>CEUC01016753.1_pt1 | contig 13977 bp, 10 predicted proteins | sample 356471 | NCBI WGS metagenome assembly CEUC01 (sample SAMEA2623295, study PRJEB7988) | marine metagenome | biome: marine biome (ENVO:00000447); feature: deep chlorophyll maximum layer (ENVO:xxxxxxxx); material: "saline water (ENVO:00002010), including plankton (ENVO:xxxxxxxx)" | depth 40 m | reverse complement strand
GAGAGGGTGTGGCTCAAGCCACACCCTCTAAGTAGTACCTAAATCGCCCTTGGAGCAGTGAGACGTCACTCGGCGAACCACTAACCAAGTTCGATCTGACAATGCCATCGAAGCCAAACACCACGATGCCAGCCTCGGCCGATTGGACACCGACTCCCCACTGTTGTGAACTCGCTGGAATGACCAACGATGACTTTGAATACCTACGGTTCGAGTACGACGAAGACGTCCTCGTAGTCACCATCGACAAGGCCAACGATGCCCTCAACAAAGTCGACGGCCGGATGCACCACGAGTTGACGCACCTGTTCCCACGCCTTCGAGCTGAACGGGAAGCCAGAGCCGTCCTCCTGACCGGCACCGAGTCGGCCTTCTCGGCCGGTGGGGACTTCGCCTGGTTCCCCGAGTTCCAAGAACCAGGCTTCGCAGCCAACCTGCGACTCGACGGCAAGTCACTCATCTGGGACCTGCTCGACGTCCACCTACCCCTGGTCTGTGCAGTAACTGGACATGCAATGGGCCTGGGCGCCAGCATCGCCCTGCTCTGTGACGTGGTAGTCATGTCGGAGACGGCTCGACTGGGTGACCCCCACGTCAAGGTCGGCATTGTGGCAGGTGACGGTGGCACGATCGCGTGGCCACTCGTACTGGGCCCTGTGCTGGCCAAACGGTTCCTACTTACCGGGGATGCTGTTGCAGCAAAGGAAGCCGCCCGGCTGGGCCTGATCACAGAAGCAACACCCGATGCAGAGTCCTGCCAGGCCGCCGGACTGGCATGGGCAAAGCGCCTTGCCGCCGGTGCACCGCAGGCGGTCCAGTACACGAAACAGGCCATCAACGCCTGGATCAAGCAGACAATGGGCTCGGCATTCGACCTGTCCACAGCCCTTGAGATGCTCACCTTCACCTCAGAGGACCACGCAGAAGCCCTCGCCGCTTTGGTCGAGAAACGCGAACCCCGATTCACGGGCCGTTAGGAGAGCAGCAACATGGGTATGGAAACCGGACCGAAACTAGGTCTCCTTGAGGGGCTGATGACGCACCGGGCGATGCGCCGGTACACCGATGAGCCAGTTGCTGAGGAAGACATCTGGACGTGCCTGAAGGCAGCTGTTCAAGCGCCAAGTGGCGGCAACATCCAGCCCTACCAGTTCCTCATCGTGCAGGATCCCGACAAGAGACTGGCCCTGGCCGAGATCTACAGGCGTGGGTGGGCACGCTACGGGACCGCTATAGCCCCGACTGAGTTCCCAGACGATGCATCCCGGGAAAGTTGGGAACGCAACAACCGGGCCACAATCCATCTAGCTCAGAACCTTGAGCACGTGCCGGTCCTTGTACTCATACTCATGCCCTCAATCGACATGACCGTGGAAGACGACGAGGGCCCGATGCCTGTCGGCCCCACCCACGCATCTGTGTATCCAGCGGTCCAGAACTTCATGCTGGCAGCGCGGTCACTTGGCCTCGGCACGACTCTGACCACCCTGCACCGCATCTATGAGGACGAGGTGCGTCAACTGTGTGACATACCGGACCGCTACGAAGTGCTGGCCCTTCTTCCCCTGGGCCATCCGACCGGTAGGTGGGGTGTAGCGCCTCGGTCCCGGCCGGCCGAACGCATTACATCATGGGATCAATTTGGGCAAAAGAGGAGTCCGTGACCAACGGGCGGGTGCGAGTCGGTGTCTCAATCCCCCCGGCCGGCTTCGTATCCCGCGACGAGGCTGAGGCCTATGTGAATGAAGCCGCTGACAAGGGCCTTGACCACATGATCACGTCGGACCACGTGTCATTTAGGGGAGGCCAAGGTCGCGACGGCCTAACTACAATGGCCTGGCTGGCTGGCCTACACCCCACTATCGGCCTCTATGTTGGCGCCTACCTGCTGGCCCTCCGACATCCTGTAGCCGTAGCCCGTCAGATCGCCACGCTCGCAGAGGACGCACCAGGTCGCCTCACCTTCGGAATTGGAGTGGGCGGCGAAGACCGCCACGAGATGGAGTCGGTAGGGGTGGACCCTGCCACCCGAGGGCGTCGGACCGACGAGGCCCTCGACGTGCTCCTTCCACTGCTGGAGGGAAAGACGATCAACCATGAGGGTGACTTCTTCCAAGTGCCGGACACCTCTGTAAGGCCAGCACCTGACCCGCCAGTCGTGGTCACGGTTGGTGGCCGTTCGGATGCAGCCACTACGAGGGCCGGAATTCGGGGTCAGGGCTGGCTTGCCTCTTGGTGCTCACCGGACCGGTTCGCTAGGGGAGTTTCCCACACAGAAGAAAGTGCAGTGGCTGTTGGGCGAACCGGAGTGGAATGGCGACACGGCTATCAGGTATGGGTGGGCCTTGGAGACACGCCAGAAAAGGGTGCAGGGATCCTGGCACCCGCCATGGAATCTTTCTATGGCGCGCCCTTCTCCGTGTTCGAGAAATATTCGCCGGTCGGTACGCCATCTGAGATCGCCACGTGGCTGGCCCCGTTCCTCGATGCCGGAGCCGTTGACCTCAACCTGGCACCCGTCGCCAGCAACCCATCTGAGGCGATCGCAGGACTAGCCGAAGTGAAGCGAATACTCACCCACTGAGGAACTCTCAGGAAATGGTGGACGCCAGAGGGGCAGGCTGACCTGCGGGTGGCATCATGGCGTCGGGTCCCAGCATCGTCAACTGGTCGTCGGGTTCTAGCACCAGGTCCGGATCGATTGGCATGAGGATCCCGAACCTTGTTATGGCTGAAAGTTCCACGCCATCCAGCCACGCGATGTCGCCAACACGCTCCCCGATGAGACCGGCGTCGCTCCCTTCCGGGATCAGCGCGTATTGTCTCAATGTCAACCCCGGAAGCAGCGCCGACTTGACCTCGGCTTCGGTGCCAGCCGAACCAATCAACCGGGCCCCACCATGCAAGTACCCGGCCAGTTCTCCGGCCAACCGCAACGAGCGACCCGGATTTACCGCCGTTCCGGCCAGGAAGAACAGGGCATTCACCCTTTCTCCTGATCCTCCCCATGCCGCCGGAATCCTGATCCCATCCGCTGCCCGCACGATTACCAACTGGTCATCGTCGATTGCATCAAACAGAGCCACAGGTGTCGCTGTCGGATGGTCATCGGAGGGCTGGATCCACAGTGAACCGGTCTCAAGGAACCGCTGGCTGACTATCTCCCTTGGCAATCCGATGCGATCTGACAGCACAGCGGAGACGCGTTCGGCTGCCTCAGCGATGTCTGTACCGGAGGAGACGCTCAACACTGCTGCCCGTGCTATCAGCCCCGTGTAGTCATCGTCAGAACGCAGTCCATGGCCTGCCATTGCAGCGCTCATCTCCCGATCTAGGCCACGGTCCACCCCTTTACCCCAGCGTTCGAATACGTGGCGTATGGCTCCGACCCGTTTAACCCTTGAGCGTCCATAGGCCGCGTACCAGCCAAGGGATACTCCGATGACACCCAGCATGAACAGTTGAGCTGTGGTCCCCAGCTTCAGGATCAGCACCGCGGAAACGGCGATTCCAGCGAACTGGAGCCAGGGGTAGAAGGGGGCTCGAAAAGCGGGTGCATACGACTGGATCCGAGCTGCTCGCAACACCAGCACAGCAACGTTTACCAAACCCAGAATGAGCAGGACGAAAGCGCTCGCCAATTTCGCTATTGCCTCGGCATCGAATGCCACAACCACAAGGGCAATGGCCAGACCGGTGGCGATCACACCTGTGGCGGGAGTTCCAAATCGACTGAGGCCACCTGCACGAACGGGCATGAGGCCGTCGCGCGCCATTGCCATCGGGTATCTGGCGGCAGCCAGGATCCCTGCATTCAGAGCAGAGGCAAACGCCGCCAAGGCCGCAACCACTATCAGCCACGCCCCAAACGAAGGCATTAGGGCCTCTGCAGCGGTGTGGATTGGGGCCAGATCCTTGTGCAGAACCTCTGCGGGCACGACAGCGACTGCCACCAGGACCCCGAGTGTGTAAACCATGGTTCCGACAACCAGTGACAGAGTCATGCCGAGTGGGATCCGACGGGATGGATCGTCTATCTCCTCTGCTGCACTTGCCACATTCGTGAGACCCCCGTATGAGACAAATACGAGACCGATGACGGCGACTACGCCTGAAGTTCCGGTGGTGAAGAAGGGATCCAAGTTGGAGTTCTCAAATCCCCGGTTCTGAATGTCCCAGAGGCCCTCGGCCAAGAACCAGCCCATCATGGCTAGTACGAACACCACCAACAAGAGCTGGACTGAAGCGGTCGTCTTGGAGCCGACCACGTTTATGAGGGTGAAGAAGGCGATTAGGACGAGCGCCAGGGTCTTTCCGTCGACATCCACAATGAGCACCAGGTATGCGCTCATGCCAACCAAGGCAAAAGCGTCCTTGAGTACTAGCGACAACCATGTCCCGAACCCCGTGATCGTGCCGACGGCAGGTCCTAGTGCCCGCTCCAGGAAGTAATACGCTCCACCGGCCTTCGGTAGCGCCGTAGCCAACTCTGACACACTGAGCATCGCCGGTACCGCCAACAACCCGGCAATGAGATAGGCGACCACGGCCGCTGGCCCGGCCTTCGCAGCCGCCAGGCCGGGCAGAAGAAACAGGCCTGCACTGAACATGGCCCCCGTGGAAAGTGCAAAGACGTGCCGCAACTCCAGCGTCCTGGTCAACCTGCGTGTTGCCCCTACCGCCATCTGCACAACCTAGGCGGTTCCAGGCACTCGTTGAAATGCTCCCATCAACTGATCCCCGAAGACAGTCCTTTCAGCGAAGCATCTCCAAGAAGTCCAAGAGTGCGACATTCACCCCTGTTGCATCTTCCTGCTGCATCCAGTGGCCTACCCCGGGCAGGATCACCGCGGCATGGAGGCCGGGAAGTGTCTGTGGGAACCTGCTGATACTGCCCGCTCCCCAGATGGTGGGGCCATCCTTTTCACCTCCGATGTACAGGGACGGCTGCCTGATTGGTGCTCCGTGCCAGGCCCTCAGGTCTACCCAGTCCAGGTCCACGCACCTGTAGCGGTTGAGGCCTCCCGAGAATCCCACACGGGCAAACTCAGCGGCATAAAACGCCAGGTCATCAAGCGTCATCCACGCTGGCAGTTTGTCGGGGTATCGAAAAGAGTCACTCATCTTCTCGCCCGGACCGATCAGGCCCATCGGCCTCTCATCAGAAGCAAACGGAGGGCAGTCGCCCGAGGCAGTGAAGTAGAAGCCCTCCAGCCAGCGCTCGGCATTAACGGCAATCTCTGCCTCAGCCCTACCTGGCTCCTGGAAGTACTCGATATAGAACTCGTCGTCACCGCCCATCATCTTGAATACATCTGTGGGGCGCATGGTGTCCCGCGGGTCGTACGCCACCGACAGCAGTGCCACGGCTGTGAACACGTCAGGACGCAGGCGCGCTGCAGCGGCTGCAATCGGTGATCCCCAGTCGTGTCCGACGATTACCGCCGTCGGCTCACCTAGGGCCTCAACGACACCGACGCAGTCACCCGCTAGGTCCATGAGGCGGTAGGCCTCGACCTCGTCAGGAACATCCGATGACCCGTATCCCCTTACGTCAATGGCCACCGCCCGCATGCCCGCCTCGGCTACCACAGGAAGTTGGTGTCGCCAGGAGTACCAGGACTCGGGGAACCCGTGCACGAACAAGACCATCGGTCCCGTACCCACTTCGGCCACGTGGATACGCGTCCCGAATGCATCAACCTCGTATCGGCTGAGGCCGTCAATCTCGATCATGGTGACTTCTGTTCTTCTCGGTAGGCAGGGTCCTCGACGACGAGGCTCCGCAGGCGCATTCCGTGTGGAAGGACCTGAGTAAGGAGTCGGCCACACCCCGCTGTGACGGCCGCTTCGACCGCCAGGGCGTCACGAATCGACAGATCGTGCCGCTCGGCCGTCTCGGCTGCCGACGCGACTAGGTCGGAATCCACATGGACCACAGCCAGATCCGCCAAGTCAGCCAGCGCACGGCCGGCAACTATCGCGGGAAGGGGACGCGCAAATACACGGGTGATGGTTTCGTAGAAATCAGCCATGACCCGTGTGGAGATGACCAGGGTTATTTCTTCACTGTCGCCCATGACGGCCCGGGCAGCAGCCTGGTGACTTGGATCATCGTCATCGAAGAGGCTTACCAGCACGGATGTGTCTAAGAACATCCTGGTAGCAGTGGCGCCACTCATGTGACTGACTTCCCGCCGGATCCTGCGGCCGAGGAGATCGACAAGGCCACCAACCGACGGCGCGCCGCGTCCACCTGATCGGGTGCAGCAAAACCAGTGATGAGATCACGCACTACCGCATTTACCGAGGTTCCCTGTACTGCTGCCCTTACACGTGCGCGGGAGAGGAGGTCGTCATCAACTGACAGTGTGAGATTAGCCATATGTATGTGTATCACATATTACGTGTATCACGTATACATGAAGACTCATTAGGCCTGCTATTCCAAACGATTCAACACCTCCGGTTGGGGTCGGACCCTGTAACTGCCCTAGGTTCCGGCACGACTTAGCCACCACTCCCAGCCATACATTGAGGACTCCATGCCGATCGGACCCGGACTACACATCGAAGACCCGAGTGACACATCCATGAACCTGGCCATGTCGGAGGCGGCACGCCCCCTCTATGACGCTGTCGTTAACTTCATCGCCACTGAGGTGGAACCCGTAACCCGCGAGTACCACGACCTAGGTGCAACACGTGAGGAACGCTGGGACTACCACCCTGGGCAGATCGACATCATCGAAACCCTGAAGATGAAGGCCCGCGAGAAGGGACTCTGGAACTTCTTCCTTCCCGATGCCCAGACAGGCGAGGGCCTGTCGAACCTGGACTACGCGTACATAGCGGCCGAGTTGGGAAAGAACCCAATCGCTTCTGAGATTCTCAACTGCTCAGCGCCTGACACCGGAAACATGGAGGTACTCGAGCGGGTCGGTACCCCCGAACAGAAGAAACAGTGGCTGGAACCGCTCCTGAACGGTGAAATGCGGTCGGCCTACGCCATGACCGAACCCGACCTGGCCTCATCGGACGCAAAGAACATTGCTTGCAGTGCCGTACGCGATGGAGACGAATGGGTGATCAACGGGACCAAGTACTACATCTCCGGAGCAGGAGACCCTCGCTGCAAAATCATGATCACAATGGTCCAGACCGATCCTGATGGCCCGCCTCACCGCCGCCAGTCCCAGATCCTCGTGCCAACTGACGCTCCGGGGCTGACGATTGACCACCCAATGCACGTGTTCGGCGACGACGACGCCCCTCACGGCCACATGCACCTGACCTTCGACGACTGCCGCGTGCCCTACGACAACCTCCTGCTCGGTGAGGGTCGTGGCTTTGAGATCTCCCAACTAAGGCTTGGCCCGGGTCGCATACACCACTGCATGCGCTCAATCGGTGCCGCCGAACGAGCCGTTGAGCTGATGGCCCGTCGTGGCCTCTATCGGGAGGCATTCGGGAAACCCATCGCACGCCTTGGCAAGAACATGGAGGTCCTCTCCCGCGCACGAATCGACATTGAGTCGATGCGCCTGATGGTGCTACGCGCTGCGAGGGCTATGGACACCATGGGCACCGCTGAGGCTCGCGTCTGGATTAGCGCCGTCAAGGCAATGGTCCCCGAGAAGGTCTGTCACATAATCGACGAGGCAATCCAGATCCACGGAGCAACTGGTGTCTCCCAGTGGACTCCTCTGGCATCGATGTACACGGCCCAGCGCACGCTGCGCCTGGCCGATGGGCCTGACGAGGTTCACCACTTCGTAGTTGGCCGATTTGAGTTGGGTCGCTACGACGACGGCCCTGGCGAGGTACCGACCTATGAGACCACCGGGCCGGTTTTCACGGGTCCGTGAGCCTCCCGGGAGTTGAACACCCATGACAGACGAGGCACGAGCACCCAAGCCAGCGACATCACACACGAAGGCAGACCTTGAGGCCTTCGACGCTTCCCTTCCGCCCGACGATGGAAGTGATGCAGCCGACGTGGCACGTGGCTTCATTGCCACAAGGACTGAGCCCGTTATCGAGAAGATTCAACCCAACGAGTGGTTGCCTGTCTCATGGGACCTCTCCAGGTCAGACTTCGTAAAGGGTCCCACTCCGGACACCGTCAACCCGGCACTGTGGCGCCAGGCAGGCTTCAACGCACAGCACGGTCTTTATGAGATCTGCGATGGCTTCTATCAGGTTCGTGGATTCGACACCTCCTGCGTCACCTTCATTCGTGGTGACCGTGGCTGGGTTGTCATAGATCCCCTGACCACCACTGAGACAGCCCGTGCTGCGTACGAGTTGCTCACCGAGCACATGGGTGAACGGCTCGTCACAGCGGTCATCTACACCCACTCCCACCTCGACCACTACGGCGGCGTGCTAGGCATGGTCGACTTGGAGCGTGTCGAATCCGGAGAGGTCCCAATCGTGGCGCCCGACGGCTTCCTTCGCGAGGCAGTAGCCGAAACCGTGGTCGCCGGGCCGGCCATGGCCCGCAGAACCACCTACCAGTTCGGTCTACTGATCCCATGGAATGAACACGGCCATGTTGATCAGGGACTCGGAAAAGGTCTCCCTACGGGTTCGTCCGCCCTGGTGCCTCCGACTATAGACATCACCGAAACTGGCCAGGAGCTGGTGCTCGACGGTATTCGTATCGAGTTCCAACTCACCCCGGAAACCGAAGCTCCAGCCGAGATGCACTTCTACTTTCCGGACCACCGAATCCTCTGCATGGCTGAGAACTGCACAGCGACAATGCACAACGTGCTAACCCTGCGGGGAGCGCTGGTTCGCGACACTCTCATGTGGAGTCGCTACATCGACGAGGCCCTTGACCGGTGGGGTGACAAGACAGACATCGTTTTCGCCAGTCACGGCTGGCCCCACTGGGGCGGGGATGCTGTACGGAGCTACTTGACAAACCAACGTGACCTGTACCGCTGGTTGCACGACCAGACAATGCGCCTGACCAATCTGGGGTTCACCCCGAACGAAATCTCTGCTCGCATAGATCTCCCCTCAGGCCTCTGGAACGACTGGCTCTGCCACGGCTACTACGGCACAGTCAGCCACAACGTGAGGGCCGTCTACCAGCGCTACCTGGGCTGGTACGACGGCCATCCGTCCAGCCTCGACCCTTACGAACCCGTCGAGGCCGCAGCCCGCTACGTGGAGTTCATGGGTGGGATGGACAGCCTGCTGGAAAATGCGCGGGCCTCCTACGAGGCCGGCGACCACCGGTGGGTGGCCGAGGTCCTCCGACACGCCGTTTTCGCTGACCCCGGGTGCGAGGAGGCCAGACTGCTCCAAGCCGATGCCTTCGAACAACTTGCCTACCGAGCAGAGTCAGGGCCATGGCGTGACGTCTACCTGACGGGTGCCCAAGAGCTTCGAAACGGCTCGATCGATGTGCCAGTTATGCAACGACCCAGGCCTGAAATGGCACGAGGAATGACCCTGCAGCAGGTGTTTGACTACCTAGCCATCCGTGTTGACGGTGCTCCCGCTGCGGACCTGGGCCACCTGACTATCAACTGGCAACTACCAGACACTGGTGAAATCGTCCGCGTGGAACTCTCAAACGGCACCCTCCACTCCACCCCAGGAAAGTCGCACGTGTCGCCAGATGCCACGGTTAGTTGCAACCGCACAGCACTAAACGAACTGGTGGCAATGGGAGGCCAACTTGGCGACCTGACCGAGTCGGGTAAAGCGACTGTGAGCGGCGATGCCGAACGCTTGCTCGCCCTCTGGGGCACCCTCACCGATTTTCCCATCTTCTTTAACATCATTGAGCCCTAGCCATCACCGATCCCGAAGCAGACCAGCCAGGATGTGACTGAAGTCGCCAATCAAGTTTTATAACTGATTCAGTTGCATTAATCCCTACATTGCGACAGATCTAGTGGTTCAAAGCTCTCAGGTGGTAACCCCCACCAGATTTCCAAAGCGGTGGAGGGTCCGACTGATCGCCTGTTCCCGGAGGTACCACCTCAACTCCAGGCGCCCACTGGCGGTTACGGGTGCATCTATGAGATCCACCTCGGCTGAAATGGCCGCGCGCCTCACCCAATCACTGACCCCACGGTCGCCACCGATGTACCTGATCCGACCGAACCTGTGACCCGGCAGGGAAGCTATGAACGACTGATCGTCCACCTCTTCGGCAAGGCTCACCTTGGGCCGAACTCCACACTGTCGGGCTGCGGCCAGCACCCGGCCCACCTCGAACGGATCTGCATCCCTTTCTACGCGAACTATTACATCTGGGCGTGGCTGATAACGCAGGACGTTGGCCTCGCAAAACAGTCCGGTCGGATCATGTCCCACTCCGTAATGGCACTCCCACCAGGTGGTGTCACTCTCCTCGGCCTCTGCCAGGGCCGCAGCAGACCGGACCGGAGTGACCGGCTGCCATGTTCCAAGTTGCAACAGGTAGTCGGGTCCACCGGCCTTGGCCCCGGGACCGACAACAGAACGTTTCCAGCCACCGAAGGGTTGGCGCTGCACGATCGCCCCCGTGATCTGACGATTCACGTAGGCGTTGCCAACCTGCACATGGTCCAACCAGTGATCCACCTCGGAGGGGTCCAGTGAATGGATCCCACCGGTCAATCCGTAGTCCACCGCGTTCTGTAACAAGATGGCCTCGTCGAGGTCGACTGCCTCCATCAGCCCCAGCACTGGACCGAAGCACTCTGTCTGGTGGAATGACGAGCCCGGTGACACCCCGATCTTGATTCCAGGAGTCCAGGCTGAGCCGGCAGCATCGAGGCGACGAGGCTCGAGCAGCCACCTCTCCCCAGGGTCGAGAGTGGTCAGGGCGTCGGCAAGCTTTCCGGTGGCTGGGCCGATCAGCGGGCCGAAGGTGGTTGCCGGGTCTGCGGTCGAACCAACCACAAGCGAAGCCGCAGCGTCCACGACCTGACGCATGAACCGTTCGTCTCGGTACACCTCACCTACGAGAATGCCGAGGCTGGCAGCTGAGCACTTCTGGCCCTGGTGTCCAAACGCCGACCTGACGAGGTCATTGGCAGCCAGGTCCATATCGGCCTGTGGCGTGACTACAAGAGCGTTCTTTCCGCTGGTCTCGGCAAAGAGCGCCATGTCAGGTCTCCATGACCTGAACATGTCGGCCGTCTCATAGGAACCGGTCAGGATCACACCATCAACCGACGTGACCAGGCGTCGGCCGACCTCGGCATCGGCCGTGCGGATGAACTGCAACAGGTCAGTGGGTACACCGGCAGCCCAACAGGCCTCCGCTATGACCTCGGCGCAGCGGGGAGTCATGCGAGACGGCTTGAAGATGACGGCATTCCCAGCAGCTAGTGAAGCCAGGACACCACCGGTCGGGATCGCCACTGGGAAATTCCAGGGTGACACCACGGCCATCACTCCCAACGGCGTGAACACCGCCCCCTCCATGGCCTCCAGTTCAAGGGACCTGTCCGCGTACCAGTGGGCAAAGTCGACAGCCTCGTTGATCTCAGGATCAGCCTCTGTCCAGGTCTTGGAGGCCTCCTGAGTCATTGAAACAAAGAGGTCATCACGCCGGCCGACAAGTTCGTCGGCGACGCGGTGAAGCACAGCCTGCCTCTCATGCAGAGACGTCGCCACCCACCTGCGTTGGGCATCTCTGGCAGCGGCCACCGCCCGGTCTACCTCACCCACCGTTGTGGTGACAGGGGTCTTCAGTGGAGTCATTGGGCGTCCCAACAACCCATTCAGCCAGTCCTGTGTAGCGGCAAGCGTCGGGTCCGTGTCCGGCTGGTTCGTAAAGGTGCCTGCTGCCGGCGTTACCCATGAGAGCCCCCTGCGGGTACCCGTACCCACGGTCGTTCGCTCCAGCACGGATACCTGGAACCTCTGGGCCTGGTCGTCGAACTCCGCTGTACCCGGACAAAGGCTGAGCAGGTGCCGAAGGAAGTTGTCGGGTGAGGCGTTCTCCTCCAGTCGCCTGAACAGGTAACTGATCGCCACGTCGAAGTCGTCTCGGGCCACGATCGGCGTATAGAGGCGTAGCCCACCGGTGTCAGAGCGGACCGTCCTGGCCTGGGACGGTGCCATGCCCTGGAGCATCTCGAACTCGATCTGGGCCGAAACCCCACGTGCCTCAGACAGGAGATGGGCCCAAGCCACATCAAACAGGTTGTGGCTGGCCAGTCCTATGTGGACAGCACCCATGTGTTCAGACCTGAGCACCCAGTCGAGGCAACGCTTGTAGTTGGCGTCCACCTCGGCCTTGCTCACATACGGTGCCTGCTCCCAGCCGTGCATGGCGGCATCCACCTGTTCCATCGCCAGGTTGGCACCCTTGACCAGGCGGACCTTTATCTGCCCTCCACCGACCCGATGACGGGCATCGGCCCATGCAGTCAACCTCTGGAGGGCTCCAAGTGCATCCGGGAGGTAGGCCTGCAGGACAATCCCAGCGTCTAGGTGCCTGAGATCCGGTTCGTCCAACAGTTCGGTGAAGGCGCGAATGGTCAACTCAAGGTCCCGGTACTCCTCCATGTCTAAGTTGACAAAGGTCGGGGTCCCACCTCCCGATCCTGGATCAGCCGCCCTCTGGTATAGGGGACGTAACCGCTTCTTGACTCGCTCAAGGGTGTGTTCGAAAGCCCAGAGATTCACCTGGCTGGCGATCGACGAAACCTTGACGGACACGTAGGGCACCTCAGGATCGACGATCAGGTCCAGGGTGCGCTCGAACCGGCGTCCGGCCTCAGCCTCGCCCAAGACGGCCTCGCCCAGCAGGTTCACGTTCAGGTCGTAGCCGTCGTCGCTCTGACGGGTCATGTGTGCATGCATGGCCTCCGACTCGGCGTCAACCACAAGGTGACCGATGAGGCCTCTCATACGCCATCGGGCCAAGGGCACCACCAACGCTGGAAGCAACCGTGCGAGCCGCGCACCGACTGCCAGCATCAACCTGTCAAATGATCCAAGGAAGGACGGGAGCACCTGATCATGGACCAGCCTCGACAGTTGCTGTGCTGCCAAGTTGTTGTGACGACTCCTGGCAACCCTGTCCACGAACTGCATGGTGAAGAAGACACCGCTCTCATCTTCTACGAGGCCAAGCAGTCGATCAGCCAGATCACGCTCATCGGAGGTCTCAGCGGCACTAGCCGCTTCCAACCACCTGCCGACAAGTCGAATCGCGTCATCGACGATCACATCGGGGGTGGAATCAGGTTGACAGTCGCCCAGACACGGTCGCGTCTCCGTATCAGCCATGGGTACATGATCTAGGACCCGTCCCAAGTGGTCTTGTACGATCAGCGCCCTAATGGCAGCCAAATCCGACAAGAACCCTGCCAGCCAGCCCGTATTCGGCTGTAGTCAGGAGATCCTCGACCTCTTTGACGCCCTTCCCAACGTCATGTTCTGCATGAAGGGGACAGACGACCGCTACGTGGCGGTCAACCGGGCCTTCGTGCGCCGTTCGGGTCGCCAGTCGAGGCGAGACGTGGTTGGCGCGCGAGCCTCTGACCTATTTCCCGCGGCCCTTGCCGAACACTACGAGGGCCAAGACGCCCAGGTATTCGCCACCGGCGAGCCACTAAGGGACGAGTTGGAGTTGATCCGGCGACCCGACCTGTCAACCGGCTGGTACCTGACCACAAAGTTGCCTGTGGTCGAAGGTGGCAAGGTCGTGGGGCTGGTGAGCGTGAGCCGCGACCTGGAGACCCCGAGCGAAGAGGGAATCGCCATGGAGTCCCTGACCCGGGTTGTGGATCTAGTCCAGGAACGGTTGGCCGACCCGATCCGGGTGGCGGATATGGCCGCGGTTGCTGGGTGTTCTGAGGACCAACTGGAGCGCCGAATGAAGAAGGTGTTCGGCATCACACCCAACCAGTACGTGCTGAGGGCGAAGGTCGACAGGGCGGCAGCCCGCCTGACCGACTCAGATGACCCGATCGCTGTCGTGGCGACCGAATGCGGGTTCTACGACCAGGC
>CEUC01071776.1_pt1 | contig 14248 bp, 10 predicted proteins | sample 356471 | NCBI WGS metagenome assembly CEUC01 (sample SAMEA2623295, study PRJEB7988) | marine metagenome | biome: marine biome (ENVO:00000447); feature: deep chlorophyll maximum layer (ENVO:xxxxxxxx); material: "saline water (ENVO:00002010), including plankton (ENVO:xxxxxxxx)" | depth 40 m | reverse complement strand
CGAATGAGCTCCAATCCGGCCTTCATGGCCCGGGCAGAGAGGAGCAACTCGGGAACAAAGTACTCGTTGGTCTCGAAGCGCCGCCCCACCTCGTCCATGGCCGGAGTCATGTACTCGTTAACGAGCTTCAGCGGTTCATGACCGGCGGCGAGCGCCTGTTCCGTGACTTCTCGGACGACTGTGGCGTCGCCGGTGATGACTGCTTCCTGCAGTTGAGAGAGATCTTCCATGATGGCCGGTTACACTACCTGATTCTCGCGTAGGCTGTATCCACCCAGCCGGGGGCACTATGGAGCAGAATTTGTAGTTGAGCGCAGCGATTGTCAACGCGTTTTCGGTTGAACCAGCCCTTCGCATGAAATCGATGGCCTGACTGATGCCATCCTCCATCATGGCCCGGACATCTTCGGGTCTGGCGGGCATTTTCCTGTAATCCCTGCCCCATTCCGGAACCAGCTGCGACCAATGACGGGCCGGGATGGGGTGGAGTGAATCGGGATGGTATCTGCGCCGGGAAGGGTTTGCCGGACTCATGCAGGGGAGTCTCGGGATCGATTGTGATGATGACGTGGTGTCCTTGGGATCACGTTTCATCTCCGTATCGGAGAGTGTCCCCTGCGGGACATGTTTCATTCACTCATTTCAGCTGGATTTCCTGCTCGTCGCCCCTGCAGTTGGAATATTGCTTCATATCCGCTCAATTCGAAACGGAGGCAGAAAAGGAAGAAGAGTTCCCTCCAAGGGCAGGGGAGCTGATTCTCCAGTTCCAGTTTACGATGGCCCCGGGAGGTGGGACGTCTTCTCGACGATGGCCCGTACCAGGTCCCAGAGCCTGTGGTCCGCTCCTGCCAGCGAAAGGCTTTCCACTTCCTGCAGGGGCATCCATCGGATGGCAGCATGATCCAGGGCCTGCGGTTCCGGAGATGACGGGACGAGGCGACAGGGGAAGGCCTGCAGGCGCAGGGAGAGAGCGGGGTAGTGGTGCTCAATGGCGGGGAGCGCCTCTCCGATCTCGACCGTGCAAGCGAGTTCCTCGCGGATCTCCCGCTGCAGGGCGGCGGCCGCTTCCTCACCCTCTTCCACCTTGCCGCCGGGAAATTCCCAGAAGCCGGCGAGATGCTGTCCGGGAGCCCGTTGACAGAGCAGGATTTCGTGATCACGAAGGATGATGGCACAGACGACCTCAAGCACGGGGGAGGTATAGCACGGGAATGGAACAACCACCATCCCTGCCGGGTGTCGCCCGGTGGCTGGAAAGATGAACGTTGCTCCAGGGTGGGGTGGCCCTAGAGTCAGTGATTCTCTTCTCTCCTTTTGCTCAAGCCATGCGGATCAAGGCCTCTCTCGCGCTCTTCCCTGCCCTGTCTCTCACGGCCGGGTGGGTGCATGGCGCACCCAAGCGCCTCGAACTGGGCTTTCCCCAGCTGGCGGAACGTGTGCAGGTGGTCCTTCCCGGGAACTACAGTCCGGACCGCAAATGGCCTGCGGTCTTCTACTATCACGGGACAGGGGGCCGGCCCACCACCGAGCTGATCCAGGCTCACACGCAGGACCAGGACTGGATCGTGGTGGGCATGACCTACACGCAGGAAGGCAACCTGCCGGCCACTGCGGAGTATATCGAGAAGGAGTTCCTCATTTTTTCCTCCACCCGGCGGCATCTTGTGGCCAAGTGGAATCTCGATCCCAGGCGCTGTTACGTGGCGGGTTTCAGCAAGGGAGGCTGGATGGCAGGATTTCTCCTGCAGCACGATCCCGGGCTGGCCGGTGCCGTGATTCTGGGAGCGGGTCACCAGTTTCTCATCAGGAAGCCCGCGAAGTTCCGCCGCCCCAGGTCGCTCTTTGTCGGGGTTGGGCGGCAGGACGAGACCTATCCTTTCGCATTGCGGGCCCTCGTCCACTATCGGCCGTTGGGGGCACGGACCACGTTCGAGACCTGGCACGGACTGGGGCACCGTTTTCCTGAGAATGGATCGCCAGCCCTGCGCCAGTGGTTGAAGATCGAAGCTAATCCGAAGGGAGATCATCAGGTTGCGGCCGAAGAGTGGGTGAACAGGCGTATCGACGAGATCAAGGGGATGCCGAATCTCGTGGACCAGTGGGTGGCCTTCCGTGATCTGGAGAAGGCTCCGTATCTCCGGGTGCTTGGGGCGGAGGCGGAAGCTCGCGTGAGCGCTCTGGTGACCAAACTTGAGAAAGGAGGGCGGGTGGGCGCGGAGGTCAAGGCCCTGGCGGCGCATCGCGTGCTCCTGCGGGAGGAGGCCAAGGGTCACACCATCCCCCTCTGCCAGAGACTGGCCGGGGATTATCTCGCCCTCAGTGAAGCTCACCGCGGGACCCGCCAGGCAGAGATCGCCCTCGGCGATCATGAGCGAATGAAGAAACTGGCTCTCCATTTCAAGGAGCAGCTCAGGATCATGAAGGAAAAGGAAGCGGAGGCGCAGAAGAAGAAGGATCTCATTCCGCCGGGGAAAAACCCCGATCCCTTCAAGCGTGCCCCGGACAACCGTCCGCGGATCCCGCGTAACCCGCTGGTTCCACCGCGGAGATAACGCTGCTCACGCGGGACTGGTGATTGCTGTCGGCGGATCTTTCAGCAGGAGGGTCGTGACAACGCTGCTATCTCCCATCAGCAAGGCGCTCTGCCAGGTTGGGGGGCAGGCCGGCGTCCAGGATCTTCTGCTGGGTTGTCTTGCGGTCGTAGTCGACCCGGCGGAAGATAATGAGATTCCTGGGGATGTCGTAGATGGCGTAGCAGGCCCGCGGATCGCCGTCGCGCGGCTGGCCTACCGAGCCGATATTGATGAAGTACTTGAGGTCTTTCTCCACCTCAACGAGTTCAGCAGCCACTTCGCCAACGCGGTTCTCCTTCACGAAGACACGGGGAACGTGGGTGTGACCATGGAAGCAGACGTGAGTGAACTGGTAGGAGAAGTTCGACATGGCATCGAACTTGTTGGTGACGTAATTCCAGGCCTGCGGTTGATCGAGGGTGGAGTGCACCACGGTGAAGGCGGAAACCTGCCGGACCATGCGCAGGGTGTGCAGCCACTCCCGCTGTTCATCGGAGAGTTGCTCGCGGGTCCACTCCAGGGCGGTGGCGGCGGTCGGGTTCATGGTTTCGAGGCAGTGATCACCGCTGGCGTCCTCGTCATGGTTTCCTTTCACCACGGGGCATTCCATCTCCCTGATCAAATCCAGGCACTCTCCGGGATTGGCATTGTAGCCCACGATATCGCCTAGACAGACCCATTCCGTGCAGTCCTGGCTGGCAGCGTCCTCCAGAACGGCATTCAGGGCCTCCAGATTGGCATGTATGTCCCCAAAGAGAGCGATTCGCATGTCGTTCCCCGCTGCGGCGGGAAGCAAGCAATAGAAACGGGTCGAAAGCCTGTCGAGTGAAAGGTTCAGGCCGGGTGACGACTCGGGGGGGATTCTACCGTTTCGCCTCCACTGATCGCAGATACGTCTGGTAAGCATCGCGAGGGCGATTCATCCAGATGCTGCGCCAGGTTTTCGTACGGGGTTCACCCGTCACGGGGTGCAGGGGATAGGGTTTCCGGGTGTAAGGATCGTGATCGAAGGTCTTCCCGGGAGGGAAAGTGAGGGGGTAGAGGTGACTGGGAACCTCGAATTCCTCGCAGAGTTGATTGATCATCTCCTCTACCCCGTCCATGGGAAAGCCTTCGACCTGCCGGAACCAGTAGTCGGGAAGTTTCTGTGCCGCTGCCATGCGGGAGCCCAGGATTTCCTCCATGCTGTAGGTGGTTTCTCCTGCCCACGATTGCAGGGCGAAGAAGATGGTCTGCGGTGTGTTGTAACGGCGGTTTCCCTCGTTGGTCCACATCCTGCGGCACGCTTCCCAGGCCTCCGTCTTACGGTCCGGGATGCGAGACAGGCAGTAAACGTGATTTCGCTGCAGTTGTGGGGCACCGCTCTCGGCATGACCCCGCTCGAAGCATTCCACCGCGCGCTCGAGGTTCTGAGGACGCCAGTTGGCACTGAGGGCGTTTCCGAGCAGGTGGCAGAGACGCCAGTCCCGGGGGTTCTGTTCCACTCCACGTTCAAGGAAGGCGATGCCCTTCTCGAAGAATTCCTGCTGCTTCCTCTTGCGGCGTCCTTCGCTCAGTCCGGGTCTGTCCGCGTAGTCGGCATAGGCATTGCTGTAGAGGTGCCAGCTGCCCGCATCCCAGTAGTAGCGCACGCGTGGCTGGAGCGCCACGATGGTCTTGTAGCTCTGTTCGAGTTCGTGCCAGTCCTGTTCTTCCCAGTGGCCGTGGGCCTGGATATTGGTCATTGCAGCCACCAGCGGGCGCAGGCCGCCCAGGGCGATGGCGAGGGCGGTCTGTCCCAGTTCCTCGCGGGTATCCAGTGCGATGGGAGGAGGAAGAAGATTGCGTTCCTGCATGTCTTCCGCCAGGCGATCATCGAAGGGTCGCCGGAGGAAGCCGGTCAGGATGACGGCGGCCAGCACCACGGAGAGATTGCGGAAGAGTTTCACTGGGTTCCGGATTCTTGCAGCCCGAGGTCAGGACTCCCTAGATCTCCTTGTAGGTGAAGATAAACCAGCTCAGGACGACGTAAAGGCCTACATACAGACCCGTGGAGAGGGCGAGGCTGCCGAGAATGTCAGGGGGGAAGATCTGGCCTGCCAGCACTTCGTCGACAATCTTGAAGGGGCGGTAATCCGGAAAGGCGACGAAGAGGGATCTGGTCGAGAGGTCCCCGAGGCTCCCTTCGCTGATCCCGGAAGATCCCTGCCAGTGGTCCAGACCGTCGGCGATGAAGTTTCCGATGAAGTAGGACAGGGTGGAAATGACCACGGTAAAAAGCGTGCTGGTTGAGAAGGTGGAGACGAGGAGGGAGAGGGCGGCGATGATGGCCGCTTCAAAGAAGATAACCAGGATGGCTCCCTGCAGGCCCCAGGTCACTCCGTGGCTCAGGAGTTCCGCCCTGGCTTCCTGACTGTCCTCCACGGTCCATTGCTGCTGTTCGATCAGGATGTCGGCCACCTTGTCGAACTCGGTGAGGATTCCCTGCGTGCGATACCAGAGGACGGCATCAAGAAGCAGGGTCATGATCGTCAACCCGGCCAGGATGAGGAGAAGGACGCCGAAGAGTTTGCCGAGGAGGTAATCGAGCCGCGGGACCGGTTTGGCCAGGATGGTGTAGAGGGTGCGGTCTTCCACGTCACGCGGGATAAGGAGAGCGGTCGCCACGATCCCGATGATGATGGCGAAGAGTTTCATTGTTCCCACCAGCGGGGCCTTCAGGAGTCGGAGTTCTTCACCGCCCACACTTTCCGGTCCGGCGGTGTGGGGAAGTTTGAAGACATTCAGCCCGAGCCAGATCAACACGAAGACGAGCAGGAAATAGAAGACCTTCATGCGCATGAGATGCGTGAAGGTGTTGCCCGCGATAATCCAGATGCGACTGAAGGAGAAGAGGGGCGGGGAGTGTGGGTGGCGGCTCATGGGGAATCCTCCTCGGTGTCGCTGTTGTATCCGTCCGGGTTCCCCTTGGCGTCCCGCTGGACCGTTTCGCGCAGGAACAGTCGCTCCAGGGTGGTGCGCGGGTTGCCGCTGCGGACGAACTCGACGCCCTCCTCGTGATCGGCCAGTTCGTGGATCCTGTGAAGGAGATCCGGGGTGGCGTTGCGCAGGATGATCTCGGTCTGGTCCTCGATGGAAATGAGTTCTTCCAGGCGGCCTTCCTTCACGAGGGCCCCTTTGTGAATGATTCCCACCCGGTCGCACACCTCCTGCACCTGCTCAAGGAGATGGGAGCAGAGGAAGACGGTGAATCCGCGTTCCTTGAGTTTGAAGATGAGGTCGCGGATCTGGCGCGAGCCGATGGGATCGACCCCGGCGGTCGGTTCGTCGAGAATGAGAAGGCGCGGATCCTGCACCAGAGCCTGGGCCAGGCCGATGCGTTGCAGCATGCCCTTTGAGTAGGCCCCCAGACGCCGCTTGCAGGCGTCCTGCAGGTCGACGAGTTCAAGGAGTTCCTCAGTGCGTTCCCGGAGGGAGCTTCCCCGCATACCGCAGAGCTTGCCGTAGAACCGGATGGTCTCCTCACCGTTGAGGTGTTTGTAGAAGTAGGGGTTTTCGGGGAGAAAGCCGACCTCCTGGCGCGAATCCACCTTGGAAGAGTCCCGTCCGAAGATGGCGCAGGTGCCGGAGGTGGGGGTCACCAGGCCAAGGAGAGCCTTCATGGTGGTCGACTTTCCCGAGCCGTTGGGACCGATGAGCCCGTAAACCTCGCCAGCGCCGATTTCAAGGGAGACTTCGTCCACGGCCCGGATCATCCCGCGGCCGAAGGCCCCCCGGAAGTCTTTCACGAGGCTGTTGACCTGGACCGCCGGTGTTTCGCTCATCCCTTCCTCAGCATACCGCTCCGATCCGCAGTGGCAACGGGTTTTGACGGGTGGGGAGTTATTCGGTGCAGCAGGGGTTGGAATTCCTGCGCCTCTCCAGGGACTGTGCTCCATGGCTGGATCGAGCCGAATTTTTGGTTCGCTCATCTGGAGGAAGATGTGAGGATGGCATCATCATGAAACAACAGATTACCCTTTGGATCGCAGGTCTGGTGGCCCTCTTCGGCATGTCGAGCTGCCTCGAGGTTGAGCAGGTGATCACCCTGAAAAAGGATGGCAGCGGGACCATTACCGAAGAAGTCGTCATGGGAGCGCAGATCGTTACGATGCTGGAGGGGCTTCCGGCGGGTGCCAATGCCGAGAATCCCTTCGCGGATCTCCACAACGTGGAAAAATACAAGGCGAAGGCCGCCGATTTCGGCAAGGGCGTGGTTTACTCCGGGATGGAGAAGATCGAACGCAATGGCGGCAAGGGAGTGAAGGTGACCTACACCTTCGGGGATATCAATAATGTGGTTCTCTCTCCCGGTTCGGCCATGGACGATTTTGACGAGGAGGGCAAGGGGGTAAAGGACGACCCCCTGAAGTTCGCCTATGCCGGAGGGGTGTTGACGGTGACCGTCCCCGAGCCGGCCGAAGGGGAAGAGTCTGCGGAGAAGGAAGCCCCGGGAGACTTTGAGGTGAACCCGGATGATCCTGCCATGCAGGCCATGATGGCCCAGATGTTCAAGGGAATGAAGATCAGCACCAAGCTGGTGACCGCTACCGGGATCCAGAAGGCTGATGCCACCTACGTGAAGGACGACACGGTCACCCTCATGCTGATGGATTTCGATGAGATCATGAAGAACCCCAATGGTCTCAAGGCGCTCCAGAAGATGGAGGGAGCCAAGCGGGCCGAGATCGCGGAAGCCCTCAAGGGGGTCAAGGGTGTGGAGGTGGAGACCAGGAAGGAAATCCGTATCAAGCTGAAGTAGGGGCCACTTCGGGCTGCCGTAACCAGTAACAGGACGGGACGGGGTGATCCTTCCCGTCCTCCTGTTCCTGCCCCTACTCTCCGATGCGCACGCGAATGTAGCGTCCCTTCCCGGTTTTGACAGGCAGGGTATCCCGGACGGTGATGGTGTTGGTGCCATCACCATTTTCCTCCTTCGAGACCAGCGCGACATTCGGGCTCCAGGTCTGGAGGTCGGTACTCACCTCGGCCGTCACGGTTGCGCCTGCAAGATCGGCCCGCAGCTGATAGGTAAGGGTCAGGTAGTCGGAGCCATCGAGGTAATCCACCGCCACAATGCTCAGCTGGTGGGCAGGAGTGGCGCCAAGGTCGTAGCCCTGGGCGTAAAGCATGAAGTTGCTGAGGTCACCCGGACCGGGAACGAGATCGGGATCTGCGAGAAGCGGATCACTGGCTGCGAGTGGACCGTAGAACTCGCGAATCCAGAGCTGGTAGGACCAGTCGTCACCGAGATCGGGTGCGCCGTGGTCGAGGTGGGATGTTCGCCAGCGGGATCCCTCATCCAATTCCTCCTCCGGGGTGCCGAGAGGATCGACGAGGACCAGGCTGGGCCCCTCTCCGTCGGGCGGCGTCGGCCAGGGCGCCTTGTCGTCGTAGGGGAAACTGAAAATCTTTTCCCCCAGGGCGTCCTCCAGGGCGAGGCGTTCCCCCTTGTTCGAGAGATTGGTGTCGCTGCCAAATTCGCCGAAAATGGCTGGTTCCACCGATGGGCCGTAACGGGAGAGGAAGGCTTCCCGGTTGTTTACGAGAAGAGCCCTCTGACCTGCCGGAAGATAGGTTCCGGTCGGAAACTGGAAGTCGATTCCCTGGTCGAACCTGCAGAGGCTGAGATCGATGCCGTCATCGCTCACGTTCTGCAGTTCAAGAAACTCGAAGTCGTTGTCGGAATCAGACAGAGCCAGTTCGGCCTCGGTGACAGGATCGGTGGGATGGTAGTGGATCTCCGTGATCCTGAGATTGTCGAAAGAGGCCGGGGTGCCGATCCGGTAGAGGATATCGAGAAGGGCCGACCAGGTTCCGTCGGCGCGCCGGGTGCGGGCCTTGAGCCACGTGGTCTGATCCAGGGACATGGTTCCGTCGTAGACCAGGGCAGAGGGAGCCACCGTGCCGCCGGGTTCGCCCGTGTTGCCTTCCAGCACAGCCTGGATCAGGAAGTCGCTGCTGCCGGAGGTGCGATTGAATCCGTGGATGGCGAGGATATTTTCCCCGGGCTGCAGGAACTGGATATCGCTGGACCGATCGAATGCCACGTAGTTGGCCGCAGCGGCGTCGCTATGACTTGCGGAAGCAGCCGAATTCCATAGTGCATTGCCGACGTTACGGGATTCGATCTGAACGCCATTCAGATAGGCCACAAAGCCATCGTCGTAACGGACGCGCAGGTTGAGCGCACCGAGGGAGTCAATGGTGGCCTGGTCGGAAATGGTGAACTTGTAACGGATATAGGCGGACGGGTTGACCCCATACATATCGGGGAGTTCCGTCCGGATAAGATCGTCGTAGCTGGGATTGCTGTTAGGGAACCGCTCGAAACCGACTCCGTTGGGACCGGTCACCCAGTCATCGATGTTGGAGGGGTCAGCGACCTGGAGCCAGCTCTCGCCGATCTCCGCATTACTGGCCTGAGTGGGCACGTGGGCCTGTACCGGGTGGCCGTTCGTTACGAAGGAGACAATACCCTGTGTGCTCGGGAGCCGTGGGTCCGCTCCATCCGTTGTGAGGTAGATGGTGGATCCGGGGGTGGTGGTCCGGAGGGTGAGGTTGACCGGTGAGGGGAAAAGAGTGTCCTGAAGGGAGGGCATGGGAGCCACTACATCGGGATAGAGATCCACGGCTTTAAACTGAGCGAGGACGGTGTTGCTGCGGTTGACAAGAAACTGGGAGCGCACCCAGTTGACCGCGGGGATCCACTGCGAATTCCTGGTATAGGGAGAGCGTCGGGAGGCGCCGGTCCAGGTATCGAGCCCCCAGCGTGCTGATTCGCCCACAATGGGGGAGTGAACGGTATCGACCAGACGATCCCAGTGGTCCTGCAGGTGTTGCAGGGAAAGAGTCCCCTTGTTGAACATGTGCTTGTACAGACGGTCGGCAAAGCGCAGTTGAAACTCGGGATGCTGGCGGAGGGCATCGTAGATGATGCCGGGCGAATCCGGATTGTCCACCTGCGTGAAGTCGTTCTCCCAGCTCCGCGGATTGGTGCCACCGGTGGCCTCGTTGCGCGAAAAGGGGATGCCCATCGACATTTCAGCATCCCAACTGTAGAAGATAAAGGGTTCCTCTCCGTTCCGGCTCCTGCGCGCGACATACCAGTTCTTGTCGTCTGAAAAGGTGGAGATGGGCTGGCCGTTACGGGTGGCAGGTGCCAGCCAGTCTTCGTCGCTGGACCAGATTCGGTGGATCATCGCATCGGCGAAATTGTCGATGTCAATGAACCGCTGGATGGCGGCGTAGTCGGAATCCGACTCGATGCCGTTCTCGGCCATGTTGATCAACTCGTTCCAGGCGACCAGGTCACCGGCTTCCACCTCGGCACCGTGCTTGATGATATCCCAGTCTTCCGGATCTCCGCCGTGGTGGGCGGCATTGTAGTGTTCATGGGGAAATTCCTGCAACTCGTAGACACCCCAGTAGTCGCCGTTGAGGAAAAGGCTCACCATGCGGCCATAGGGGGAAGGTTGCCCCATGTCCTGCTGCAGGCGATGGAGAAATTCGTTCCGGATGAAACTGGCATTGTTCCAGTCGTCACGGAAGGTCCATGCGTCATGGCCCCCACCGCGCAGGAGGATGCTTTTGAAGCTGTCGACCGGCGATTCAGGGAAGAGATTGTGATCGAGGCGGGTTTTGCCGTAGTCGGAGCGGAAATAGAGCCGGAAGTTCTTCTTGGGGTGCCGCCGGGCGTTTCCGCCATGGATGCGGATTCCAGACGGTTCCTGGGTCGAGTCGTCAGGGTTGGAGGGATCAAAATACTCGAAGTGTGCCTCGCGTTCGCTCGTGCTGCCGCTGAGACTGGGGAGGCTATGGATCCCGCTGGCACCGAACAGGTCGGTCGGATTGAAGGAAAGCGAAACGACGGGAATCTCCTTGAGAGCGGATTGAATCTCGTTGCGATAGGTTGTGGAGTTCACCACCGAACTGATCATGTTGCTCTGTTCAATGATGTCCTGGGTGTAGAGGTAACTCTTGGCGTCCACGTTGGTGGGAACCATGTCCGACCTGTAGGCCACCGCGCGCAGAACGGTGGTGGAGTTGACGGTCACGGGACCGGTATAGATCTGTCCATAACTGGGGGTGGGTTCCCTTCCGTTCGTGGTGTAACGGATGCTGACATCCGGGGTGGCGGAGCTGATGATGACCTCGATGGGATCGTCGTAGAATCCGCGCTGGTGTGAGAAGACCGTGTCCGCCACGAATCCGGTGAGACGGTTTCCGTTGGCCTCATTGGGAGTGGTAGGGAAGAGGTAGCCGAGGGCTCCGTCGTTGCCGATCCCGTAGCCGATGTCGCGTTTGAGGCTGGGGAAGGACGGGGCAAACTCGTGAATCACGGTTCCGCCGGGATCGCACAGGGCGAGATACTCGCCGTCGGATTCGAGGGAGAAATTGGTGTGTAGCTGCTGGCCCAGGATGGCGCGGTCCTTTCCGGAGGCGAAGACAACGAGATAGGAGTTCGGACCGAGGAACTGGCCTCCCGGGAAGGTCCACTTCCCGGGCACGGCCGGGTCGTCGGTCAGGCTGTAGCCACCGAGATTAAGCTGGGATCCGGTGTTGAGGATCTCGATCCAGTCCGACGATTCGCCATCCACGTCATCGATCGTGTTCTTGTTGTTGGCGACGATCTCGTTGATGACGAGCTGTCCAGTGGTGGGGAGGGAGGTCAGGACAAGGGCCAGGAGCCACCCGGCCCATGCCAGGGGGCGGGGGAGGGGTGCCGCAGCCCGGGTAGGGAGCGGGTGGTGGGGGTTGAAGGCCATGAGATGAATCTCCAACACGAAGTGGAGAGATTCTTATTCTAATCTGCTGACGCGACCGTGCAAGCGGCTGCGGAGGTCAATTGGCGTCAGTTATACCCATTTTGGCTTATGTGGGACCGACCACCGGCAGGCTTTGGGAAGACGCAATCACGGTTCTTCCCTGGAGGAGGATCAGTAACCGGATGCAGGGTCCGGGAGGAAAGGCAGACAACCCGTGAACCGGAGCGATCCCTTCCGCCCTCCCCCTGCTTTCGGGTCCCGCCACGGCCATGAGTTGTTGAGCAAGGCAGGATGAGGAGGAAAGAAGGGGACAGATGAGGACGAAGAAGCAGCGATGATGGTTTCCACCGGTGCCAATTAAAGGGCGTTCACGCCCTGGGATGAAATTGCCGGTGAACCTTCTTCAGGCGCTTGTCGTCGACGTGGGTATAAATCTGGGTGGTGGCAATATCGGCGTGTCCGAGCAGTTCCTGGATCACCCGCAGGTCGGCTCCGTTCTGGAGGAGGTGGGTGGCGAAGGAGTGGCGCAGGAGGTGCGGGTAGATGTTCTGTTTGATCCCGGCCTGGCGGGCGCGTTCCTTCACGATTTTCCGGACACGATCGGGACCGAGTGGTCCGCCGCGCACGGAGAGGAAGATCTCGGAGGAGGTGTGGCGCTTGACGAGCTTGGGTCGCTCGTTGGCCAGATAGCCTTCCAGGGCGGCCCGGGCCCGCCCACCCACTGGAACGATGCGGGTCTTGTTGCCCTTGCCGGTGACTCTGAGGAAGCCATCCTCGAGGTCCAGCGTCTCCAATCGGACGGAGCAGACTTCGGCGAGGCGAAGGCCGGAGGAGTAGAAGAGTTCCAGGATGGCCAGGTCGCGGCGCCCGAGCGCTCTGGAGGGGTCGATGGACTCCAGCAGTCTTACGATCTGGGATTCGTGAAGTGTCTCAGGCAGGTGACTTCCAGTCCTGGGGGAAAGGAGAGGCTCGGCGGGATCGTCCTCGATGAGGCTACGACCGGCAAGGAAGCGGAAGAAGATCTTGGTATGAACCACCGCGATGCGAAGGGAGGAAGCCTCCAGGCCCTTCTTTTTCAGGTGGGCGAGGAATTCCCTGAGGTGATCGATGCCAAGATCCTGCCAGGTGTCGAGCTCCTGCTCCTGGGCCCAGTCGGCGAGGGTTTCCAGGGTGCGTCGCACGGAGAGCTGGTAGGCATCCGAGAGCCCACGCTCGGTGGCGAGGTAGAGGATGAAGGTGTCGATTTGCGGAGCCAACACGGCCATTGTAGCAGAAACCCGGGGCGAGGAAGGGCCGAAAAAGAACTCCTTATGCCATGGATTGCAAATCCAGCTTCAATTGGTGCCATGGAAGCCGGAGGTTGATCTTTTGCGGCAGGGACGCTAAGGGTCCCGCCCCGTCGTCAGCATGCACGGGAAGAGTCGTGCCCAAAGTATTCCTCAAGACCTACGGATGACAGATGAACGAACGTGATTCCGAGCAGGTTGCCCGGATGTTCGTGGAGGGAGGCTATACCCTCACCCGTGAGGAAGAGGATGCCGATGCCATCCTGGTCAACACCTGCTCGGTGCGCGACCAGGCCGAGCAGAAGGCGCTGGGCAAGATGGGAATGATGGGCAAGCACCGTGAGAAGCGGGCCCATGTGGTTTACGGTTTCATGGGTTGCATGGCGCAGAGTCGGGGAGAGGAACTTTTCGAGCGCATCCCGCATCTCGACCTGGTAGTGGGGACGCAGAAGTACCACCGGGTCTTTGGCTACGTGGATGACATCCTGCGCAAACGGATGGAGGAGAGAATGGATGAGCTCTCAATGTCCCTTGAGGGTCATACCGTCGAGGAGAAGGGAATCCGGATTCCGGGGGGCGGAACCAGAAACGGAAAACTGGTGGACACCGGTGTGGAGGAGGGGAGCCAGAACACTATTCGGGATCATGTGGCAGCAGGGAAGAAGCCATCAGCCTTCGTGTCCATCATGCAGGGATGCAACATGCGCTGCAGTTTCTGTATCGTGCCTGACACGAGAGGGCGGGAGCGCGGGCGCCCCCTTGCTGATGTGGTGGAGGAGGTGAGGCAGTTGGCGGAGCAGGGCACCAGGGAAGTGACTCTCCTGGGGCAGATCGTGAACCTCTATGGGCGTGCCGATTTCGAGAATGTCGAGGGCAAGTCACCCTTTGTGCAGCTTCTCGAGGCAGTTCATGAGGTGGAGGGGATCGAACGCATACGCTTCACCTCGCCTCATCCCATCGGCTATCGCGATGATCTGGTGGCGGCCTTCACCTATCTTCCCAAGCTTTGTTCGCATATTCACTTTCCCATGCAGAGCGGAAGTGATCGCATCCTCAGGGCGATGCGGCGTCCCTACAGGAATGAGAAATTCGTCGAGATCTGCGAGAAGATGAAGGCGGCGCGCCCCGACATGGCCATCACCACCGACATCATCGTCGGGTTCCCGACCGAAACGGAAGAGGACTTTCAGGCGACGGTCAACTGCATGAAACGTCTGCAGTTCGACAACAGCTTCATCTTTCGTTACTCCAAGCGGAAGAACACGCCTGCGGCCGAGATGGACGGGCAACTTCCGGAGCGGTTGAAGGAAGAACGGAACCAGGAACTGCTGCGCATTCAGGGTGAGATCGCGGTCCACAAGAATGCGGCCCTGATCGGCACGCGCCAGGAGATCCTCTGCTTGGGTCCCAGCAAGACCAACAAGAAGCGCCTGAGCGGTCGCACCACGCAAAACAAGATCGTCGTTTTCAACGGCGACCGGGAGCGCCTGACAGGGGAGATTTTAGAGGTGGAAATCGAGGATTCCACCGGCTTTACCCTCTTTGGGAAGGCGGTAGCGGGGGGGTAGCGGGAGATGTTCCCGATTCAAAATCCCGTTCCAGG
>CEUC01149056.1_pt1 | contig 14355 bp, 15 predicted proteins | sample 356471 | NCBI WGS metagenome assembly CEUC01 (sample SAMEA2623295, study PRJEB7988) | marine metagenome | biome: marine biome (ENVO:00000447); feature: deep chlorophyll maximum layer (ENVO:xxxxxxxx); material: "saline water (ENVO:00002010), including plankton (ENVO:xxxxxxxx)" | depth 40 m | reverse complement strand
GCTCTTCACGCATGTAGATGACCAAAAACACCTGGAACGAATTGTGAATCGCGCCTCTGAGCGCGCCGATTAATGCCATTCCCAGGACGCCGGGATTAGTGAGAAGTCTCTTTGCTGAGCCGAAATACTCTCGAAGGCTAACATCGCCTGACGATTCCGCACCGGCGGTTTTGAACTTTGCAACGACTGCCAGACCGGTCAGGAACATCGGAATGGAGATGATCACCGCGAGCCAACGCCAGTCGATTCCGCTAAACACGACCCACGTTCCGATCGTTCCAGCAAGAAGGAATCCGACAATCAACGGCGATGTCGTGTTGCCTATCTGAGCACCCGTCAAGTGAGCTGCCATCGCAAAGCCGCGCCGCTCCGGATATCGGGCAGCGAGCGTTCCAAACGCCGGTGCGTGCCAGAGCGATGTACCAAATCCGACGATCGTCACACCGATTAGGAGGGTCCAGTAGACGGGGGACGCGCCAATGATGATGTAGCCGGTACCGACCATGAGCATAGAGGCGAGAAGAATCCAGGCGATCTTCTTGCGGAACATATCGGTGAGGATGCCCGCTGGTATGTTCGCTATTCCCGAAGAGATCGACTGTGCAGACGACATTCCGCCGATCGCAACGTCACCGAGTCCGAGCGTCGCCCTGATACTCGGGATCATCACCAGCAAAGCACCCTGCCCGAAGTGTTTTATCCCGTGACCTGCCGACAGCCCGTACATGAGACCGAGTCCGGAAGTTTTTGCGGCGCTGTCCGACTTCTCATTCGCTCCAACGCCATCCTGAGCTTGATTCAGAGCCTCGTCTTCCGACTTCTCGACCGTAGTGGAGAGATCTTCGGTAGGGCTGTCGAGTTGTGTGCTGTCTGTCGGGTCAGTATTAGGCAAGGCGAGAGCAGTGTACCCCTACCCAGTACGCTCGGCGTAATCTTCTATACTCTGCATCCAGACGGCGTTTCCGAAGAATTACGTCTAACAAACGCCCACAACATCTGATTGGCTACCATTTAAGGAAGCTAACAATAGCTACTTACGTAACGCTAATGAAGTACGCGGCGCAGGGAACTGCCGATGTGAAGAACTCACCGAGCCAGGTCGACGCGGCAAGGGCCGGTATCGAAGCGATGGGCGGCAAGATGATTAGCTTCCACGTCACGATGGACCAGTACGACGGAATCGTCGTGTCGGAATTTCCAAGCGACGAAGCTGCCGCCACCCTACTTCTGACGACCGGCATTCAGAGCAACCGAGGCCATGCCCACCGTGGGTGGTGATCGCCGAGGTCCGATCGAGATCGTCGATCTCGACTGCTGCGAAGGCGAGTCCGCTGACTATCACCGCCACGATGATGGTAATGATCGCAAACTGCTTGATCCGGTTTATTCGGAGGGCGTTCGTTCGTGCCCACGAGCTCGCGCGGTTTCGTTCCTTGCCTTGCGGCGTATCCGTCGTTCTAAAGTTCCCACATCGCGGTGTCTTTCCCGCTAGCCCCTACGGGTTCTGTGTTTGATGCAGGGAGCGGGAGAGAGGATGTGACTTCCCTTCCTTGATGGAAGGGGCTGAGAGTAGGTGAAATGCGCCGCGCGACCAAGTCGTTCGACGACGCCCGTAACAAACACCTGGCGACCAGTGTCATCCTGGTACTCGGGAAACGACAGACATGAGCAATTGTGGGTTTACACTTCGCACTCTAAAACGATCAGTCTCAAACAGGGCAAATCAATATGAATCTCGGTATCTCAGGACGCGTCGCAGTAGTAACTGGCGGCAGCGAAGGCATCGGCAAGGCTTCGGCGACCATACTCGCCGAAGAAGGTGCGAACGTTGTGATCCTAGCTCGAACGCAGAGCAAGTTGGACGCTGCGGTTGCTGAGATCAGCTCTACTGCTGTGGGATCCATCGAAGCGGTTAGCTGCGACGTGAGTGACCAGGCAAGTGTCGAATCGGCGTTCGGCAAGGTGCTGGAGAGACACGGGAAGGTCGACATTCTCGTTAACAATGCCGGTCACGGCAACGCCAATACATTCGACGCTCTTGACCAGGAAATGCTCGATGAGGATCTTCATTTGAAGGTTCACGGTGCGATGTACTGCTCGAAGCAGGTTTTGCCGGGCATGCGGGCGAACAGGTGGGGGCGGATCGTGAATACCACTACAGCTGCAGGTAAGGCGGCTGGCTACTCGACACTCCCGACTGCGATGTCGAGGGCTGCTGGAATCGCCATGACCAAATCGATGTCGAAGGAATACGGCGTCGATGGGATTCTGGTGAACACCGTCTGCATCGGTTCAATTCGCAGCGCCCAGAACATGCGCCACGCCGAGGCGGCGGTTGCTTCGGGTGAGGTAGCCGCCACCGAGGAGTACTACACGAAGCGTTGCGAAAACGTTCCGGTGCGACGGATCGGCGAGGCTCGTGAAGCTGGCGATCTGATTGCGTTCTTGGCGTCAGAACGGGCTTCGTACATATCCGGCACAGCCGTGAATATGGACGGCGGTGCGGCGCCGGTCGTATAGCTCCCAATCCGGATTGGAAAGAGCTGGAGATAGGAGAATCGCGACCAAGTAAGTCGATGACGCCCGGAGCTAAACGCCGAGGGAGCTAGATGGCGCGCTTCCCCTCCCTCCCAGAGAGAGGGGGCAAATCACGGTCGAAATACGTGTGCACCTATCAACTTCCCGACTTTGTGTATCCTGAGCAAGTCGAAGGGCTGGAGGCCTCTTCGGTTGGGTTGGGAATGGGGCACCCCATATATGTCCAACAGTCGATCGCTGCACCCACTCTCGCACATCCACCGCAGGTCCGTACAGCAGGGTCGAGACATCAGATACATTAAACCTTTACACCAAACTCCGCTCCGAAGGTATCCCAGACATCATCCGGGATGGTGGTGATCGCATCGTTGTAGGTTTCTTCGATTTCGGTTGGATTCGAAGCCCCCGTCAATACAATGCCGTTGCCCTTGACAGGTGCGTGCAGCGCGAACTGCAAAGCGAGGGTGCGGATATTAACGTCGGTGTCAATGCACCACTTCCAAATCGCGTGCGCTGGCGGGAACGCTGCAGGATCGAGGTGGCTACCGGCCGCTGCCGGAACTAGCTTGCCATCTTCGCCGTGGGTTCGTGTTTCGTCTGTCTGAATCGGCTCGGGACCAGCGAACAGCCCGTTTGCAAGTGGACTTCCTATTATGACTCCGACATCGTTTTCTATCGCAAACGGGATCGCTTCTTCGGCGTAGGTTTGATCGACGAGCGTGTAGTTCAGGAACGACAGGATGATGTCGGCACCCTCTTCGATCGCTCTTTTGTGGAACTCGGGCTGGCGAACTGCGACGCCTATTGCGCCGATGCGGCCTTTGTCCTTCCAGTCTTTCATCACGCCGAAACACTCGTCGAGCGGTGCTTCGATATCGTGGCGAGGCCCGTGGATGAGAACGGAATCGACATAATCGACCCGCAGCAACTTGAAGCTGTTCTCGAGACTCCAGGTCGTCGCTTCCTTCGACCAGTCACGCAAATAATCGGGATGGGAGCCGACCTTGGTCTGTAGATAGGCCCTTTCTCGCCATTCGCCCTTGAGCGCCTTGCCGATCCGTTCTTCGCTCAGACCGTACGCAGGAGCAGTGTCGATGAAGTTGATGCCCAGATCGATCGCATGATGAATCGTATCAATCGAGTTCCGTTCCGACAGATGCTCCCAACCAAGGTGCCCACCACCTAGCCCGAGCGCCGTCGGTTTTATTTCGGATTTGCCGAGTCGCCGGATTTCAAGTTGCTGTGCTTCCTTACCGGTAGCCATGGTGGGAAGGTTATCCGAGCACGCATAACTCGTCATCCCGACCGCCAGCGGAGGGATCTTCAGATCACAAACACCACGGACGTCAACTTCTCTACCAATGTGGAGAGATCTTCGGACGGACAGCACTGAGTATCCATTTCAAGCCACAAAGCCTCATCACAACCCAACCACCGAAGGTATCTCCACTACGCTGTATCGCAGCCTACTCCGATGAAATTTGGGTCGACACATCCAGATGAGCGTCGCCATGTGCCCACTTGGTAGTCTCAAAAAATAGCGGAACTGCTACTACCCAATTGTCTTAGCCAACCCCCAACCTCGACTCAACGGCACCAAGGGCTTCGTCGATTGTGGACATTAGGGTGTCAGTTTCGTCGGCTGTGATTGTTAGTGGTGGGGCGATTGGGAGAATGTAGGCGGGGACTCGGATCCAGACGCCTCGGGTGCGGAGTTCTTCGGTAAGCATAGCGTTTACTCCAACTGAGGAGTCGTAGTGTTCACGGGTTTCACGGTCTTTTACGAATTCGATGCCCTGGATTAGGCCTACGCCTCGGGTGTCGCCGATTATGGGGTGTTTCGCCTTCATTTCATCGAGCGCTTCACCGATTTGCTCGCCTCGTACTCGGGCGTTTTCTACTAAGTTTTCTCGATCTACTATCGCCAAATTGGCGAAGGCGGCGGCGGCTCCGCCGGGGTGGGCTGAGTAGGTGTACATGTGGGACCAGACCTTGTCGGGTCCACCAGCAAAGGCGTCGGCGATCTTCTGGGTCGAGATTGATCCACCGACTGGGAAGTAGCCGGAAGTGATGCCCTTTGCGAACGACATGATGTCGGGAGTGACCCCAACGAAATCGGCACCGAACCACTCGCCTAACCTGCCGAATCCGGTGATGACCTCATCAAAAATCAGTAGCACACCGTATTTATCGCAAATCTCGCGAACCATTGGCCAGTAGTTGGAAGGCGGCACGACTCCGCCTAAAGGCTGTGACACCGGTTCGCCAATAACTGCCGACACGGACTCGGGCCCCTCGAACAGAATCGCCGTTTCGATTTCCTGCGCTGCCCGTTCGCCGTTTTCTTCGGGTGACGAAGCACCGTAAGTGTCGTGGTAGTAATGGGGTTGTCCGACCGTAACAACGTTAGCCGGTTTCGGCTGGTAGTCGATGCGTGGAAAGCCGGGATGGCCTCCAAGCCACATCGTGCCGTAGGTACTTCCGTGGTAGGAGCCTTCTCGTGAGATGACCTTGTATCGTCCTTTGTCACCCCTGCGCACCTGATACGCCTGCGCCATTTTGAGTGACGATTCGTTGGCTTCGGATCCGCCTTGGCAGAAGAACGTGCGCGAGAGGTCGCCGGGTGCGATTTCGGCGAGCTTAGCCGCCAGCTGAATTGTTTTCGGGGTGGCGCCTGAATAGACGTTCATGCTGATGTTGGTCAGCTGGTCGTAGATAGCTTTGGCGATCTCTTCTCTGCCGTGTCCAGCGTTGCGGAAGTACATGCCGGAGATGCCGTCGATGAATTTGTTTCCTTCGACGTCGGTGATGTAGATACCTTCGGCTGACTCCATGAGGAGGGGTCCGCCCTCTTCGGCAAGGATGGTGTGGTTGGTCATGCCGACGTGCATGTGGTCGAGGACGGCTTGTCTTAGTGCGACGGGGTCTTTTTCGTTAGGGATTGGCATGGTGGTTGGCTGATTTGTGAGTTGTGGGGACGATTGAGCCCGCTCCCTAGCTCCATCCCGTGAAAGGAGGTAGGAATGAGATCAGGAATCACATGAGTATAAAGGCGAGAAGGGTGTGGGTGGGTTAGTAGCGGTTGAACGTTGACGTTCCACCTCACCCCACCCTCTGCCTAATGGATAGGGAGTTTCGTGACTGAGGACACACTCAAGTGCCGCAGGATGAAATGCAGGTACTGCCACCGGGTGGCATAGGCTACAGCAGGGATTCGAATTGGACGTTTGCGCGCGTATTAAGCCCAAGTTTGGGTCATTTTCTAACTCGGTTAGTACGCAGGTTGGCAGATGCCTCTAGTCGAACAACTCAGATTAGCTGTCATCCATTTGCATGACACCATGTGGTTCTGAGGAGGTTCGGACGGTGTATCTCTTGAAGACACAGATTAGGATCAATCGATCATGTATCGGAAAAGTGGGGAATTGATGCGATGAGCCGATTTTGGCAGTAGTGTTGAGTGACAATGCTTAGTTTTATTTTCAGAAGACGGCCTGCCGTGGCAGGTTTGATGATCGGTTCAATCGCGGGCTTGCTAGTCGCAGGTGGTTATGGCCTGACCAGCGCCTGGCTCTGCTCGGGGATCAGGAAGTGCCCAGCTAGTTGGGAGCCGTTCGTATTCGTTTCAGTGATCATCTTTGTGGTGATCGTTGTTGTCGCTGTGATCGTATCGATATTAGGTGCAAAGGCGTACAAGATCTTCGATACGTCGATCGGCGGCGACAAGGCGTATGCAAATGCTGGCGGTCGCGGGCGCAGTTCTGAATCAGGCGGAAGTTCAGAGATCAATAGCTAGACGTGTTTCGGCCCTGAGTTGTGCGAGACGTTGGCGATTGCTGACACGGTGAAGGTTGCAGTTGTATCAACGTCGACAGTACTCTCGATCGAGATGCAGCCACCGTGTAGTTCCACGATAGACTTGGTGATACTAAGCCTAAGACCGGCGCACGGGCACGGCGCGAACATGCTGTCTATCGACTCGAAACAGTGGCGTGAAGATATTTGCGAGATCTTGTTGCCTGATCCCGCATCCACTGTCGTCGACTTTTACAATGAGGACCTGTATCGAGCGTATAATCGGGCGGTTGATTTTGTGAATCGCGAGGATCTTTACTAGGTTATTCGGGAGAGGTTCGCGGTCGGGCTGCAGTATTAGGGTTTCTCGTACCGGAGAGACCTCTCGCTAGGATTTTTTTGGAATGGCAGAAACTAGTTTTGATCTCGTTGTTATTGGTGCGGGACCCGGCGGCTACCACGCCGCCATCCGAGGAGCCCAGCTTGGGCTGACTGTGGCGGTTGTTGAAAAAGACGATGGCACCGGTATCGGCGGACTCGGTGGAGTTTGTTTGAACTGGGGCTGCATTCCTTCGAAATCGCTTCTGAAGAATGCAGAGGTTGTGAATCATCTTTCGCACGCAGAGAGCTGGGGCATTGAGGTTGGCGAGTGGTCGGCAAACATGAGCAAGGCCGTTGACCGCTCTCGTAAGGTTTCGAAAGCCCTCACCAACGGAATCGGTTTTCTGTTCAAGAAGAACAAGATCGCCCTTGTTCAGGGCAAAGCGACACTGAAATCGTCGACACAGATCGATGTCGAAGGAGGCGAGACGCTTACTGCCAAGAATATTGTTATTGCAACGGGCGCACGGGCACGGAGTCTGCCCGGTCTTGAGATCGATGGTGAAAGCATCATCACGTCTCGGCACGCACTTGAGCTTCGAGAGCAGCCTGAGGCGGTCGCTGTTATTGGCGCTTCGGCAATCGGCTGTGAATTCGCCTACTACTTCAACTCTTACGGTGTGAACGTAATGATGTTCGAAATGCTCGATCACTTGGTTCCGCGTGAAGACGAGGAAGTTTCGGTCGAGCTGGAGCGCCAGTTTGGTCGCCAGGGAATCGAATTCGCCACTTCCGTAAGCGTTTCTGGCGTCGAGAAGAAAGACAGCCGTCTTGCTGTTCAATACGAAGTGAATAGCGAAAAGCAGGAGTACATTTGCGACAAGGTGCTTCTCGGAGTCGGAGTTCAGCCAAATACCGATGGTATTGGTCTTGAGAACGTCGGCATTACTACAGCGGAATCCGGCTTCATCGAGGTCGACGGAAATATGCGCACGAACGTGAGCGGTGTCTACGCTGTCGGCGATGTAAACGGAAAGCTAATGCTTGCGCATGTGGCGTTCGATCAGGGAGTCGTAGCTGCCGAGACCATTGCGGGTCTTGAACCGGAGCCGATCGAAGACTACGTAAACATGCCCCGGTGCACGTACGCTGAGCCGCAGATCGCCTCGATCGGTCTTACCGAGGTACAGGCGCGTGAGAGCGGGATCCATGTGAAGGTCGGCAAGGTTCCGTTTGCGGTTGCGGGTAAGTCGGTTGCGATCGGCGAGTCGCAGGGCTTCGCGAAGGTGCTAGTCGATGATGATTCAGGTGAGGTTATCGGGGCGCACATCATTGGTCCTGAAGCTACCGAGTTGATCGCCGAGATTGGCATGCTCCAGCTTCTGGAAGGCACAAACCTCGAACTCCACAAGATGACTCACGCCCACCCAACGCTTTCGGAAGCGGTGAAGGAAGCCGGTGCGGCGGTTACGAACGAGGCGATTCACTTCTAGGTGACAGAGTCACGTTTTCTGAGTGATCACTGTTGAAGCCTGAGTCGTTAGATTCGGCCTTCTGTACGTTTCCGTCAAACCATGTCCCTTCTCCCGTGGAGAAGGTGGCGTTGAATTAAGGAAGTCGCTTGATGACGAAAAGGACGAAGATTACCCGGCTGTATACGGGTGACGATGGGCAATCGCACTTCGAGGATATCGAAGTGGAGATGGAGCCGAATATCGTTGGCCACATCTCAGAAACGCTCCATGCGACCGGGTTGGTATTTCGAGAGACAAGCGGGGCATACGACTACGATTTCCATACCGCGCCAGCTCGTCAGTACGTTGTGAACCTCGATGGTGCGGTTGAGATTACCGTTGGCAGCGGCGAGAAGCGGATTTTCGAAGCGGGTGAAGTGTTTATTTGCGAGGACACCACGGGCCAGGGTCACATTAGCCGTGCGGTGAATGGAAAGATCCGGCGGTCGTTATTCGTAACGCTCGAGTAGCCAATCACCTCCTGCTTCCTGTTACGAAGACGAAGCAGCATTTGCGAATATTTGGGCGATTTCGCTTTTGGCTTGCGGAGAACTGTGGTGTTGACGTGGAGCAATGGCACGGGCCATTCGCTGCTGGGCCAGTTAAGAACGATTTCGGATTCCAAAAGTTTCTCGCCGAATCGGCCGGTATCGATGCTTTCGTCGAGGATCAGTTCAAAGATGTTCGACCCGTGTTCGAATTTTCTGATCGACACTTTTTCTAGCTGGTTTATCTCTGTGAATAGCCCCTCTGCCTTCACGAATGCTTCGGCGAACCTAGCTTCAAAACCTTCAAGACCGTTTAGCGAAAGAGCGGCGGCCAGGTAGCCAAAGGGAATACCACCACCGAACATGCGCCGGTCGTGGTGCAAGCCTTCGATGAAATCACCCGTGCCGGCGAGGATCCCGCGAACGGCGCCCCGAAGTATTTGTAGCTTGAGACGTAGACGCTATCGAATAACTCGCTGTATTTCTTGATGCTGATACTGGTTGCTACCGCCATCATGTAGAGCCTTGCGCCATCGAGGTGTGATGGGATTGATCGATCTCGGCATAGCTGAGTGACGACTTCCATCTCGTCCCAGGGGACGATCTGTCCAGCCTGTCGTCGAACCGGGCTTTCTACGGAAACTGCGGCGACCGGATTCAGTACACGCCCAGTCACCGACTGTTCGAGAAGTATTTCGAGTTCGCCAGTGGTGAAATATGGACGACCCGGCGCGAGTGCACGGCATTGAGTCCGCAAAGCCGGGCGAGTGCGTCGCCTTCATCCTGATAGATGTGGCTTTCCTCTTGCAGCACGACTCGGGCAGCCGTTCCGGCGTGCTTTCGAAGAGCGAGGATATTGGCCATTATTCCCGTCGGAAACCAGACTGCGGCTTCTTTGCCGAGTTCGGCCGCCATTCGCTGTTCGAACTCCTGCACCGTACCTCCGAGCGAATAGTTGTCGGGCTGAAGTTTGTCCTGCGCAAGCAGATCGCTGAGCCGTCCAACGGTTGATTCGGGCGTGTGCGGTTCACCGTCACCCGCGAACACGATGTCTCCGGGAATGCTTCGCTGGTTGGCCGGGCGGGATTGGGCGCTAGATGTTTGGGAAGGAGTTGCCATTCGTGTTGTTTCGCTTATCGCTCGAGCTGTAGCTTGCGGATTCGTTTGTGCGTTGGAGAGTGTAGCCCTGAAATCGCGCAAGGGTCGAAGATTGGGAGTATCGGCAGGGTTGACGTTGGTTAACTCGGGCGACCGCTCTACTTTTGGCTTTGATTGCTGCGTCACACCGCTGGCTCTTCGCTATAACGAAAGGCTAATCGGTGTTCAGAGCCTCGTTGCGATCAACTTCGAGCATTTCGTCTAGTTGGGATTCGTCTACACCGTACTCTTTTGCGGCTTCGGCATCGTTGATGGATTCTTCGGTGTTGCCTAGTTCGAGATGGATTACGGCTCGATTTGCGTAGGCTTCTGCCCAGTCAGGTTTGAGTCGTATTGCTTCGGAGAAATCTTTGAGGGCGGTTTCGAGTTGGTTGAGTTGATAGTGGGCGTTGCCACGGTCGAGATAGGTGTCGGGGTATAACGGGTTTAGTCGTGCAGCAGTGTCGTAGTCGACGATAGCCTGTTCGTAGTCGCAGTTGAGGGCGTAGGCATCGGCTCGATAGTGGTGGAACTTGGCGGACTGGGGCGACGCCTTGATGGCTTCGGTGAATCGCTGGGCGGCGCGCTTGTGGTGCCTTTTTTCGATGTCGTGGATGCCTTTGTTGAAGGTGTTCAGCGTTCGTTCGGGTGTCGAGAGATTGCGACCGCTGAATCGTTCGAGGAGCTTGTCGAGCCACGTTAGGGTGAGGTTTGGCATGGGTAGAAGGCGCGGCTAGTTGCGGGTTGAGCCTTCGGGTTTGGGATTGCGGGAGACCATTTCGAGCCAGTTGCCGTCGGGGTCCTGAAAGTAGATTGCGTAGCGAGCCCACGGGTATTCGAGGTCGCGTTCGTATTTGGGGCCGAAGGTTTTTACACCTTCGGCTTCGAGTCGTTCGCGCCAGTCAAGGACGCTGTCGACGACCATTGCGGCGTGTGCAGAGCCGGGTCGATTGCGGTCGAACTGGTCGGATCGTTTTTCGCCACGTGGTCGCATGTACTCGATCAGCTCGATCGAATGACCATCGCCAACTCCAACGTACGCCTGCCGCATTTTTACGTTTTCGTAGCCGACTACTTCGGATATCCAGGGCGTTTCGGATATGGCGGGTTCACGTTCGATCACCATGCCGAGGACTCGGGTGTAGAAGTCGAGTGTGTCATCGAGGTTTTCGACAATGAAGCCGGTGTGGTAGATGGTTTTAACTGTAGCCATTGTGGAGTCGTCTGGATTTCCTCTTCTCAACCGCAGCGATAGCAGAGTGGAAAGATCTTGGTCGAGATTGTGCGCATGCGATCCCGCAACTCTATACTTTGTGGGTCATCGGCATCCTTGGTGTCGCACACGTCGCAGGCCCTGCCGCTACGCCTTGCTTCGGTCGGGACGCGGTGTTTACGTCTTGCTCGATTGATCGTGTGATTAAATTCGGTAGTTGTGTTCAGCATTGGCTCGGAAGAGTTTTACTCGATCTACCTCGTTGAAATCGGAGGTGATTTCGTCGTAGGCGTTCCAGAGCGTTTCGTAGTCGCTGAAGAGGCTGTCGACAGGAAAGTTCGAGGCGAACATGCAGCGGTCGACGCCGAGGATATCGATCATGTCAAGTACGAACGGGGCGATCGAATCGGTGGTCCACTGCTGATCGAGCATTCCGAGTGCCGATATTTTTGCTGAAACGTTCGGAGCCGTACCAAGAGCTTCGATTCCTTTTCGCCACTCTCGCAGTTCACCGGGGCTTCGCCCTATCGGCATCGCAGTGTGACCGAGAATTATTTGCACCTCGGGAATATCGTTCGCAAGTTTTGCGGCCTCTTGAAGCTGCCAGGGCCAGATCTGCATTTCAAACGCGCCATTAAATTTTTCGAGAAGGCGGAATCCTGAACGCCACTGCGGATCACTCATCAGGTCACCAGCTTCGGCGAACCGGAAGTTTGGCCTATCGTCCGACCAGTTGAGCATGTGACGAATGCCGCGCCAGTTGGCGTGCTCGGCGTGCCGTGCGAGCGTGTTTTCGACGTTTGGATCGGAGAGATTGGCGTAGCCGATGATGGCGTTCGGCATACCTCTTGAATTAGGATCGGCGGCGACCGATTGGAGCCATGCGGTTTCGCCAACGGGATCGGCGTTGTAGTCCCACTCAGCCTGAACGTGAACCGATTTCACGAGCGGAATGTTTTTCGCGCCTTCGTGCAAGTCACCAATCAACCATGATTTTCGGATAGCTGCGTAGTCACCAACAAAGTGATCGATAGGATCGACTAACCACGGATAGGGATTGTTCTCTAAGTCCCAGAGGTGGTGATGAGTATCGATAAATGGAGGTAGCGTCACGAGATGGCTCTTGATGATGCCGTGGACCGGATTTCTACGAACACCTTAAATGATATTTGAATCGAAGGACCATTTTCAGGTCGGTTGGCGGGCACAGTTTAGCCAGTTGCGAGTTATCACGGTGACTCTTACTCAACAGTAGGGAAAGACAATGAAATATTCGGTTTATATAGCGATGAGCTTGGATGGGTTCATTGCTCGTTCGGACAGTAGTCTCGATCGGCTTGAGGCTTCATCCGGCGGCGTATGGGGATTGAATTCGTCAGTGCATGCCGTATCGACGGATGATTTCGGGTAGGCGAGTTTATGCGTCGATCGACACGATGGTGATGTGCGAGGCACTTGGTTGGCAAGGTTGAGTTTCTATCGATGGAGCCGGTTAAGTTAGCGGCGAAATTTAATGACGAAGGTGCACATCATATTTATGTCATTGGTGGCGTGACGATTCAGCGTTTTATGCACGCTAGATTGATTGACGAACTGACTCTGACTTCGCGTGTCAGTGGTATTGGCTTCGGGAATTCCGCTGTTTGCGGGTTGGATGGCGATGTGCACTGAGGCACGTTGAGTCGCAAGGGTTTCGAATGGGAATGGCGAAGTCGAAGTACGTGGTGGAGCGGTAGCTGATCGACTAACAGGGTTGGCCGGTTGGGATTACGGACGATGTTCGATTATTCAACGCAAGGTTAGGTGATCCTGAAATAAATTCAGGATGACATTGTTTCTGATCCGATTGCCAACCGAAATAGCTATTTTCTGCGTGCGAGGAGCGAGCCGATCACTTGCGGAGCAGCTTCGATGGCCCGTTCTCGGAGCTGTTCGGGGGTCAAACTGCCGATCGGGTGCTGGATGACCGCGAACGGGTAGTCGGGCATGTCACCGAGGTTGGCGATTGCTTGCGCACCAGATTCGAACGGCTCAGTACAAATTGCGATTGCGGGGACGCCGAGGGCTTCTAGTTTCATCGAGTCGTACACACTGGACGACGAGCAGCTTCCTCAGTCGCCGTTGGCCAGTAGTGCCACATCGACTTCTTTGGAGAAATCACTCAGAAATTTCGGTTCGGCGGGCCGGGACGCTTCGCCTTTGTCAACTTTGTAAGCACCGGCTACGTCAAATCGCTCAGCTAGAACGTCGTAAATGGCATCGAGTAACGGTTCCGACTTCATCTTGGAGTTACGCATGAGGCCAACTCTCATCCCTGCGAGCGATTCGGGACGATCCGCCATGCCATCGGTTGCGATCGACAGCGGTGCCGTAGGGTCTAGGACTCGGATTGTTTCTTGTGTCATGTGACTCTCCTGAGCGAACATGTTACTTGCTTAGATTGATTGCCCGAGTGACGATCTTTGCCCGTGAGCCGTTCGACCAAGTTGGGATCACAGCGCTCCATCCACCTCCAGCTCCGCCTACGACAATAGGGATCGCTGATTCGGGAGAGCTTAGAACGCTAATCGGTCGATCGCGCTCGATGGCGTCGAGTTTGGTGTTGTTTTCTTGTTGCGCTCCGCTCGGGAGCCCCATAGCGGTCCATTCAGATGCGGTTTTACGGGCGTTTTCGAATAGGTAGTTGCCTACTTGCTCCTTCTGCCATCTAGCCTTTTCGAGGTAGGCCGCGTGTTCGGGAGAGATGATGATTGCGACTTCATCGAGGCCGGGTCCCAGTGGGTAGAGACGTTGAGCGAACGCGTCGAGGATGCCTTCGGGTGTGTTGGCTTCGTGTTCTCCGAACTGCGTTGCGCTCAAACCCGGGAAGACCGTTACCGCACTTTTGCCTTCTTCCACACCTCGCGTGACGTGCATTGGGGTCCAACCATAAGGCAGATCGTCTTCGTTCTCGGCGATGCACCAGGAATATTTGCCGGGATGGCCGAGGGTTGCTTTGTCGAGTCCGTCGTCCGTTCTCGTACCAAGCACGTTGATGATTAACAGCCGGATCGCTCTGCCGATGGTGGCGTTGGCACGGTAGCCGGGTCCGAAGGCCGAGGTTTTGGAGTTGATGCCTAGTTCTTCGGTGATAGGTCCGTTTACAACCAGAAGAATCGCTGCGCCCATCGTGGAAACCGTTATGCCGTGGAGATTGAACTCCGGCTGCGTGATGGCGCCGATCGCAGCAACGACAACAGGCATATATTCGGGCTTGCAGCCTGCCATGATGGCGTTGATGGCAGCCTTTTCGGCGGTGATAACTGCGCTTTTGACGGGTTCGATGCCGAGGATGGCATCGGGACGGAGG
>CEUC01000870.1_pt1 | contig 14870 bp, 13 predicted proteins | sample 356471 | NCBI WGS metagenome assembly CEUC01 (sample SAMEA2623295, study PRJEB7988) | marine metagenome | biome: marine biome (ENVO:00000447); feature: deep chlorophyll maximum layer (ENVO:xxxxxxxx); material: "saline water (ENVO:00002010), including plankton (ENVO:xxxxxxxx)" | depth 40 m | reverse complement strand
CCTTAAATTAGATGCTCATCTGTTCCATTTGTTTGACGACGGACAAAATTCAGAATTCGTGTCTTTGCGACTTGGGAAAAGGCAGTAGCAATGTAGCAATGCCTAATCGGAGATTTTATTGATTTGAGTGATTAACTTGTCAATACCCTCAAGATGGGTCGTTCTCCGAGTCGCTGTCAGATTTTGTCGTGTCGCGAGACCGCCGACGGCGATTAAGCCGAACTGAGTAGGCAAACACCAATATGACAGGGGCACAAAAGCCAAGAACAATAAGTAGAAGCATCATGGTCTTACGTTACCTCCCGGTTGATTAGTTGACTAAAAGTGCAACACTGTTAAACGCTGCGGAGGCATATAGCAAGTGTCCGCGCGCACCCTTCTTGAATGCCACTGTGGCACCGGCAAGGCCAATTACTGCCATGACGGAAACCAAAATATTAGCTGGGTCAATAGCCTCTTGTGGGAGGTTCTCCAGTGGTGAGTCTGACAAATCATAAAAACGGTCAGTGGCCCAAATTAGCAGTCCTTTAGCGGCAAGAGTTGTAATGCCAAGCCCGAAACAACATTTCAACAGAAAATTCGGTTGCATTTCCTTGACCATCTCAAACGTCTCTTGCTTGTGCTGGTTAGGTGCCGAAAAAAAGTGCGCACAAAGTGTATTCTACTATGAGCCACCTGCTTCAACAATCGCTACATTTCCTTCCTCGTTAATGCCGACGGCGTAGACTACATCAGAATCTCTATGCCACATTAGATAACGGGTCGCCCCACTCCCTGCGGCCCGCCTATAGGCATTCTCAAAGCCTTCTCTTTCGCCCAGATAGAACTCGGATGAACGATCATTCGGTGTCCCTAGCAGGGAGAGGACAGCAGATTCCGGCATACCAAGTTCAATCTCCTCGTACCTGTCTACAAAATCCTGATTGTCTGATGATGTAATTAGCAGGTTAGCTACAAAGGTCAGGCCGAGGAGAATAACTACAAGGAGAACTAAAACCTTAATATTGGATGCGGTGTATGGCCGAGAATCCTTGGACATTGAAGTCACTTAACGCCCACAACAGGGGCTGGCCACATGCCAGGCCCGCGACGTAGGCGCACATTGCTTGTGCTGGTCAGGCTTATCCAGCGATGGAGTATTGATAGTCATTATTTGACAACTGCTTGTAGGGTGGATCGGTGCCCTGACTCTCCTCGACTGAGAAATGTGCGCCAGGAACGAATAAGCCACTCTCGGATGCAAAGAAGCCCTCCAGTTCAAACTATATTCCCTCGTTCTTGATGCGGACGGATTGAGCACCTAACTTGCTGAAACTAGTGGGCCAGCTGGATTCCGCTACAAAACCCACAGTTGAGTTTTGCGCCATCGCTTGCTGAGAAGCTTCGTAGTCCGCCAGCGGGTACCGTCAAGTTCACTCGCGCTGAGCGATAATTGTGCCATGAAACGATCAAAATCTATATACAAGTGTCATCTATTTCCACCAGAAGGCATCCAATATACCGTCTCAGGGAAGAGAAGGGGACACTGAAGATAGTAAAATAAGGAGGATGGAGTCGAGAAAGCATCGGCACTCTATTACAATCAAGTGCGTTAGTCTTTTAGTTTTTATTGACTTCTATCTGGTCAGGAGTAGCTTAATGAGATGATCAGAAATCAACTATTAATTCCTTTCAAGATAAGCGAGTAGGAGGAGTTAACAAATAGTAACCCAGGCCAGTTATTACTGGAGACCAACTAGAGAACCGACCATGCGCTTACTTAAACTTCTCACCGCTATAGGCATCTTATTGATAGCGACTGCTGCAACTTCTGTTTTTGCTCAATCCTGGACCGATCAATATCCTCCTACTGCCAACCACGGCACCTCGCCCTATATAGCAGAGCCTGAGTGGCTTGAACCATTTTCAGAACCGGGCTTTATCTGGGGTTCGCATCCTGGGCTATTCGTAGAGTCACCAGAACGGATATTTGTCATTCAGAGAGGCGAACTTCATGTTCCTGGTCCATTGCCAGCTGGATTCGACTATTTCTATGGTTCTGTCGAAGGACTTTCTGCACTGTCACCTCCAAGGGGCACAATACGCGAAATGAGAAATGTCATCTTCGTCGTGAATGATGAGGGCAAGCTAATTGAGAACTGGAATCAATGGGACTATTTATTTGAAGGCACAGGTGGGCCGCACATGATAGCGATTAGTCCTTACGATCCCGAGAGACGAGTCTGGGTCGTCAATTCTGGACGGCATCAGGTTCATGCTTTCTCAAATGATGGCAAAGAGTTGTTGATGACACTGGGAATAGAGAATGAGACCGCCAACGATGAAACCCACCTGGGGACGCCACAAGATATTGCATTTCTGCGCGATGGCAGCATAGTTGTTGCGGATGGTCTGACGAATTCGCGAGTAATCAAGTTTGATAAAGACGGACATTACCTGACTGCCTGGGGAAGCAAGGGGGCCGCTGAGGGTCAGTTTAATGCAGTACATTCAATAGCTGTTGATAAACAGGATCGTATCTATGTCGCCGATCGCAACAATGATCGGCTACAGGTATTCGATGCTGACGGAACGCATCTGGCAACTTGGCCAGAGTTGAATTTTCCGAACTATATTTTGATCACAGAGAATCAGGATGTGTGGGTATCTGATAATCAGCCAGTGCGGATTATCAAGTTTGATACCGACGGGAATAGATTGTTCTCTTGGGATGCGCATGGCAATGGACCAGGCGAATTTGGAGAGCTGCATGAGTTCGGTGTAGATGTGAATGGAAATTGGTATGGTGCGGATAACGTGCTGGGGCGTTCGCAGAAATTTGTGCCTAAGCCTGGCGCGGATTCTGCCCAGCTTTTGCAATTGCCGGTTCCCATGGCGAACAAATAGCACTCAAATAGGATTTGGTTCCAGCACCGAATTAATCTCAGTGACCAAACTTTTGGGTATTGGCACTCTAAAACAATCAAGCGCGTTAGTTTTTTGGTTTTCCTTTGGCTTCTAACTCCTGAAGCCGCTTTTTGCTAGAAGTACAAAAATTTGGTTATTTTATTATCTTCAGTGTCTCCTATGGCTTTCCCCCTGTGGCTTTATGTCGTTCTCCTGGATCTACTCCATGTTTATTCAGGCTAGCGAGGTGGCAGTGCCTCCTGCCAGCCCATGACGAGTCTTCGTGAGAGTTCAGGGACCCTATCCGCTTGTCTGGGATCATCCACGAGATTTTCGAACTCCATGGGGTCCTGCTCCAGATCGTATAACTCCGTCAGGATCACTCCATCTCCCTCGAGCGGAGACCATTCCGTGTAACGGTATCGAGCCGTTCTAATGGTAAGGCCATCATAATTTTCGCGTCTTGACTGGGAGAAGGCCGCCGACTTCCACTGGCGAGTTGGGTTTTCCAGCAAAGGTACAAAACTCAAGCCTTCCAAATCATGTGACGGTTCCGGCAGCTCAAGCAATTCAGTCAATGTCGGATACAGATCCACCAGTTCCACCAACCCTGGCACTACCGCACCGGCGTTCCTGCCATCGGGAAGTCGCACGATGAGTGGGACTCGTATGGATTCATCAAACTGTGATTGCTTACGCCAAAGCCCACCATGCTCGTTGAGCTGAAATCCGTGGTCGCTGGTAAACACCACGATGGTGGATTTAGCAAGATCGAGGTCTTCGAGTGCCTGCATCAATTGACCGACGTATGAGTCGGTCATAGTCACCATGGCATGGTAGGCCGCGATAGCCTGCTTACGTTGCCGCTCGGTGTGCATGGCATCATCCTCCCTGACCTCCGTTGCGGGCGCGGGAATATCAATAGTGTCACCCTCCCGTGTAGGAGGTAACTCGATCTGATCAACAGGGTGTTGCTCGAAGAACTCCGCCGGTCCCACCCAGGGTTGATGAGGTTTATGAAAGCCCGCTGCAATGAAGAATGGCTTGTCGCGATTCTCGGCCATGAGTTGGATGATACGCTGCGCTGTGGTCCCGTCCGGTGTCATGCGCGGTGATTCGTGAGTTGCGCGCCAGGATAATGGCAGTCCCGCTCGTCTGCCAACGGCGGCAAGCACTTCCTGGCGCGACATGCCTTCTTCCGAGCCGTCGATCCAGGTGTTGTCCCGCACTTCCGACAGATCCTGGCCAGGTAGGTATCCTGGAAGGTGCAGTATAGTCCCGGGTTCACGGGACAACGCAAAATTGGAAACACCCCAGCTCACTGCATGCTCAAAGGTATTGTGCCCCACCTTGCCGACCCGCGCCGTGAAGTAGCCGTGATCATCAAAGTGCTCAGGCAACATACGCAGCTCATCACCAATTTTGTGGCGCGGCCAGATTGTTCCGGTGTGCACGTCGACAGTGGCTGGCCTTAGCCCGCTTAAAAGCGATGCACGGGACGGATTACAGAGAGGGTTCTGCACAAAGGCATTCTCGAATCGAATGCCCTGGGCTGCAAGCTTGTCCAGGTTTGGCGTTTTCGTAGTGGCGTGCTGTGGCCTCGATCCCGACCCGAGATAGGATCCCAAGGCAGTGTTCAGGTCGTCCACGATGATGAACAGAATATTGGGCTGACCATCGGGCGCCACGTCGCGAAGTGGCGCGGCAGCCTCCAGCAGACGAGGAAGAGATCGATCTTCGAGCTGCGCAGTGGCTGATGCACATAGCCCAGAGAGCAGCAATCCCCAAAAAAGTTTTGTCGGCCTCGAGATTGGTTTCACTATTTGATCCTATGTAAATCACCAATGTGCTCACACTAGCTGATATAGTGACCATCCCGAGCTTGCACGAGACTCAGTTGCTCACCAACCGGGGATTGGGCAGACCTTAAGGACGTTGACAAAATCATACAACAACCCAGATAAGGAATTTGTCGAATCACTAGAGTTGCTGCGTAAGCACTTGTGTACTACCCGAGATCATAGGCTCAAGCTCCGGTGCTGACAAGTTAACTCTCTATCTGTCAGAATTCTTAGCTGAATTCTACAAAAATGGACAAAAGATACAGATTCCCTTCTGAAATCATTCAATATACAGTTTGGCTTTACCATCGATTCAAACAGTTAACTTGTCAATACCGATAATAGTGTTTCAATTTACTAACAAACAGAGAGTAATTAGTTGCGAAATAGCCTCTTATTTTTGACCCTGTTTTTGCTTTGCAGTACCGGTGCTGTGTTTGCTGCTGAGTACGTTGGCAATGCTGACTGCGAGAACTGCCACCTGCAGGAATTCCAGCAGTGGCTCGGCTCTGACCACGACAAATCCATGCAGTTGGCATCTGCAGCGAGTGTACTGGCAGACTTCGCAGATATCACGGTCAACTTTCATGGTATCGAATCACGCTTGTACATCACTGATAACCAGTATTATGTGGATACACTGGATAAAAATGGCGAAGCTGGCAGCTTTCAGGTGAAGTACACATTCGGCTATGACCCCCTGCAGCAATACCTGATTGAACTGGAAAACGGTCATATTCAGGTACTCAACCTGGCCTGGGACAGCCGACCGGCAGACCAGGGTGGTCAGCGCTGGTTCCATCTACAGCCGGAAGAAGATATTACACCGGAACATCCGTTCTACTGGACCAATCATGTCCAGAACTGGAATAGTCGTTGTGCGGACTGCCACTCGACTGATGTTCAACGTAATTACGATCCGGCGACGAGCAGTTACGACACTCGCTGGTCAGAAATCAACGTGTCCTGTGAAGGCTGTCATGGCCCCGCCAGCGATCATGTTGAGATGGCACAGAGTGGAAGCTTTTCAGGTGGCCAGGCTGGATTCGAAAAAGATATTGGCGACAAGAGCCAGTTCGTCTTCAGCGGTGATTCGCCTATTGCGGAAAATTCTGGCAACGACAGTACAGCACAACTTGATACCTGTGCCATCTGTCATTCTCGTCGCGGAGTGACCGGTGGCTTCGCAGCTAACCGGGATTACCACGAACAGTTTCAGTTAAGCCTGCTGAACCGGGATCTGTATTTCGCCGATGGTCAGATCAACGATGAAGTATTCGTCTATGGTTCATTCCTGCAAAGCAAGATGCACCAGGCCGGGGTTACCTGTACCGACTGCCATAACCCTCATACCTCCCAATTGAAAGCGCCAGGTAACTCTCTTTGTCAATCCTGTCATCAGGCTGACACATTTCTTACCACTGCGCACCACAAGCATGAACCCAGCTCTGCTGGCGCGCAGTGTGTCGCCTGTCATATGCCGGAGCGAATCTACATGCAGGTCGATAGCCGTGCCGATCACAGTTTCTCTATCCCCAGACCAGCACTCGCCAACAGGGTCGATGCCCCCAACGCCTGTGCCAACTGTCACGACGACTGGGAGGCGACGGAAGTCGTCGCGAACTATGTCAGGCTGTTCGGAGACGAACCGGCATCCGCCTGGGCTGAGGTCAACTATGAGGCGAATCGGAGCAATATACTGGCTCTGCCTGACATCCTGGCTATCGCAAATGACTCGAGCGTGCCGTCCATACGCAGGGCTAGCCTGTTAAGCCAGGCCGCCAATTTCCCGGTGAGAATCACTCTGGAGAGTATTCAGCAGAATTTACAGGATGCCAATCCGCTGGTTCGCAGGGCCTCTGTCGAGGCAACAGCATTTTTACCGCCACAGGGTCGGCTGCAGATTCTGCAGCCACTCATCACCGACGAAGTGAAATCGGTCAGGCTGGCGGTGGCGAATCAGTTAGCCGATGCATTCCCATCAGCACCGGAGAATGCGAGGCCGCAGCTACTGCAGCTTTATGCAGAATTCGAACAGAGTCTCCTCTTTAACCAGGATACACCCGGCGCCCAGTTCAACCTGGCAAGCTTTTATTATCGCCGTGGGAATCCAATTGCTACAGAACGCGCATATCAGCGAGCACTCGCCATCGAGCCCACATTCTTACCAGCACTGCTGAACCTGGCTGACCTGCGCCGGGAAAAAGGGAATGAAGCCGCGGCAGAAGACTATCTGCGCCGGGCGCTGGAGACCGCACCCGACAGTGGTGCGGCTCATCACGCACTTGGGCTTTTAGACGTACGCACAGGAGAACTTGCACAGGCATTGGAGTCACTCCGGCGAGCGACGGAAATGAACGATGCGACACCGCGGCATTCCTATGTATATGCAGTCGCACTGGAATCCGATGGGGGAAAACAAGCGGCCATCGAAGTGCTCATGGAATCAGAATCACGCTGGCCAAATCAGCCGGAGTCGTTATTGTTGCTGGTGAACTACCTGGATCAGGAAGGCAGGGGCGCTGAATTACTTCCTTATCTGTCGAGCCTCTCGCGGATCTTGCCGGGAAACCAGGCTGTGATGGCGCTGGTCAACAAATACGCAAATCCACGTTAGGGTAGCTCTGAGCAATCGCGAGTAGCCTCTGCCCTTGTTTTACCGCGTGTGGATTTTGATAAAAGAGAAATGCGCACAAATGACAGAATGGCAGCAAATATCAATGATGGAAATTTCCGAAGCCGCCTTTTGCTAGAAGTACGAAAATTTGGTTATTTAATTATCTTCAGTATCCCCTATGGCTACTAGATGAATCCATAGTAGCAGTGAACTAGAACAATAAAATAAATCAGTCCCTGCTTATTGTTGGCGGTCCAGATCCTGTCGTCTCGCACCGGACATGATGTTGCGCATCGAGTAGTTACCTTCGTGGCAAGCAAATTCATAGAAGTGCTGGCCTTCGGGCATTCGCTCCAATGGAATTTCCACGGTGAAGGGCGCGGTATAGATTTTTGGATCGGAAGCCACGTAGCTGTACTTCAGGGCACCCTCGGAAATCACACTGAAGCGCTCGGTGACTTCCAGTTGTTCCGAGGATTTCAGATAAGGATATAGGTCGCCCCAAGCCATGGATTGTTCCGGCCTGAAACTCTGTGTGTGAATCACCAGGGTATAGTCTTCAAAGTGCCCGATTGAATCTCCCATCCATTTGTTAAAGGCGTTAGCGGGATGTTGGCTGTTCAACCGAACGATGCGCCTCTCGTAGCCATATTCGTTGAGTATCATCACATAGTCATCGTTCTGAACGATCTGGATATTGTCGCCCTGCAGCCGAATCATGTGTGGGATCGGCGCTCCCGTCACCATGCAGCGCTCACTCACTGGTCGTATCTCGGGACCATCGAAATCACCAAAACCTGCGGCGCGCCACTCATCATAGATATCCATGCTGTTCTCACGCAGCGGTAAGCGCCCATCGGGTGGGTCGATGATCAACGAGGTGCGGTACTCGCCAAAGAATTCGGCGATCCTGCTTCCCAGTACCGGTATGAAGTTGAGGTCCGAGGCCAATTCCTGAATATCGCCCACCGGGGGTGCCTCACGATCGGGATCACTGGGTAGGGCTCGCAAGCTGTCCAACAGGGTGACTTGGGCTTCCAGCTTAGCGGCTTCGTCTGCGGTGTAGGTGCTCTGGGTTCCCAGAGCCAGCGGTCGTTCCAGTGGCGTTTGCGACACGTTGGACCATAAACCCTGCAGATCTGGTGCGCCGGAAGCGGTTCGAGGAGGAATCCAGCCTGGTTCTGCGGCGGTGATCAGCGACGACGCGAGGCACGCAGCTAATATTACGCAGACTAGCGACAGCTTGTTGGAAATAATGGAACAACCTTGAGCAAACAGAAAATCCATAACACTTCCTCCAAAGAAGGTATTTGTACTGCCCACACTTCCTGATCAGGGCCACGGCTGCAGAGGTGCGATCATTGCATCACTCGCTAGCTGTTTATGCAAGAATTTCGTTCAGTCCAGCCTCCTAATGTGTTGCATATCGAGTAATAAGTAGGACTAAAGCTATGTCAATTGGAGCCCACAGTCATTTGACGAAATTATTGTCCTGCTAGCGCTGGAAACCTTCGGAAATCCGTAAATCTGCCTGGAGAGAGAGGGGGATCTGATAAGATAGTAGAATAGGGAGGATGGAGTCGTGAGAGCATTGGTACTCCAAAACAGCGGCTGAGGAAAATCCAGCATGTTCAACTATTTCAAAAATAAGCAGGTGAAAAAGCTAAGAGAAGAATGGATTAACCCCACGAGTTGGAAAAGGGACTTCTCATCAATTAGCAGCCTATTTGAATTGACTTGCTCTGATCATGAGCACGGCATCGTCGATGGTAAAACATGGAATGATTTGGATATGAATTCCATTTTCTGGAAAGTTGATACGACTCTGACAAGCGTAGGACAGCAATACTTGTATCGGAAAATGCGGCTACTAGAAAAGCCAAAAAGCAGTTTAGAAGACGACTACCGAGCTGCGGACCTTTTACGAGAAGATCGAAATTTACGAGAGGAACTACAGCTTTTTCCAAAAAAAAATGAAAGAAGGAGATGCAAGTTCTGTTACGCGAATGCTATTTGGCACGTTCCCTATAATAAAATTGTCGAAAATAGCCATAATTTTGTGGTCTGTATTATCGTTAGTTACGATATTTTATGCATTGTTATCTGGCGGCATTTTTGCATTCCTAATTCTACCTGTCGTCATTGCAAATATTTCAATTTCAAGATATTTCGAGAACGCTACAGATAAAATAACTTATGTTTTCTACTATCTTTACAATCTGTTATCGGCCTCTGAATTAATTGCGAATATGAACCTATTGCCGGACATGTCTGCATGTGAAGATTTGAGAAAACACAGAAAATCAATTCGGAAAGTCAGGAAAGTTCTGAAGTTCATGTCAGTAAGTAAAAATCATGAAAGCATGCTGATTAATAACGCAATGTATTTGCTAAATTTTGTCTTTCTGTATGATCTAATTGTTTACGCATTTTCCATAGATTTAATCCTTAAAGAAAAGGAAGTCATCAAGAGCTGCTATTTTTCAATAGGGGCCATTGATACAATTATATCTACCGCGTCGTACATACAACGCAACTCGAAACTATGCAATCCCGAACTAAACTACGATCATATATTAGAGCTCGAAGACACCTATCATCCGCTCGTAGAAAATTGCGTTCAGAATTCATTTAGCACGGAAGGTCCGCCAGCGCTTATTACCGGCTCAAATATGGCTGGAAAGACAACATTCATCAAAACTATAGGTGTCAATTTGATTTTCGCTCGAACACTTTGGCTTTGCCATGCTGTTCGCGCGCAATTACCAGTGATCAATGTCTTCTCTTCCATAAAAACGGAAGATGGACTAGAGCAAGGCAAGAGTTTCTACTTTTCGGAGCTTGAACGGTTAAATACATTTCTGGAGTTAACAGAGAAAGGTAGTAATTGTTTGTTGTTAATTGATGAAATTTATCGAGGAACTAATACTGTAGAGAGGATAGCGGGAGCAGCATCTGTGCTGCAGGAGTTGGCAACTAATAGTATTGTATTTGTTACAACTCACGATATTGAACTTGCAAGTTATCTCAGCAGTAAATATGAAATGTGGCATTTCGAAGAGACAGGCAGTAAGACACATCCATTCGAATTCAAATTGCATTCAGGAGTATGCGAGACCAGAAACGCACTTAAATTGATGGCGAATATGGGGTATCCAGAACACATAACAAAGCGTGCAACAGCTTACGCGCTTGAAATGGAAGCGGACTAAAATTCAAAGCACCTAACTAGGGTACTGACAAATGAACTCGCCTTGAGCCATAATTTGTCAATACCCACCGGTTACAATTTGTTCAACCTGCGTCGGCATCAGGTATCAGCAGAAAACTATCGGTATTTCCACAAGCGTGCCTTTGCGCCTTGGGAAAAGGCAGTGGCGATATAGGCGTGGATTGACAGAGTTTTTTATCGATTTGTGAAGTTAATTTGTCAATTCCTGCGGCTGGCATATGCAGGAATATTTCCCATCGAGCCTGAGATATTGCCGTCAAGTTTATTGTCGTTTAGCTTCAGCTCAGCGGTGGCAGTGCCGCCCTGCTGGTCATCGGTTTCAAATTTCAGGTTCTCACCATCGAAGGAGACATTCTCTAAGGGAATGTTACCAAATTCCGGTGCACCGAGGCTGCCGGCCAGCCCCTCTTCGGACTCGGTAATGGTTAGATCCATCGCAAAGCCCTGACCCTGAAAATCGATCTCCATGTTCCAGGCGCCCACTATCGCCGCATTGTCGGCGGCTATGGCGGTGCCAGCTAGTACCGTGAAGCCCAGGGCCGCCAGGATTGAAATGATAGGTTTTAGCATTTGTAGTTCTCCAGCTTAGATTCGAGGATTGGTTTGGCTATTGTTACAGGAGCACAAAAATTTATGCAAGTACAAACGGCAGTGACAAGTTAATCTTCATTCTGTCAAATTGAGTGATTAACTAGCCAGTACCCACTCACACTATTATTGGTCAACAAAGAAAATGAACATTACTATAAGAAATGCAAACCAAACGGCAAGAAGGGAGTAAATGACTATCCCTAATGCCACTATCACCACAATCTCACCAACCCCTGCTGATTTACCTTGATGCGACGCTCTTCCCTTATTGTATTTTTCGTCCCACCGTACTTGATCGAAACGTGCGATTGCTCTTCCTTCTTTTATAGCTTTTACAATCGGCACAAACGTCCAGATAAAAGACAAATAATTTAATCCGTGCGGTAGACCCAAATAGAATCGGTGTATGCCAAGCCCACCAAGAAAGTACGCCAATAGAGCAGCCACACGTCTATCCCTGTATCGAACCCCTCTTTGAGGCGTTCCGCATTTTGGGCATCTAGTGACCTCCCAGTGGAGCCGCGTCCCACACCTCCCCGAACAAAAAACCATGTTTTCTGTGAATTCAGGCGTGGATTCAGGGTGTGCTTTTGTGTTCTTGAAAGGCTCTTTTTCCGGCGCAATAGTCGGTTTGCTTAATGGGAGATTATCAAGCAGAAGCGCATCGTGGGCCTCTTGGGCCTCTCCCAGCCGTTTGCGATATTCATCTTTTGACGCTTCATCAGGTGCGGAATTGATTTTCCCGTGAAGTTCGCCAGCCAATGCCTCGAACGCCGCGCTAATTTCCCGCTCCTCGGGATTCCCCGTGAGCCTTAACAGGGCTACCGCCTTTTCACGATTCACAACATGTCCTCCTAATTTCAGTGTGCGGATGGCGAGTAAACTCCAGCTTCACCGCCTTCGGGCGCCAGCTCCTAAGCTTCCCTGACGGACTGACAAGTTAAAGCGCATTTTGCGACAATTCGCTCCATGAAAAAAGCGTAAATGTATCAGATTCGAGGGCATCCAGAGGGAGAAATTCAGGAGTGAATACTACGCGTGGGTCGGCAATTATGGCTTGGTTAATGGATGCGGTAAATTCCTGCTCCCACAAGCCAAGGCTCTCAAAACCAAAGATTATCCGTACTCTCTTGGGCTCCTGAATCTCCGCTCCATAGGCGGTGGATCCCAGTGCTTGGGATACAAGGAGGACAAACAAGATAACTCGAGGTATTCTCAATTTCTTGACCATGCAGGATACAGTGCTAACATTATGTTACATATTAGTTGCTCTAACGTCCTAATTCACCTATTTCTTAACCTAGCGCAATGTTAAATTGCATCCAAAAGTGACCCACGTGTAACCCTGCCCTGCTGACGAACTAGCAGGAGACAAAAGGAGTGATAGACGTGGCATTATTGAGTGTAATCAGGCGGTGGCGACACCGCGACAAAATCAGTATTCGACAGATCGCCAAGAGAACAGGACTTTCTCGTAATACTGTCCGTAGATATCTGGCTAGTGGTGCGGTCGAACCAAAGTATTCAAGGCCCAAAGCCCCGAGCAAGCTGGATGACTATGCCAATACGCTGACTAGCTGGCTGCACCGGGAAGCAAGACGTAAGCGCAAACAACGATTATCAGTAAAACAACTATTTTATAACCTGGTACCTCTCGGTTATGCCGGTTCCTATGACCGTGTTGCCGCCTTTGCCAGAACTTGGCGGGCACAACAACAGCAAGCTTCACGTGTAACCAGTAGCGGCACGTATGTGCCCTTGGTCTTCGCCCCCGGAGAGGCTTTTCAGTTTGACTGGAGTGAAGACTACATTGTTCTTGGCGGCAAGAGCACCAAGTTACAGATTGCTCAGTTCAAGCTCTGTAACAGCCGTGCGTTCTTTCTGCGTGCCTACCCCCTGCAAACCCAGGAGATGCTCTTTGATGCGCACAACCATGCCTTCAGGGTGCTCGGTGGCGTGCCTGAGCGTGGCATTTATGACAACATGAAAACCGCTGTTGATAAGGTTTATCGCGGCAAGAAGCGTGTGGTTAATGCCCGTTTCGAGGTCATGGTCAGCCACTTCATGTTTGAGTCTGATTTTTGCAATCCCGCTGCAGGCTGGGAGAAAGGCCAGATAGAAAAGAACGTCAGAGACTCCCGCTATCGCCTCTGGCATCAGGCGCCAGCATTCTCTGACCTTGATGCGCTGAACACCTGGCTGGAGCAACGCTGTCAAACGTTGTGGAAAGAGATCCACCATCCTGAGTACAAAAACAGAACAATTGCCGATGTCTGGCAAGATGAAGTGGTTTGCCTGATGTCGATTCCTGCACCCTTTGATGGATATATTGAGTTCAGCAAACGAGTCTCATCCACCTGCCTGATCACGTTTGATAGTAACCGCTACAGTGTGCCTGCTTCCTTTGCCAATCGCCCCATCAGCTTGCATGTTTATGCGCATCGATTGGTGATGGTGGCAGAGGAGAAGGTGATTGCAGAACATCAGCGTGTGTTTACACGAGACCACAGCCAACAGGGACGAACAGTCTATGACTGGCGTCATTACCTGTCGGTACTGCAGCGAAAACCTGGCGCATTGCGTAACGGCGCCCCGTTTCTGGAGCTACCTGAGAGCTTCCGTAAACTGCAAAAGCAATTACTCAAGCACCCTGGTGGGGACTGGGACATGGTCGATGTACTGGTACTGGTGCTGCAACATGATGAACATCAGGTAGAGCAGGCAATTGTCACGGCACTGACTAATGGCAGCCCTTCTAAGCAGCACGTCATTAACTGCCTTAACCGCTTGCTGGATAAGCCAAGACCGGCATTGCTCAAGCCCCGCCTTGAACTCACACTGGTAAAGGAACCCAAAGCTAATACTGGCCGCTATGATCACTTGCGGGGGAAACGCCATGTCTGTTGATGCCACGATCGCAACGATGAAGTCATTAAAACTCCATGGTATGGCGCAAAGCATTGCAGAACTGTCTGAGCAGGCATCACCTGCGTACAGTAAAGCAGAGTCCATATTACAGCAATTACTCAAAGCCGAAGTTGCTGAACGAGAAGTGCGCTCTATCCAGTATCAAATGAAGGTGGCACGCTTCCCTGCATACCGGGATCTATCGGGCTTTGACTTTACGCAAAGCGAAGCAGACGAAACGCTGATTACTTCACTGCATCACTGCGAATTTATGGAAGAAGCCCAGAATGTTGTTTTTGTCGGCGGCCCCGGTACCGGTAAAACTCACCTGGCCACCGCCATCGCAGTACAAGCTATCCAACACCATCATAAACGCATTCGTTTCTTGTCGACCATTGAACTGGTTAACCTGCTGGAACAGGAAAAACAAATCGGCAAGCAGGGACGTATGGCCAACCGGTTGATACACACGGACCTGGTGATTCTGGATGAACTGGGTTATCTCCCCTTTAGTCAGGCAGGAGGGGCCCTGTTGTTCCATCTTCTCAGCAAGCTGTATGAACGCACTAGCATTATCATCACCACCAATCTGAGCTTTGTTGAATGGCCCCATGTCTTTGGTGATGAAAAGATGACGACGGCGCTGCTTGATAGACTGACTCATCACTGCCATATCATTGAAACCGGGAATGACAGTTATCGCTTTAAAAACTCAACCAGCAATAAGGAGAAAAAACCAGGCAAAAAATGAAGAAATGAACCATAATCTGACTTGATTAGGTGGGTCAGTTTTCAG
>CEUC01013717.1_pt1 | contig 15023 bp, 9 predicted proteins | sample 356471 | NCBI WGS metagenome assembly CEUC01 (sample SAMEA2623295, study PRJEB7988) | marine metagenome | biome: marine biome (ENVO:00000447); feature: deep chlorophyll maximum layer (ENVO:xxxxxxxx); material: "saline water (ENVO:00002010), including plankton (ENVO:xxxxxxxx)" | depth 40 m | reverse complement strand
AATCAAACTCAAGACAACTGTGTACGCTGTATCCAGTCAAGATATTCGGAAGTAACTGTACCAGTTACATACTCACCAGTAAAGCAAGAAAGATCAAGCTCGGATACATTCGAACCTTCTATAATAGCTTCCTTCAAATCTGATACCTCTTGATAGACTATGTGATCTGTAAAAAGCTCCTCTGCAATTTCAAGAATAGTGCGATTATATGCGATCAGCTCAGTTGGATTTGGCATATTTATTCCATAAACATGTGAATATCGAACCGGTGGAGCGGCTGACGTAAAAGTAACCTTATTAGCACCGGCAAGTCGGGCCATTTGAACTATCTCCTTCGAAGTTGTTCCGCGAACAATGGAATCATCAACAATAAGTATATTCTTGTCTTTAAATTCTGTTCCCATTGCATTTAATTTCTGTCTTACAGACTTCTTACGTTGTGACTGCCCGGGCATAATAAAAGTACGACCAATATATCGATTTTTAAAAAACCCCTCACGGTATTCAATCCCGAGCTTCCTCGCTACTTGCATAGCAGCAGGACGTGAAGAGTCTGGAATAGGCATCACAACATCAATATCACCTCGAGGTGTGAATTTAGATATGGTATTTGCAAGTCGATCGCCCATCCTTAACCGAGCCTCATAAACTGATATCCCATTCATCACTGAATCAGGTCTGGCAAGGTAGACATACTCAAAAGAACATGGGACAAGACGAGGATTCTCTGCACATTGGCGGGAATAAAGTTGACCATTTTTTGTAATAAAAACAGCTTCTCCAGGCTCAATATCCCTTACGATCTCATAATCACCATTCTCCAATACCAAAGACTCACTAGCAACAATCCACTCATCAACGCCAGCTATCGACAAGCGTTTACCAAGCACCAATGGCCGAATCCCAAAGGGATCTCGAAAAGCAAGAAGACCATGACCTGCAATCAAAGCAATTGATGCATAAGAGCCTTCTATTCGTTGATGTACTAAAGAAACAGCGTCAAATATTTGGTCTGGTGTGAGATCACTACCATGAATTTGTGATTGTAATTCAGTAGCAAGCACGTTTAATAACATTTCCGTATCACTCTTTGAATTTGTATGCCTTCGATCAATATTAAATAGCTCGCAATCAAGTTCACGAGTATTAGTTAGATTGCCATTATGTATAAGAATTATTCCATAAGGAGCATTCACATAAAATGGTTGCGCTTCTTCTTCACGCTCAGCAGCACCCTTGGTGGCATATCGCACATGACCGAGGCCAATATTGCCAATCAATGCACGCATATCACGGGTGCGATACGCCTCTCGCACCTGGCCATTTGACTTATGTAAATGAAAAACACTGCCATCCATAGTGGCAATGCCCGTGGAATCCTGACCTCTGTGCTGCAGTAACAGCAGGCTGTCGTAAATCTGCTGGTTAACCAGATCAGTAGAAACAATGCCAACAATGCCGCACATAGGAAGGCCTACTGCTCAATTACATAATCGCTGGTAAGTATTTTGCACCAACGGCATCTGAAGCGTTTTCATAAATCAACACCGATACGGCGAGGGATTGACTGCTCAAAGCACTGCTGAAGCAGGCTTGTGGAAAGCTGAACCAACGTGGAGCCAGCCTGAGTGATAGTCAACTCATCATCAGCCGTAACAACACCAAGGCGCTCAGCTAGAACTGAACCAGGTGATGCACTATTGACCTGATCAAGAAGCCCTTTCCAGGCAGCAGCATTTTTTGGAGCAATACTCACCAAGATGCGCGCTCCACCTTCTGCAAATAAGATGCGATCTAATCTGACGTTACTTAAGGGTAATTGAAAAGAAGCACCCAAATTAGCAGCTATACAACACTCAGCTGCTGCTACTGCAAAACCGCCGTCGCTTAAATCATGGGCAGAGCATACCAATCCTTGAGTAATAGCCTGACGCAAAAAAGATTGCACTGAAAGCTCAAGATCTAGATCTATCACAGGCGGCCTACCTGCCACAACACCATGGATACATTCAAGATAACTACTACCGGCAAGACTATTACGAGCATCAGTAATTTCACTTCTATCTATAGGTACTCCCAATAGCCAAATAGAATCACCAGGCTCACGCCAAGCTTGATAACAAACATGGGAAAGATCGTGAACCAAGCCAACCATTCCAACAACAGGTGTTGGCTGAATTGGCTGTATAGTTTCATCAGCTAATCGAGTCTCATTATATAGAGATACATTGCCTCCAGTAACAGGAGTTCCTAAAACATTACAAGCTTTAGAAAGACCACGACAAGCTAATGACAACTGCCAATAACCAATGCTGGTTTCTGGAGAGCAAAAATTGAGATTATCAGTCACTGCTAAAGGCTCTGCACCAACACAACTAAGATTACGAGAGGCTTCAGCAACAGCTGCCATGGCTCCACGTTCTGGATCTAAAAACACCCAACGATTAGGACAATCAACTACTGCAGCAACTCCTCGATTTACTTCAGATAAGGAATACTTTCCTTGCTGTGGACGCAGCCTCACCACCGCTGCATCACCTTTACCTGGAGCTACTACAGTATTAGATTGAACCTGATGATCATATTGACGAAAAACCCATTTCTTTGAAGCAATAGTAGGATCATCAAGTAGCTTAAGTAAAACCTTATTCCAAGAAAGTTGAGAAGCTGATCGTAATCCTGAAGCGGATATTATCCCTTCAGGATTAGCCGCTGGTAATTGATCCTCCTGCCAAAGCCATAGAGACTCAATTTCTACAGGAGGTTCTGAGATTAATTGATGATGATTTACAGGAGTATCATCAGCTAAAGCATTAGCAGGAACTTCAGCGGCTACTTCACCATTCTGTAAAACACGCACGACATTATCTTCTAGAACACGTCCGACTACAGCAGCATGCAAACCCCAAGTAATAAATCTCTGCATCAAAGCCTCCTCGCGACCAGGCTTTACAACGAAGAGCATTCTTTCCTGGGATTCCGAAAGAAGGAACTCATAAGGTGTCATTCCTGCCTCACGAGCAGGAACTAAATCAAGATTAAGCTCAATACCTAAACCTCCCTTAGCAGCCATCTCAGAACAACTACATGTAAGTCCAGCAGCACCCATATCCTGAGCTGCTACTACATCTCCAGTCTTGAAGACCTCTAAACAAGCCTCTATTAAACCTTTTTCTAAAAAAGGATCACCTACCTGAACAGCAGGACGATCATCAAGAGAAGTTTTCGTAAGTTCTGCACTAGCAAAACTAGCGCCTCCCATACCATCACGACCAGTAGTACTGCCTACATAAACGACAGGATAACCAATTCCATCAGCACCAGAACATACAATCTCTTCAGTTTCCATTAGCCCTAGAGCCATGGCGTTAACTAGAGGATTACCAGAATAACTAGGGTCAAAAACTACCTCTCCTCCAACAGTGGGAACTCCAACACAATTTCCATAATGAGCAATTCCTGCAACTGCCCCCTCCATAAGCCCAACATTTCCTTCTTCTTCAAGAGGTCCAAAACGTAAAGCATTAAGCAAAGCAATGGGTCGTGCACCCATAGTGAATATATCTCGCAATATCCCGCCAACACCCGTAGCAGCACCTTGAAAAGGTTCTAATGCAGAAGGATGATTATGACTTTCAATTTTGAATGCCAGCCTCTGACCATCACCTAAATCAACTACACCAGCATTTTCACCTGGACCAACTAATATACGAGGTCCCTTAACAGGAAAATTACTAAGTAAAGGTCTTGAATTTCGATAACAACAATGCTCAGACCACATCACACCAAACATTCCCAATTCAACTCGATTAGGAGGACGTTGTAGACGCCGACAAATCTCCTCATAATCCATTGGTTTAAGGCCTTCCTGAAGTAAAGCCTCAGCAACGTCGTAATCAACAGTCAAAGCAGGGGTCTCAGACACGAAAACTGGATCCTCTCTTGCCACTTTTACCGATAATAGTCAAACCCAAGGATCATCTTGACGGTCGTCCGTCCTTTCACGATGTCGATGACCTCTTAGATGTTCAGAAGAATGGGGAATATCTTGAGTTTCACGATCATCCCAGTCTTCTAAAGGGTCATTTTCGAGTTGATCAGAAGCTTGCCAAGGGGGTTCACTAGGCTCTTGCCATGCAGGATCATCCAGCCAACCTTCTAAACGATCTGTTGCTCGATCACCAATGTTCTGAAGTTGATCACTCCATTGACGAGAGTGTCTGATTAAATCCTGACGTAAACTAGATCGAACCAAAGGAAGATCATCTAAACCACGCAATGCAGTAGATACCATTCCAGGCTGCTGATCAATGATGCGATCAATGGTTAATCGCCATCGACTACTTCCCGGCAAGCGAGGGTCACTGCGAGAAACAAAATAATGAAGGATTTTTCCGGTTGTTGGAACAAAAACAAAATCAGCAACTAATCCTATTCTCTGACCATTACGATCCAATAAATCTGCATCCAATAAAGTAGGAAGACGCTCAAGTGTAATGTTATCAGAGGAAACTGGATTACCCTTTACAAAGATCTGTTGATCACTTATTGCACAAATCTGATCCAATCTCCATACATCTCTAGAAATACGCAATGCTGATGGACGACTAGCCCAACCAAGAAGTCGATGCACAGGGGGATGCATCCATGCCACTACTCCTGGTCCATGATCTAATCCCTTATCACAACGTACCCTATGGTGTAATAAATCACTCAATATAACCTGGTCTGAAAGATCCAATGTTTAAGAGCGAATCTGTACAGGCATTACTAAATAAGTAAAGTCTATATTTTGATCGTTTGGTGAAAGTATGGCTGGTGTAGTAGGAGCATTGCAATGCAAAGTAATTTGATCACTATTAATCGCCTTAAGACCATCTAATACATAACGAACATTAAAAGCAATCTGAACAGACTCTCCACTAAATTTAGCTGGCATTGATTCAGAGCCACTACCAACATCCTGAGCATCGGCACTAATTTGAACAAGCTCAGAATCTTTATCGCAACTAACCTTTACAACATTATTGTGCTGATCAGCTAACACTGCAATTCGTTCTAAAGCTAATGCAAATTCTCCACGATTGAGTTCAATACTACGAGTAAATGATTCAGGTATTAATTGTCGATAATTAGGGTAAGCACCTTCAAGTGTTCTACTAGTTACCACTTGATCAGCTGCTAAAAAAACAACCTGTCCTCGATCACAAAATAGACTCACAGAGTCATCAGAAGACCAGCCAGATATCAAACGCTCAACTTCACGTAAAGAACGTGAAGGCAAAGTAACTGCAAAAGCTTCTCCATCTTCAACATCTTGGGTTGATAAATCAGCTTCAACAGGTAGAGCATCAGTTAAACTTAATACAGCTAAACGATGTCCATCAGTTGCAGCTGCTTCCATAGATTTACCATCAAATCGCAAATGCACGCCAGTTAACAATTGTTTTGATTCGTCGGAACTACTGGCAAAAAGTGTTCCCCGAAGAGCCTTTAAAAGAGACTTAGCATTAACTTTAAAAGGCTTACCGTTCTCGACAAGAGGTAAATCAGGAAAATCATCGGCTGACATCCCACGCATCTGATAACTGCCGTTCAAACTGGTGAGCTCTACTTGTTCGCCAGCTTCATCAATGGAGAACGTGATCGGCGACTCACTTGAGAGCCTTGAAACTATTTCCCCTAATAACCGCGCAGGCAAGGTTATTGCACCACTGACTTCCACAGAAGCCGTTATCGAAGTTTGAATACCAAGACTGAGGTCAAAACCTGTCAGGCTAAGACGATCCGTTCCAGCATCAGCGGTCAGAAGAACGTTGGCTAGTACTGGATGAGTAGGACGTGATGCCACAGCTCTGCTAACGAGCTGTAGAGCTGTATTGAGTGCTGCCTGGGAACAGACCAGTTTCATTGAGTCAAGGTAACGCCGGAAACGATCCGAAGGCATCCCACATTTTCACAAATTAGGCAGATGTGCAATGGTTCATCAGCTTTTAAAACTTCAAGCCCGACTTAATGGATTAATTTATTAAAACAAATAAATACCGTAGTAGAAGGTGCTGAGGAAAGTGTGGAAATCAATCCAAAAGCCTTACAATAACAAGTGTTTTATCATTCTAGTAACTGGGGAAAAAGAAGTTGGCATAGGGGATAATAGATAAGTTTTCCACTTTTCAACCCCCTATGGAAAACATTAACAACATCAACTAGGCACGAGTTCTTGCTTATTCCCCAGAAACAAACAACACCTAATCCTTTTTTCAACAGTCAGATATTTAATTGTCTCGTTAACTTTGTTGATATTTGACTGCTTTAAAAACCCATTATCTGAGCCACTGTTTTTAGATCTGGATTAATATCAGTATGAAATGCTGCTTCATTATTATTAATAGCGCAATCTGGATCTTTTAATCCATTACCAGTAAGCACACATACGATATTAGAGTTTTCAGGAACTTCAGCTTTACGTTTTAATAGGCCTGCTACTGAAGCTGCACTCGCGGGCTCACAAAAAATCCCTTCTTCATTGCCAAGTATTTTATAAGCTTTGATTATTTCTTCGTCTGAAACATCCAAAAAGCCTCCACTGCTACTTGTTTTTACGGCTATTGCTTTTTCCCTATTCACTGGATTACCTATTCTTATCGCAGTAGCAATTGTATTTGGTTCATCTACAATAGTATTGAATACTAATGGAGCTGAACCACTTGCTTGAAATCCCATCATTTTTGGTAGTTTTTTACAATTGCCCTCTTTCTTGTATTCATTAAAACCCATCCAATAGGCTGTTATATTGCCTGCATTACCCATTGGTATACATAACCAATCAGGTGCATCACCTAAAGCGTCTATAATCTCAAAGGCTGCAGTTTTTTGACCTTCAAGTCGATAGGGATTAACTGAATTTACTAAGGTTATTGGGTATTTCTTTGCAATTTGCTGAACTATATCTAGAGCACGATCAAAGTTACCTCTTACGGCTATTACCTCTGCTCCATATACCAATGCTTGTGCCAACTTTCCTTGCGCTACATAGCCGTCAGGAATTAATACAAATGCTCGCATACCACCACGTAGTGCATATGCAGAAGCAGAAGCAGAAGTGTTGCCTGTACTGGCGCATATAACTGCTTCACAGCCAGCTTCTTTTGCTTTGCTGATTGCCATTGTCATGCCTCGGTCCTTGAATGAACCTGTGGGGTTGAGGCCGTCGTATTTCACATAGACCTTTACACCCCTTCCAATTCGCTCAGCTATTGAATCCACTTGGATCAATGGGGTTGAGCCTTCTTTTAGCGTTACAACGGGTGTAGATGAGCTTACGGGTAGCCAAGCTCTATAAGCTTCGATAAGGCCCGGCCAATCCTGCATTACAGGGTTTTTCGCCATGGTTTGACGGCGGTTTTGCTCGACAGACACCGATAATTAGCAGCGGTAAAAGAAATCTAAGTCTTAAGGCTTGCTTTGATGAAGGCCGTCGAGCGGAGAATTAGAAAAGAATTTGACTAGATCAGCAATTGACTCGGCTTTTTCCATAACACCAAAAAGAGCTGGCAGGTTGACTGCCAGCATTTCACTGGGATAAGCCTTTAGAAAGCTGATCGCGGTTAGGTTACCTTTGCCTGCTTGTAGGCCATTAATCACGCCAGCTCTGAATGCCGGCACACTTACTGATGTATCTGGCACTCTCAGTGGATAGATGATTTTAGAAATACGTTTTATGATTACGTTGCCAATTTTCGTGTTCATCAGCTTACTTGTGAGAATTAGTGGAATCTCAAGCTTATTATTTAGCAGCTTTGAGATGTCTTTAGGATTTTGCCGACTGAGTTTTAGGGCGTCTTTCAGAATTCCTCTAGCTTCTCCTGTTTTTGCAAGATAATCCAAATCGGATACTGAGATAGATCGACAAAAAGCGCCACTGACTAAGCTCACCTCTTTTGCGGCTTTCGCATTGGGTGTAGTTAAAAATGTACTCAACGTTAAACCTATCGAGACCGCCAAAAGGGATTGAAAACTAAGTTTTTTGGATTGATTCATTAATAAACTCTTTCACCTCAATTTAGTGAGAAATACCTGCAGCCACTTTTACCAGACGGATCATTCCACGTTCTGCTAACCCCTTTGCGACTTTTAGTCCCATTGTATGGGCATCAGGTTCTCTAAGCAGTCTAGGTAAGCGGCTTAGAACTAGTTCAGGTGTGAATCCCGGTAGATTTTGCAAAATAATTATAAGTTGGCGAATTGGCTCTAAATCAAGTAATTTGCTGTCCTGTTGAGCTTCTTCAGATTTAGCAACACCATCTTTTGTTGGAGCCTGTAGAGGGTTTGGTAAGTTAAGACTCAATTTTTGTAGCGTCTGCCAACTAAGTGCGTCAAGACGGCTGACAAGGGTATCTACGAGCTGTTCTCTTAATAGACCGCCGTTGATTGAGAAGAGAAAGTCAAGCACTTGATCTAGCAAGCTTTCAAGGTTCAACTCCGCTTGGCTGGCTGCACTGGCGACAAGGTTTTCTAATCGACTCCAGCTGAAGATATCTCCATCAAATAGCATCTCCTTGAGACTTTGTCGTAACTGAGGATCTGGGTCTTCCATTAATCTTTGAGCAAAATATGGATATGCTGCACCAAGAATTTTAAAGTTGGCATCTACACTTAGAGCTATGCCTTCTAGGGTGACTAGTGAGCGAATAATTAATGCATAGTAGGGCGGTACTCTGAAAGGAAATTTATACATAACTCCAGAGAGGTCATCAGTAACACTCTTGAAATCCATGCGGCTTACGCCAAGTTCAAGGGCTTGGCTGAAGACACTTTCAAAGGCTGGCACAATTGGTTCAAGATTGACATCTTCTGCTAGAAATCCGAGTTTTACGAAATCACGTGACAACTTCTTGAAGTTACGATTTACTAGATGTACTACTGCTTCGATCAGGCCTGTTCGCGATTCTCGACTCACCTCACTCATCATTCCAAAATCTAGATAGCACAGGCGCCCATCGGCCAGTGCTAGTAGGTTGCCAGGATGTGGGTCTGCGTGGAAGAAACCATGTTCTAGCAATTGCTGCAAGCTGCAGTTAACACCGATTTCAACCATTTCATTGGGATCAATCCCTAGTTCTCTTACTGAATCAAGATTGGTGAGTTTTACTCCATCAAACCACTCCATCGTTAATACTCTACGGCTTGTGGCTTGTCGATAGATTTGGGGTACAGCTATGCGTTTATTGTGACTGTGAAGTATACGAAAATGCTCGGCATTGCTTGCTTCGTTTAGGTAATCCATCTCTTCGAATACTCGTCTTCCTAGCTCATCAATTAGAGCCACAAGATCACTACGTATTAACTTCACGTTGTTATTTAACCAGCCTGCAATGTTACGTACGATGTAGAGATCAAGTGTGATCTGCTCGCGAAGTCCAGGGCGCTGAACTTTCACAGCCACCTTTTGACCTCCTTTCAGTACTCCCCTATGGACTTGCCCAAGCGAAGCTGCCGAGATGGGCTCTTTTTCGAGATACTCGTAAATTTCTTTTACTGGCGCTTCAAGATCTTCTTCGATGCAGGCCATAGCCAGATCGCTGTCGAATCCTGGTAATTGATCTTGTAGTTGTGAAAGTTCTTCGAGCAACACCGGTGGCACGATGTCTGGACGGCTGGATAGGGCTTGACCTGCCTTGATGAACGCTGGCCCCAGATCTACTAATAATTCTGTGAACTCGCGTGCTCTGGAATGGGCTCGTCCTGGCTGGCTTAGTAAGCCAAAAAGTTTGTCTGCCGCTACGCCGATCAGAAACAGGCCAATTGGCACAAGAGTTTGCCATAGCCTGCGTAGAAGGCGCTGTGGATGTCCGCTATAGATCTTGGTAATAGCTGCAGGATCGTAATCAAGGAGGCCTGCGGCTTCAATGAAATCACCTAATTCTTCGTCCATTACGAGTCGGACATCAACCACCCCCCTTCTAAACGACTCTGACAGCCGCTACGGTCAGCCGACAACAGGGAGCGGGCGTGTTAATCGGTTTGCGACTTCAGAATATTGCTTTGATCGACGCCCTGGAATTGAGTTTTGAACGTGGTTTTACGGTTCTTACTGGTGAAACTGGTGCAGGCAAATCGATCTTGCTTGATGCCTTAGATGCTCTTTTGGGAGGAGCTCAAGGAACCTCTGGAGTTCGTTTGCTTCGCGTTGGGGTTGATCGCGGTCAGATTGAGGCAAGTTTTGCCCTTAATTCAGCAGTTGAATCTTGGCTCAAGCAGCAGGAGTTTGATTTAGATGAACCCGAGCTTGTTCTTAGTAGGGAGTGGCGCCGTCAAGACAATCGAGTTAGCAGTCGTTACCGCCTCAATGGGGTGGCGGTGAATCGGCAACAAATGTTGGCTTTGCGTCCTCTTTTGATTGATCTCACTGTGCAGGGTCAAACGCAGCAATTGTCAAGACCGGGTCAGCAGCGTCATTGGTTGGATTGCTTTGGTGGTGTTGCGTTGCAAAATTCTCTTGGTCAGGTGCAGCAGAGTTGGCGCTCTTGGCAGCAGATTGCTTTGAAGCTTGAGCAAGCTCAAGTCAACTTTGAGCAATTGCAGCGTCAGCGTCAGGATGAGCAAATGTTGCTTGAGGAGCTGGAGCTTGCTCAATTAGATGATCCTCATGAAGATAAGAATCTTCGCCAGGAGCAAGACCGATTAGTTCATGGAGTCAGGTTGCAAGAAGGTCTTGCTTTATTGATCGGTCGGATGCACTTAGGAGCTGATCAGGTTCCATCTGTGTTGGAGCATCTTGCTGCTTGTGTTCATGAACTTCAGGCAATGGCTTTATTGGACTCTTCTTTGACGCCACAACGGGATCAGTGTCTTGATTTAGAGGCTGGCTTGCAGGATTTAATGCATCAGCTTGAAAAGTATGGCTCATATTTGGAGAGTGATCCTGAACGTCTTGCTCAGTTGCAGGAACGTCTTGCATCTTTAAAGCGATTGGAAATACGGTTTCGCTTGGATTTGTCTCAGTTGCTAGCTCGAAGGGATGATTTGCGGAATCATTTGGCTATTGGCGGGGCAGAAGCTGACTTAGATAAGATCCAGCAAGATGAATACAACGCTCGCAAGCTTAGAGATCGGGCTAATCAGTGCTTAACAGTTTTGAGAAAAAAAATGGCGTGTCAGTTGGAGCAGACATTGATGGGATATTTGCAGCCTATGGGTCTGGCTAATGTGCGTTTTGAGGTCCAGCTAAATCCTGCTTTACCTAGTGAGCATGGTGCAGATGCTGTTCAATTTCTTTTTTCAGCTAATCCTGGTCAGCCTTTGGCTCCACTTGCTGAAGTGGCATCGGGAGGTGAGATGTCTCGCTTTTTGTTGGCTCTTAAAACCACCCTCTCGGCAGTGGATGGCTCAAGCACCTTGTTGTTCGATGAGATTGATGCTGGTGTAAGTGGGCGGGTGAGTCGGACGATTGCAAGTCTGCTTAAGGATTTATCCCTTCAGCGACAAGTCTTTTGTGTCACTCATCAACCGTTGGTGGCAGCAGCGGCAGACCATCATTTCTGTGTTAGCAAGTCCGTCGAGAAGGGAGTTACACGATCGCGAGTGTCCCATCTGCGGGACACTCAGGCTCGAATGCAGGAATTGGCGGATTTGGCTGGAGGTGATTTGGCTGAGGCTCGCGCTTATGCAGCTGGCTTGCTGGACCAACAAGTTGCTTGATTGCCGGTTGCTTTTCATAGAATCATTTGTTGCTGATTAATGCCTCATGGGGCGAGATGCCGCCAAGCTGAAAGGTCATCACTTCAGCAGTCAGGTGAATCTCAGTGGAGGTTCATTGGAAGATGTCATACGTGTACGGGGTGCCCGTCAGCACAACCTTAAGAACGTCGACGTCACTCTTCCACGTAACAAGTTGGTGGTATTTACAGGCGTGAGTGGTAGCGGTAAGAGTTCTTTGGCGTTCGACACGATTTTTGCTGAGGGTCAGCGTCGCTACGTTGAGAGTCTTTCGGCTTATGCGCGTCAGTTTCTGGGTCAAGTAGATAAGCCAGATGTCGATGCCATTGAGGGGCTGTCACCAGCGATTTCTATTGATCAGAAGTCGACCAGTCACAATCCTCGTTCAACCGTTGGCACGGTCACAGAAATTCAGGATTATTTGCGGTTGCTTTTTGGACGAGCTGGAGAACCTCATTGTCCGCAGTGTGATCGGTTCATTCGACCTCAGACTATCGATGAGATGGTTGATCAGATCCTCACCTTGCCTGAAGGAACGCGCTATCAGTTAATGGCTCCGTTGGTGCGGGGAAAGAAGGGTTCACATGCCAAATTGATTAGCGGTCTTGCAGCTGAAGGATTTGCGAGGGTTCGTATTGATGCAGAGGTAAGAGAACTAGCTGACAATATTGAGTTAGATAAAAACCACGCTCATAGTATTGAGGTAGTTGTTGATCGCCTGGTGGCTCGGGAAGGTAACCAGGAACGACTTACGGATTCTTTGCGCACGACTTTGATACGTGGCGATGGACTTGCTTTGGTGGAAATTGTACCCAAAGCGGATCAAGATGTTCCTGAAGGTTTAGAGCGTGAGCGGCTTTATTCCGAGAACTTTGCATGTCCGGTTCATGGAGCGGTGATTGAGGAACTTTCACCCAGGTTGTTTTCTTTTAATAGCCCTTATGGTGCTTGTTCTGATTGTCATGGCATCGGCCATCTTCGTAAGTTCACTTTAGAAAGGGTTGTTCCTGATTCTTCGCTACCTGTTTATGCAGCTGTTGCACCTTGGAGTGATAAGGACAATAGCTATTACTTCTCATTGCTTTATTCAGTTGGTGAAGCTTTTGATTTTGAGATTAAAACTCCATGGAAGGATCTAACAACAGATCAACAACATATTTTGCTTTATGGGAGTAGTGAACCGATTCAGATTCAAGCTGATAGCCGCTATCGCAAGAGCACTGGTTATATGCGTCCATTTGAAGGTATTTTGCCCATTCTGGAAAGGCAATTACGTGATGCAAGTGGGGAAGCTGTTCGCCAGAAGCTGGAGAAATATCTTGAGTTAGTGCCATGTGGCAGTTGTGAAGGTAAGCGATTGCGTCCAGAAGCGCTGGCGGTGAAGGTCGGGCCTTATCGGATTACAGAACTCACATCTATCAGCGTGGATAAGACTCTTGAACGTATTGAAAAGTTGATGGGTGTTGGTGCATCTGAGCAATCTGAGCCCCTGCTTAATTCACGTCAGATTCAGATTGGTGATTTGGTATTGCGTGAGATTCGTATGCGGCTTCGGTTCCTCCTTGATGTAGGGCTTGATTACCTCAGTTTGGATCGACCCGCGATGTCTTTATCTGGTGGTGAGGCCCAAAGAATTCGCTTGGCAACTCAGATAGGTGCTGGTCTTACGGGTGTGCTTTATGTGCTTGATGAACCAAGTATTGGCTTGCATCAGCGAGACAATGATCGCTTGTTGGCCACGTTGAGGCGTCTACGAGATTTAGGCAATACTTTAGTGGTGGTGGAACATGATGAGGACACAATTCGTGCTGCTGATCATCTAGTAGATATTGGCCCAGGTGCAGGGGTGCATGGTGGCCATATTGTTGTTGAGGGGTCTTTAGATGATCTCTTGACGGCGGAGGATTCTTTGACTGGCGCTTATTTGAGTTGCCGTCGCTCTATTCCTACACCCAGTGAACGCAGGGAAGGTGTTAGTAGAAGGCTTCGTTTGATTGATTGTGATAGGAACAATCTCAAAAATCTCACGGTGGATTTCCCTCTTGGCAGGCTCGTTGCTGTTACAGGAGTAAGTGGTAGTGGGAAGAGCACTTTGGTTAATGAGTTACTTCATCCTGCCTTAGATCATAATTTAGGTCTGAAGGTTCCTTTCCCTAAGGGTTTGGGAGAATTGCAAGGTATCAATGCGATCGACAAGGTGATCGTTATAGATCAGTCACCAATTGGGCGTACACCGCGCTCTAATCCGGCTACTTACACGGGTGCTTTTGATCCAATTCGTCAGATTTTTGCTGCTTCTGTAGAGGCCAAGGCTCGTGGTTATCAGGTTGGTCAGTTTAGTTTTAATGTCAAAGGTGGTCGCTGTGAGGCTTGCCGCGGCCAAGGTGTAAATGTAATTGAAATGAATTTTTTACCTGATGTATATGTTCAGTGTGATGTTTGCAAAGGGGCTCGATTTAATCGTGAAACTCTACAGGTTAGATACAAGGGTCACTCTATTGCGGATGTTTTGCAGATGACGGTTGAGCAGGCCGCTGAGGTCTTTTCAGCTATACCCCAAGCATCTGATCGTTTGCGAACGCTGGTTGATGTTGGACTTGGCTATGTCAAATTGGGCCAACCTGCGCCCACACTTTCAGGTGGTGAGGCTCAAAGAGTCAAGCTTGCTACTGAACTCTCAAAACGTGCTACAGGGAAAACGCTTTATTTGATTGATGAACCAACCACCGGCTTAAGTTTTTATGACGTGCATAAATTAATGGATGTTATGCAGCGTCTAGTCGATAAAGGTAATTCAATTATCGTCATCGAACACAATCTAGATGTTATTCGCTGTTCTGATTGGATTATTGATCTTGGTCCGGAAGGAGGAGATTGTGGTGGTGAGATTGTTGCGATGGGAACGCCAGAAGAGATTGCAGCTCATCTCACAAGTCATACTGGACACTATTTGAAGAAGGTGCTTGCCAAGCATCCACCAGAAATTGTTTCGATTGCAGCTTAATTATGCGTTTTGATAAACGTTTATTGTTCGCTGCGATTTTTTGTGGTGTTGCGGCAGGGATGATTTCAAGGCCTGCCATTGCTCTTGAACGGTTGGTGTTTAATGTGCCTGTTTTGGATGTTCAAATTGATTTTGAGTTGGGTGAAGCTAAGAGTGCGGGTGACTTAATAGAGGTAAATCCTGATTTTGTGGAGTTTGATCGCGCCACTGATGGTGCTTTTTTGCTTCTTCTCGAGGAGCTGTTTAACACCCGATTATCTGTGCAGATCGAGAAGGTTGTTGAGGAGTCTGTAGGGCAGCC
>CEUC01144297.1_pt1 | contig 15263 bp, 12 predicted proteins | sample 356471 | NCBI WGS metagenome assembly CEUC01 (sample SAMEA2623295, study PRJEB7988) | marine metagenome | biome: marine biome (ENVO:00000447); feature: deep chlorophyll maximum layer (ENVO:xxxxxxxx); material: "saline water (ENVO:00002010), including plankton (ENVO:xxxxxxxx)" | depth 40 m | reverse complement strand
ATATTAGCAAACGCCCATAAAATAATTCATGAAGCAGAAAAAAGAGTGACAAACCCATTAATTGATGTTACCATAGCAATATAATATAATAATTAGGTAAAGATAAGTGATAACCAAAGAGTTAGTAACTAAAAAGACACTTCAAAATATGGCATTCAAGGCAATTAAATCAGCAGAAGAAAAACGAAAAGGTATCTATGAGATAACCAAGCACTCTTGGCTTAATCAAATGGTTCATACAAAATGGCTACAAGTTGGCATCGGTGATGCTGGTCTAAAAATAGAAGGTGAAGGCGATATTGATTCAAGAATGAAAACACTTTCTAATTCTAAAGATTTACTTGAAGACAAAATTACTATTGATGAGTTTCTCGATCCTGGCTTTAGAGATTATCCTTTACATCAAGTAATACGAGAGTCCACAGCCAGTCAAATTAAGAAGGAAAATGGAGACTATGCTGAGATGTTTCGTTTTCCAATTCCACAATCAATGATTGATCATTATGCCTCTACACATGAATTCCAAGATATTTTAAAATATGTTAGTAAGAAAGTTAGAAAGTGTGCTGGAAAACTTGATTCAAACCTAAAGAAAAAAGGGGTGGTATTCAGAAAAATTCAAAAAGAAGTATTAAATAGAATAATTGCTAAACTTTTAGAAAATGGTGTAAACACAAATATTGTGCTAGAATTAGCACCAAGAATTGGTAAAACTATTTTGTTTCTTGCTTTGGCAAGACATTATAAAGAAACACACCAAGCGATGTTTGTTAAAGCATACGGTGTTGGTTTATCTGTTAAAATCAGTTATGAAACTGAAATTAATACTTGGTCAGAATTTGATTGTTTTAAATTTATAGATGCTTCATTTGATAATGCTGAACAACTGTATAATGAGGCTATTAGTAAAGGCAAAATGCCTATTGTATTTGTTAGTTTGAACCCAGAAGACTATAAGAAAAAGTACAAATGGATTCATAACATTACTGATCCTATTATTTCATTACTTGAAGAAACTGACTTTGGTGTTTGGACTGAATCGCAAGTAAAGAAAATAGCATATCTTATAGCAAATAAAGATGTCACTAGAATTAATTCTAGCGGTACTAACATCGGAAAAATTGCTAAAGCAATGGGTGATGATAGTATAGATGACGTAATTTCAGTTCCATATTGTATGGTTGAGAACGACAATAGTATTAAAGATAGAGTATTCAGAAAGTTTTATGATGTAACGTTTAGTGCTAAAATTAATAAACTTCTTGAAAATTATGATATTGAAGATCTTCCTAACATAAGAAAGATTTTAGAAAAGCCATATGCCCAAAGACAATTCCTAGAGGCATTATTTAAAGACTTATATGGATACGAAACAATTTACGGTTTAAGTATTGATCAACAAGCAGAAGAAGAAATTCGTACTTCAATGATATTTGTTAATAACAATAAAACAGCGATGAATCAACTTGCTAAATTAATTGAGAAATGTTGTACTGAGCATAAAGTTCTTGTTTTAAACAGCGATACTAAAGGAATGAACAACAAAAAAGCAGAAGGTATAACTAATGAAATGCTTATAGAATTGAAAACAGGTGTACACCAAGGTCGAGATAAGTTAATTATCCTTACTAATATGATGGGATCAAGATCATATACAATAAGTGAGATTCAGGCTTCTTTGTTTTTACAAGAAGGTGGAGATTTATTTCCGTTTAATCAAAAGTACAGCAGATCCTTGTCACCTTGGACTGATGCTAACGGTAACATACTTAAAAAGTTTGGACATATATTCATGTTTGGTTTTGACACAAATAAAACTAAACAGTATGAACTAGCCATTGGTGTTGAGGCTAGCCAAGTAGCAAAACTAACAGGAAAAAGTTTACCAGATTCTATTAGACAAGTATTGAATAGTGTTGCTATGAAAGATGTTCTTTCTGGTGAGTGGTTAGATGCTAACGATATTATTAAAAAGTTTGAAGATTGTAATAAACTCCTTGAAGTTGCTAATGCTGGAACAAAGATAACATTAGAAGATCTAACACAAGATGAACTTGAAGCATTTGGTGAACTAGCAAAAGGGTTTACTACATCTAAGAAAGGAAGAACAAACATTGATAAAACAGTTAAAACTGGAAAAACTTATAACTCAACAAGCACTAGTAAAAGTTCTAAGAAGAAAGATCCTTTATTAGTAATTGTAGAACGAGCAATAAGAAGATTAAACAGTAGTGCCAGTACAATCATAGCAATGACCAATTACAAAGGTAAAGGCTTTTTAGGTTGTTTAAATACTATTAAGGAAAGCAAAGAACTTTCCAAAGAATTTATAGAATTATATGGCGTTGATGTTGATACTGTTTTAAGGTTATCATCTAGGCTACCAATACCAACACTTGATATGATCATTCATAATACAAAAAACGGTGTTACTAATAAACAAATTCTAAATAGTAGTTTAGGCATTGTAGCAGACGACCTGGATCTTTGGAGAAAGATTTTAAATACAAGAGCTATAAGACGTAAACTTAAAAGTAATAAATGTAAAAAGATTTTAGTTTGTGCTGGTGGGTTTGGGACGGAAATTGATGTTCTTGTCGAAATGTTTAGTGTTGACCTTACCAAAAAAATAGTGTATAATGACAAGTATACTCATAATTGTAATGATATTAAAAGACGTTACCCAAACATTACAGTAATTAAAGGTAACTTTTTAGAATTGGAATTTGATATGAAATTTAATGCAAGTGTTGGAAACTATCCCTATCCAGATCCAGACGATAGTGGCGGAACGAAATGGTTGGAATTTGCTAATAAAGTATTTTCTCTATTGGAACCAAACGGAGTGTCGGCGGCAATACACCCACCGAGTTTCATTGGAAAACATTTAAGCAAAGGAACTGGAAAATCAGATTATACAGTTTTTAAGGAAAATCAAATAAATGAAATTCATTTATTTGACGATGCCAAAAAAGAAAAATACTTCCCAGGCGTAGGAACAAAGATTTGTTGGTATATAGGAACAAAAACATCTCCAACTACTACAAAAATAGTTGGTTATAGTAAAGGAGAAACTTATGAGTTTGATGTTGATTTTACTAAACAAGGCATCTTGCCTCAAATAGTCAATCCTCTCTCAATGAGTATTCACAATAAGATTGTTTCAAAAAAATCTTTAGAGTTTATTCAAACTAGAGAACTACATTATTACAGCATGAAACAAAAAAATCAAGTGTCAGAGGATGTTAATTCTGATTATCCTTACAAAAGTTATTTTAGTCATGCTATCAAAAGAGCAAGTAATTTTAAGATGCGAGATTATCATAATGTAAAGATTATGGTCCCTCAAACTTCAACATTTAAGAATAGTTTTGTAGATAAAGATTGTAATGTAAGTGAAGATTTGTACTATATTAAATCTAATTCTACAGAAGCGACAGAACTATTAGAATATCTACAAAGTGATTTAATTTCATACATTGGAAAACATTACCGACAAGGAAGAAATCTTGGAGGTATGTTAAATTCTGGTGTTATTCCGATTAAAGATTCAGGTATTAACTTTACACAAGAAGAGCGTGATTACATTGAAGCAAATAGTTGATCACATTCGCAATCGTTCCTATATGAGCGGCATTGAACGAGAACAAAGTCGTGTTAAGGCAACCGGAGAAGTCTTTACACCAACGGAACTTGTCCAAGAAGTGTTAGACAAAATGCCACAAGAACTCTTTCAAGATCCAACTAAAACATTCCTTGATTCTTCGTGCGGTGACGGCGCCTTTTTAGGTGAAGTGCTTATTTGTAAAATGAAAAACGGCATTGAGTTTGAAACAGCATTGTCAACAATCTACGGTGTAGAACTCATGGCAGACAATGTAGAACTATGCCGAGAAAGGTTGCTATGTGGCAGAGAAGATTTAAAACACATTGTTGAAAAGAATATAGTATGTGCCGATGCTTTAAGATATCATTATAGATTCGATGATACAGATCCTTATACCACTAAACAAGATTTACATTTTGACACATTATTTGATGAGACACATCAATGAAATAAAAATAGGTTGCTAAATGGAAATAATAACAGGCATAATATTAATATTAGGAGTAGGTATAATTATTGGTTGGTATCTATCTAATATGATAAACGGTTCTAGATACGAAAGTTTATTAAAAAATAGTGCAGGTATGATGACAGCAACTAGAGAAGTGTGGGAGAGAATAATTAAAGCTAAAAGGATAGAACAACATGGCATTCAAGAAAAGGATGTTCAACAAAACGCCAAGAAGAATACATCGAAATAAGGGCGGACGCAAAAAAGGGACAATTCCTATCAAACCTATCAAAGTAAAAAAACCAAAAACACCAGTCTGGTTTCCTTAAATCGTTGATTTTTATAACTAATGACTATATAACAAATATAGCATGACAACTAAAATAGAAGATAATAAGGTATCAATTCAAGAAAGAGTCGCACAGAGGGTAGGACAAATTTCACAGCCAATTGAACAATGGCTGGACAGATTAGTTGCGAAACCAGAAAAGTTTAATCCTGAAAACTATAAATTAATAGAGTATCTTAAAAAGGAAAAAACAAAAGGTCAACACGCAAGAAAACTTAAAGAATTATATCAAGGACAATACGATGAGATCTTATTTTATCTTAAAGCAAAAAAGAAACCATTCGAAGAACTCAATGATGACGACCAACAATTGGTAGAGTCATACAACGAATTTAGTAAAGAAGAATTACAATTACACATTAAAACATACGAACATATATTCAAGGCTTGTGATTATATGATAGATATAGCTAATGCTAATAGAAAATCAAGGAAAAGAAAACCTGTTAATAAAGCAAAAGCAATTTCAAAATTAAAATATAAACGTGAAGACGATAGGCTTAAATTGATTAGTATAAATCCAGAAGAAATAATAGGCTGTGAAGAACTATGGGTTTATAATACTAAAACTAGAAAGATAGGATACTACGTAACATCTGTATATGATCCACAAGGTCAAGAAAGAGATGGTACTGGATTAGGTGTAAAAGGTACGTCGATAATTAGGTTTAATCAAGAAATTAGTGTACAAAAAACACTCAGAAAACCCCCAGAACAGCTACCACACTTTATAAATGGCCCTAAGACTAAACTAAAAGAAGACCTTGATGATATTAAAGCTATGGGCCTAAAATTAAATGGACGTATTAATCCAGACGTTATATTACTTCGGACTATTAGATAAATAATTGCATATGAGTATACGAGAAGACATAATTTCCGTTAAAGCTGGACTAGTTACATTGGGTAATGCTATAGAGAATATAACTGCCTCTGTAGATGAAGCCCCTACTGTAACAAATGTGGATAAATCAATCAATTTTAAAGGTACTGAATCCAATGCCATATACGGCAAAGGGCTACAATGGAGTGGATATGGAAATACTAAAACATTTAGTTTCCAAGGAAACCCTGACAGAATTTGGAGTAGCAATAGTATTGACCTACACAAAGACGCTAGTTATTCTATAGATAATACAGAAGTAATAAATGCAACTAGTTTAGGACCAACAATTAAAAGTTCTAATCTTAAAAAAGTAGGCGTTCTTGAAGGTTTAGCAGTTAATGGTAATATTAACTTAGACTCATTTATTTTCTACGATGCAGGCTTTATGAGACTTGGTGTAGGAACTGATATTCCTAATGGTCAATTATCAGTTTCATCTAATGAAGTAGAATTTAGAGTACAACCTAACGAAGACAACGCAGAAATAGGAACTTATACAACAGCCTCATTAAAAATTCAAACAGATAATACAGACAGAATAACAATTGGTGCACATGGTGATGTTCAAATTGGAACACTAGGTGGCCAAATGAAAATGAATGTCTACGGCAAAGTTGGTATAGGCGTTAATCAAATTGCAGAAAACATATCATTAGATGTAGACGGACCAATAAGATTTCAAGGCAAACGATTCCACACAGGTACTGAAGCACCATCAGAAGGCGCACATTCTCAAGGAGATATTACATGGAATAGTAATCCTACTCCAGGTAACGTTATCGGTTGGGTATGTACAAAAACAGGAACACCTGGTTTATGGAAATCTTTCGGCACTATCGGAGACTAGAAAATCAAATTAACCTTTGGAGTTGGTTGGCCAAAATAGGTCCACTAATTGCTCTTGTTATTGTTTTGCTAGTAGTCGCATTCGACTTTCAATCATTATTAGAATATACCCTAGGGCTAATATGCATTTTATTTGCTATAATTGCCGGAATATGGTGGTGGTGGGTTGTAGGAACTATACGCAACTTTGTAAAATTAAAAAAATATGCTAGTGTTAAATTTGCTGAAATTACAAAAGAATTAAAAAATATTAAAGTTGATTTAATAAAAGCTAGAAAAGAAAGAAGAAAAGAGCATAAAAAACTTAAAAAATAAGTTATGTATTTAAAATTTCTTTAAGGTATTTTTTACTCCAAAATGAATAGTAATTTGTTTCTTTTAATTTAGTTCTTGCTTTTTCTAATTCTTTTCTTTTTTGTGCTAATACAACATTATATTTTCCATTACTTGATATTGCTTCTCCCACATACGTTTTTCTTTTACGATGGTCAGGATAAAACACATATTTTGGAAATTCTGTATTAAGCAATCCGCATAAAAATTTTAATTGAAATATAGAAAGCTCATCATTAAATATAAAAACTGTTACTTCTTTTTTTAAGTGTTTATTACGAACAAAATCAAAACAATTTGCTAAAACATCTTCTTTACAAATAACCAAATTAAAATCTGCCTTTTTAGCATATGGGCAAACAGAATGACCATCTAATTTTTTAGTAGGAGTTCCAATTGCTTGTATCCAATTCTGAATATGGTTGTAAATACACATAGTAACAGTATTTAAGCATGGTAATAATAGGTAACGGCGAAAGCAGAAAATCAATCAAATTAAATAGCATCCAATCTGAAATAGTTGGCTGTAATGCTGTCTTTAGAGATTGTATAGTGGACCATTTGGTATGCGTCGACAGAAGAATGCTCAGAGAAGCAGTAGGTCACGAAAACACTAAACACGCCATGATATATACTAGGCCCGATTGGCTTGATATGTATACAGGCATTTTTGAAGTACCAACCCTATTTTATGAAGGGAAAGATAGACCTGACCAACCTATGCATTGGGGAGCAGGACAATTTGCACTTTTAATAGGTATTGAAAATTGTAATGATGGAAAATTAGATATTATAGGATTTGATCTCTATGGCAAAGATAGTAAAGTAAATAATGTTTATAAAGGCACCTTAAGTTATAATGATCCCGATACTGATCCTGTAGATCCGCGTTATTGGATATATCAAAATAAAAAAATATTTGAAAATTTTTCAAATATAAAATTTAATTATTGGGTAAATGAACATTTTATATTACCCCCAAGTTGGAAAGGTATTAAAAACCTTAAAATTAAAAATATTAAAAAATGGTAGAATTTAATGAATAAAATTATTTGTCTTAAACAAGGAACCAAATACGGACCAGACTATGTTAATACTCTACATAGTATGATTAAAAGATTTTGTACAGTTGAACATGAATTTCTTTGTTTTACTGAAGACAGAGCAGGTTTAGTAAATGATATAAAAACTGTAGAACTACCAACTGGATATCCTAAAATATCAGGATGGTGGTATAAGCCTTTATTAATGAATCCTTTATTACCTCAACTACAACATAGTACAGTTCTTTATATTGATTTAGATGTAATAATATTTAAAAATATAGACAACCTTTTTCATTACAAACCTGGTTCTTTTTGTGTAGTAAGAGATTTTAATAGATCTACTAATAAAGAATGGAACAGATTTAATTCAAGTGTTGTTAGATGGCAAACAGGACAACATCCACAAGTTTATAATGAATTTATAAAAGACGCAGGACATACAGCAAGACGATTTCACGGCGACCAAGATTGGTTATTTGCCAATGTAAAAAATAATTTTGAGTTTTGGCCGGACGAATGGATAATGAGTTATAAATGGGAAATGAGAAATAGGCCCCCATTAATTAGACGACAAGACGGTATTAGAGATTTTAAATCACCCGGTCACCCCACAATACAGAAAGAAACAAGCATAGCTATATTTCATGGAGATCCTAATCCTAAAGTATGTTGTGACCCGTGGTGTAAAGAGAATTGGAAATAAATATAGTACAAGGAGACAAATATGTTTTTAACAATAGCATTTATAGTTGGATTTGTTGTAGGATGGTGGGTAAACGAAAAAGTTGAAGATTTAGCTGGTTTACTTAATCCTTTTAACTGGTTTAAAAAGAAAAAATAATAATTAAAAATCGCTTATACGCTTTTTACTAGATACAGGCATATCTAGTATTTTTCTTTGCTTGACACCTTGCTCTTGAGCAAATTTCTTAGGATTACATTCATTGCATACGTGTTTATAAAAATTAGACAATCGTTTCACCTCTATACTACCTTTAAGTCTAGAGAACATTTTTGAACAAGAATCACACTTAAAAGAATATACTGTTTTTGTTCTTTTACATTTGTGTTTTTTACCTAATTTACTTGTTCTTTCTGCCCAAGTTACTATTTTTTCTGCACTAATAAACATACGTTATTATTTACATTAGGATTAATAAATTTACCATAAATAACATTAACAGGAAACATAAAAATGGCGATATTAACACTTACTGATTCTGCAGAGCAGAAGATTAAAGATCTTTGTTCACAAAACAACAAATATGCAGTAAAACTAGGAATTAAAGGCGGAGGATGTGCTGGTTTTTCCTATGACTGGGGTTTTGCAGAAAAAAATGAAATTGACAAACGTGACGAATTAATTGAATTTACTGGTGGAAAATTATTAGTAGATTCAACAAGTATAATGTTTTTACTTGGATCAGAATTAAATTTTGTATCAGAAGTATGGGGTTCATATTTTGATATTACAAGTCCAAAAGTTAAATCGTCATGTGGTTGTGGAGAATCTATAACTTTTGATATGGATAAGGTAAATGGCTAAACAGATTATTAATATAGGTATAGAAGGTAACGATGGCACGGGTGATGCGATAAGAGACGCATTTCGTAAATCGAATGAAAACTTTACAGAACTATATGCAGTATTCGGGCAAGGCGGTCAAGTAACATTTGCATCATTAAGTGATACTCCTGATACACTTGGAGGTTCCAAAAACATTCCAATAACAAACGATGCCGGTAATGCTATCGAAATGAGACAGCTTACTGGTGGTATAGGAATGGCTATTGATACAGCCAGTGATGCATCTAAAATTATTTTAAACAGTACAGGTGCAACAGTTGCCTCAGACACTCAACCATCATTAGGTGGACCTTTAAATGGAAATAATTTCGCAATAGGTAATGTAAAAGTAACAGATACAGCAGTAACAGATTATAATTCAACACATGGTTCAAATATTACTATAGATGATCTTGTAATTACAAAACAATATGCTGACCAAAGATATTTAAAAGTTTCAGGAGGCCCTAGTGGAGCATCAGGCCAATTAAGAGTTAGATCAGAACCCGCAGATACTACAGAATATACATTAACAATTACTGCTTACAATAGTGGTGACCTTACAATAGCTAGTCATGGTTTTGACACAGGATCTAATGGATTAGCTTTCATTTATAATTCAACAGGAAATGATGCAGTAAATTTAACATCAGCAACAATTTATTATATTAGATATGTAGATGGAAGTACTCTTTCATTACACGCCAGCCAAGCAGAAGCAACAAATGATAATGATGGTACAAGAGTTAAAATTGTAGCTAGTGGAGGTACAGGAACTCAAACTATAACTGATGCTGAATTAGATACTGCTTTATATGGAAATTGGTTAAGTTCAGAAGCACTTCCTAGAAAATCTGTTGTCCGTAGACAAGGTGACAGTATGGATGGTGCTCTTAATTTGCACGACCACCCAGGAGCAATGGCAGGTCTAGGAGCATTATATCCAAACGCGGCAACTTTAATAGAAGCAAATAAAGAATTTTTAGCAGATGAAGTAATGTCTTGGTTTGATGCTAACAATCCAGGAATTCATAATACAACACGTCATGAAAAATGCGAAAGAGATACAAAATTTAATATTGATGCGTTAGCACATGATATAAGATATGGTGGTAATTCAGAAAGTATAAGAACTTCAAAATATTATTGGGAAGGTGCTTCATCTCAATTAGGTAGTGGAGAAATTGCATACGCAACAGCAGTTAATAATAAATTAAGAGATTTTATTAATACAAATATTTTACCACAAGTTGCACTTTCAACAAATCAAAGTCCAGTTGTTACAACTCAAATTTATAAAACTAAAACTACAGAAGCAGGTGCTACTGCAAAAATAACTTCACTAGTTGCAACTATTGTTGATATTACTACAAATGGTTTAGATGTAGTACCTAAAATTCAAGACGCTGTTAGAGATGGTGATTTACAAGCGGCAACAAAATTTTATGTAGACGAAGCGGCAGAACATTCTAAAAGTAACATATATGTAAACACTAGCGGTGATGATTCAATGACTGGAATACCTCAAGACAGATGGGGAAGGTCTTCTAGTTATGCTTATGCTACTGTAGGTGCGGCTTGTAAGAGAGCAGAAGAAATAATGAAAACTGCTCCGTTTGAACCAGGTCCTTGGGTACAAACTCTTACATATAATAGTGGAGCAAATAATTCTACAGTATTAACTCAAGGTGTAACAAACAGTAGTGGTTATACAGCAGTAAAAATATTAGTTGAAGCTAATAGACAATTTATAATTCAAGAAGCAACTGCTTATACAGAAAGTCAATATCCAACTCACACAAACTTTAGAAATTTATGTATTAGAGATTTAGGTTATATGCTTGATGGTTTAGTTATAGATATACTAAACGGTTTAAATGCAAATTATCAATCTGTACAATGTGGTGAAAGATTTTATAATAGTAATAGTGGATTATATGCAATCACTACACAAAAAGCTCATACATTGGCGGCGATTGGTTATGCTAAAACAATAACAAACAATGTTTTAACAAATACAGCACCAGGAACTTTATATCAAACAAATTACGGACAAACAATTGATAATGGACAAACAGTAGATGCAAATGGATTAGCATCTGCTCAAGCAAAATTTACAATTATAGAAGGTATTATTACTAATGGATTAAGCACGGCTCCAGCTCTTGTTGATGGTAGTACAATTAGTCTTACACTTAATAATGGTAGCACAGGAAGATTAGATGCCAATCAATTAAGTCAACCAGATTTAATTGCTGGAAAAATTGTTAGAGGTAAAACTTCTAAAGCAATAGGTAGAGTGGTTTCTGTAACTGCAGGTGCATCAGCAGATACAATTGAAGTTGATTTATTAGAACCTAAAATGTTCTCCATTAGTGAAGAAATGGTATTTGCTCAACCAATTAGAGATAAGCACATAGCAATTAAAGTTGAATCAGGTGTATATTACGAAGATTATCCAATCAAATTACCTGAAAACGTTTCCTTACAAGGAGATGAATTTAGAAGAGTTATTATTAGACCAAAAGACAGAGTATCAGAATCTCCTTGGGTACGAATGTATTTTTACAGAGATACAACATTTGATGGTTTAACAATTGCAACACAAAATTATGGTTATCATTATTTGTCAGATGCAAATAATTCTGCTAGTACTCCTAAAAACAATAAAGATTTAGATGTACTTTTAGTAAACAATTCTAGTATTATAAAAAATATAACATTTCAAAATCATGGAGGCTTTTCTGAAGTATTAGATCCTGAAGGAGCAGTTTATACTAAATCACCTTATACATTTGACGCGGCTTGTTATTCTGCATCTAAAAATGCTAAAACATTTAGCGGTGGAATGTATATTGATGCATTCGCAGGTAATTTACCTACAAAAGTAACTAACGTGGTTAGTCCTTTTATATTAGACGTAACAAGTGATGCAGGAACAGGTTTAAGAATTAGAAAACCTCAAACACCTTGTCCTTTTTATATTGCAGGTAATAGATATCAAATTAATGCAATAAAAAGTTATGATGGACCAAATGGAACAGCTCAATTACTTCTTGATAGTTCTTCTAATGACGGTAATGGATTTTCTGAAGCAACACCTTTTAGTATTGATATACAAACAGCAGGTAATAGATCAGCTTTAGCACACGCATTTACTCAAGTAAATGATTTAGGTTATGGCTTTGTTGTTAATAATAGTGCATTAACAGAATTAGTATCCTGTTTCACTTATTTTTGCGAAACGGCATACTTTGCCAACAGCGGTGGAAAAATTAGATCATTAAACGGTTCTTGTTGTCACGGAACATACGGAATTGTTTCAGCAGGTAGTGATCCAAACGAAGCAATTGATCCTATAACATTAACAAAAGATATGGTTCAAGCGGCATTAGTTCGCGATGACGGAGTAAATTTAACTCATCCTAGTGGAGCATTATCAATTTATGTTTATGATTTAGATACTGTTGTTACTAATAATTCAGAAGTAGAAATAGATCACGGTGGCGTAATAGGTGTTACAAGATATGAAGTTACAACTGTGGAAGCATCTGCCGAAGTTGCTCCAGCAAGTACTAGAGATTCAACAATTTACAAAATTAATTTAGGAACAAGTGGTAAAAACGAAACATCTACAACAGGATTAAAAGCCGCTCTTGCAGATGATCAAACAGTAACAATTAGAGCAAATTCTCAATTCGTCTTTAGTGATGTTAATAATACAGCACCTTCTAAACCAACAACTGCTGTAGTATTTGATGAAACAAGTACTATAACTTACAGAAGTATTTCTTATTCAACATCAAATCCAGTTGGTGTGGCTTTACCGGCTAATACTGCCTTAATTGCTTTTGATGACGTTTACGATTATGTTAAGATGTCTCTTAATGAAACTGAAGCACAAAATAATACTCATGCTGGTTCAGGAACAACAATGGGTCACACAATTGGTGACGTTGTAATTGCAATTAACACAATTCCAGAAGCGGCAGATATTGCAAGATTAAACAATGGCGATATGACATTTGGTTGGGATGGTAAAACTCACAAAGTTGCAAATTACGTAGATAGAACAACATATGCTACAGTAGAAATTACAGATGTATCAAATATTAATCCTACTCCAATAGGCGCAGGAATTCACAGTGCAATGACTGGATATGCGGCAACAGATGGAGGTTCTCCTACATTTAGAGTTGGATTGTCTGCTACAGAACCAGCTTCAATTACTGTATTTGTTTCAACAGCAAGAGCATCAAATCATGATTTCTTAGATATTGGAACAGGTGGTTTTAATACTACAAACTTCCCTAATGTAATTTATGGTGATGCAACAACGGCATCATCTCAAACTAATGAAACTGTTGAAAAATTAAAAGGTAGAGTTTACTATGTTAGTACTGACCAAGATGGTTTCTTTAGAGTAGGAAAATATTTCACAGTTGATCAAGCAACAGGAACAGTTTCATTTGCGGCGGCAATTGCAATTAGTAATTTAGATGGTATAGGATTTAAAAGAGGTGTTGTTGTAGCAGAATTTAGTACAGATGGTTCAATGGTAGACAATTCTACTGATAGTGTACCAACAGAATCAGCTGTTAGAGAATATGTTAATAGAAGATTAGGTTTTGACCATGCAACTACTTTAGTAGGAAATCCAATTGGAGCAGGTACTATTGCTAGAGACGGTTCTATTCCATTTACAAATCACATGGCAGTTGGTGGATTTAAATTAACAGGTTTATCAGATCCGTCTTCGGATCAAGATGCAACTACAAAAAGTTATGTAGATAATATTATATACGAAACAGATCAAATAGAAAATATTAGAAACGTTAATATTGGAAATTTAGCTGAAGCACAACTTTTAATATTCAATGGCAAATACAGAATGTATACTGTACCTGCAGTTGGTGGAAATTTTGCAGTTAGTGATACTTTTACAGGATCAGTAACTGGTGCAACAGGAACAATTGTAGATGTAGAAGTTCTTGTATTACCTGGAGCGGTTAATGCCACAAGAATTACTTACACATGGACATCTAGTCCTACACAATTTACTACAGCAGATACAATTGATACTGGTGGTGGAGTTACTGCTCAAGTTATAGATACTGCAATAAATGAAATGGGTAATGCAGTTGTTACAGCTTCAGATGTAGAAATGACTGCAAATAGAACTGCAACACAAACTGAACTTACATTTAATATTGCATCAAATGTAATTATTAATGCAGATGTTAAATCAGATGCCGCAATAGCTCAAAGTAAGTTGAATATGAATGCCGCAACTTCAAGAGCAAATGCTTCAGGAATTAGTCAAGCAGATTTAGGACTTGCAAGTTTTGATTCAGGTGACTTTACAGTTACTAATGGTTGGGTTGAATTATCTTCTTCTGGTATAGACTTTGCTGATTTACCTCAATTAGATCAATACCAAGCATATGGACGAACTGATTCAGGTACTGGTGACGTAAATGCAGTTACATTTTCAGATATAATTTCTCAAGGTGGAGCAGTAGTTGATGCTGACTTTACTACAGAATTAGATGCCGCTAGTGATCCCGGTGAAACACTTATAAAAGAAAGTGCTGGTGTTTACAAAGTTACTAACGTTACAAAAACAGGAGAAGTTAATAGTATAGTTAAAACAGATACAACTGGTGTAACGGATTTAGCAGGATTAAAAATAGATGGTAATCTTGCATTAGATAGTTCCGCATCTACACTTAATATAACAACTCCTGGTGGAATAGATTTTGCTACTGGTATAGGAAGTACACAGGCTAATACAGTTACTTCACTTCCTGGTAGAAGATTAGATATAGGTGGTGCAGATGCATCAGCAAGTAATACTCAAGGTGCTAGTGATGGCGCTCTTGCAGTGGATCATATATACACTAAATTTATTGAATCTACAGGAAAAGCAAACAATCCAACAGGAATAGCTATAGGTCAAAGTAGTGCATACGTGTCAGACACTGATGATAGTGCTGAAGGAAGAGTGGCAATTGTAGCTGATGGATCAGTTCCATTATTAGTTACAACACAAGGTATTGTTCCTGGTGATGCCAATATGACATTTAATATTGGTGATTCCAGTAGAAGATATAATACAATGTACGCAAATATATTTGATGGAACAGCAACAAGATCTCTATATGCTGACTTGGCGGAA
>CEUC01047009.1_pt1 | contig 16417 bp, 12 predicted proteins | sample 356471 | NCBI WGS metagenome assembly CEUC01 (sample SAMEA2623295, study PRJEB7988) | marine metagenome | biome: marine biome (ENVO:00000447); feature: deep chlorophyll maximum layer (ENVO:xxxxxxxx); material: "saline water (ENVO:00002010), including plankton (ENVO:xxxxxxxx)" | depth 40 m | reverse complement strand
GATAGCTCTTCCTGTACAGAAGGGAATTCGTCAAGATTAGTATGTGGTAGAAAATTGGCTGACATATACTCGTCCATATACTTCTGGTTTCCCATAAGATCAAAATATGTCATCATCGAGGCAATGTTCTGAACTGTTTCGAACGCGTCCTCTGACAACAACGCCATCTTTGCACCGGTTAAGGATGTATTACCAACAAATTTTATCTTTGATGAAGGCATATCTGGCAGCATACCAATGGTTATTGCATTTCTAACGTTAAGATAATTGCCGAATCCACCGGCAAGATATACACAATGAACATCGTTTATGCCAAGTCCCATAGACTCTATCAGTAGAGAAACTGCGGCATATATTGCACCCTTTGAACGGATTAGGTTAGTTATATCAGCTTGTGTTATTACAATTTCACTATCAATGCCAGACTCTTCCTTGCTGACTAGAACAAACTCATATACACCATCTCTGTTTCTTAATTTGTCTGTTTTTATTCCCTTTTGAAAGTTACCAGACCTGTCGACAATTCCGCTTCTTAACATTTCGGCGATGCAGTCCAGCAAACCTGAACCGCATATCCCTCTTGGAGGAACATCTCCAATAGCAGAGTAACTTACTTCAAACTCTTTTGTGATATGCATTATTTCAATAGCTCCCTTAGCAGCCCTCATACCATGTTTGATGCCGCTTCCTTCAAAGGCGGGACCTGCAGATGCAGAACAGCATACCATCCACTCTTTATTACCAAGTACTACTTCTCCATTAGTCCCGATATCAATTAAAAGAGTTGGCATCTCCTCCTTATCCAGTCTTATTGCAGCTGCTCCTGATGTTATATCTGCACCGACATAAGCAGCCACACTTGGAAGGGTGTAAAGAAGCCCTCGGCTATTAATGTCAATTCCCAGCTGAATTGCTCGAATAGGGGGGACAAAGTTAGCAGTAGGAATATATGGCTCTTTCCTGATTCGTTCAGGGTCCAGACATAATAAGAAGTGGTGCATTGCTGTATTGCCAGCACATACAATAGACGTTATATCATCAAGTTTAATACTGTTTCTCTCAACCAACGTTGAAATAAGCTTATTTATATCAGTTACAATAGAACGTTGCATTTCGTCAAGCAGATCATTTTGCATTGCATATATTATTCTCTGAATGTAGTCCTCTCCATATTTCATCTGCGCATTATAGACAGCTTCGGAGTCGACAACCTTGGAGGTCTCCAGTTCAAGTAGACATGCAACTACAGTCGTTGTACCCACATCGATTGCTACACCATAATTGGTACTACTGGTATCACCTGATTGTACATCAATAATTTCCAGTACTCTCCCGCGATGCCCAAGTGTAACAGTCACTGTCCAGTCATCCTCTCTCAAGACAACCGGTAGTTTTTTCAGTATACTGTAGCCGGTTTGCATTACGTTCAATTCAATACCCTGTTTCATCATAATAGCCTGGTAAAGCCGTTCATGGTCTGCAACACTGTCATCCATTGTGGGTGGATCCAGTTCGAGACATATCTTTTTAACCAAGGCATCATGTTTGAATCCTGCCTGACCAAGTATCGCTTTCCATGTCATGGAATGCTGTTCGTTCTGATCTATTAGGATTTTTTTACCTTCAAGCCTGGTTTCGTGAGGGATAAGTACCTGTAGATCACTTGTAATTCCAGCTTCACAGGCAATGATATAATCCTTTTCTACTTCTTCATCGCTGAGTAACTTTGTAGTGGGGGAGTCTATTGTACCGCTAGAAAGGACAACCTTACACTTTCCGCATATGCCATCTCCTCCACAGATACTGTTTATGTAGATGTTTGCGCTGTGTGCAGCATCAAGTACAGTGCTACCCTCATTGATCTCTACACTCTTATCATTGGGTAGGAAATGCACCTTATATGTATTACTGTTTTCTGACATGGTTCTTTTCTAGTGGAAAAAAGGCATGGTAGTATAAAAAATCTCAACAAAGACAATGTTGGCAAATGCAGTATATTGGGTGAAGTAAAACGCACCCTACATATCATTTAATGATGGGTTCCCTCCGATTAACCCATTCTGCGTCCATAACTAACCCCAAAAGCCGACTAATGACTAAGCAGCTAATTCCATGTGCTCTTAAGGTACGTTGGTATTCCTGAGGCCTCTTTAGGGCCAACCAATGCTTCCCATTTTGTTTTTTCCTGAATCTTTGCCGATAATATAGCTACAAGGCCTGGAACAATGAGTTTCTTATGGTTCACTTTTTCCTCTACCTTTGCATCATTCATGGCCTTTGAAATTACATCCTCATTGAGCTTATCACCAGAATATGCGGTAAGAACAGAAGTACCTTCGGTTCCAACGGCAAGTATATATGCTGGGATACGACTGGCTTCAACTTCGCCTTCAACCGTATAATATGTCAGTGAGAAGTTAGTAGTAAAGAGAACAGGAGAATTCTCATTAACCTGACCAACTTCGTAAAGCTTTGGTTCTACCTGTACCGGTTTCTGAGGGTCGGTAAATATATTTTGGCGCACTGTCAATAGTGGCATAATCTGCCAAGGTTCGCATACATCAACAACCACTATTCCCGCATACTTTGCAATGTAAGCGCTTGCACTGGCAACTTCTTGAGCAGGTTCATAACCTGGCATGTACGTTATGGACGGATAGCCCAATTGTCGAAAAGCTTTCTTTAAAGCGGCTCTTCTTATTTTGGTAAGACCCTGTAGTATCTCTTTTGTACTTTCGGAAACCTGGTTTAGGACAATATCTGTGACTCCAGCACCTTTAATCTTCTCAGTCATGTCTGACAGCTCTTCCAGGGTCGAAGCGCTTATTGTCATCGGACAGCTCTTTTCTTTTGCGATACCTGCTATAGCTTCCCAATTATCGCCATTTGCACCGAAAATCAGAGGGTTTTTTTCCGCACATGTTTCCACTGCAGCCTTCAAGTTTTCTGCTGACTTGCTTTCCAATATCAGAGACAGGTGTGTATTCTCACTGACTTGTTTCGCTCTGTCTGCAAATTTAGATGCATCACCACTCTTATTCAGTAGGGCGATTAGATCAATCTCTATCTCAGTACCCACACGGGTAAACTTAAGGCTATTGATTTTATTTAATCTCTCTGTAAATGCTGCATCATCAAGGTCGTCGCTTAATGTTACGGCAACTCCGGTTGGATTGTAAAACTTCTCATCGTGCCTGAAAAGTACATTCTCTTCTCCAATGTTAACCTGTTTCTCACCAGTACCAACTGATACCATCTTTATTGGTGGGGCAGAAGCTGCACCAAGAACGCCTTTTGCCTCTTCACTTACATCAGGACAATCTTTCAACTCCGCTTTCTTTTGCGCCAGCTGCATTGCGAATGCCAAACAAGTTGCTCTACCACATTTTTTACAGTTTGTCTTTGGGAGTAGTTTGAAAATCTCTAAACCAGTTAGTGCCATGTGTCCTATCCTTTATGATATTGTAAAATTTTATAAATCACCTTTATTTTTAATTATCTTACTGACTAAACCATAACTTACAGCTTCATCAGCAGACATCCAGTAGTTTCTTTTTGTGTCGTTTTCGACTTTTTCGAACTCCTGGTTTGTTTCATCTGCAATCATTTTATTGATTTTTTCACGACATTTTAATATTTCACTTGCTTCAATCTGAATATCTGACGCCGTACCATGTACTCCGGTTGATGGTTGATGAATAAGTATCCTTGAATTTGGAAGACTTACTCTATTTTCCTTCTCCGTTCCGAGAAGGATTAATGCAGCTGCGCTTGCAACCACACCTGCACAGATATTTATGACTTTTGGTTGTACGAACTTCATCATATCGTATATTGCAAACCCCGCATCAGCATCTCCACCGGGAGAATTAATAAAGACTTTGATCTCTTTCTCCGAGTCATCTTGCTCTAGCAGAAGAAGCTGTGCGATTACACTCTGAGCCATCTTTTTATTTACTTCGTCCGTAATCATAACTATCCGGCTCTTTAAAAGTTTTTCACCTAATGAATCCGGCCTCTTTTCTTCTTTCCCGTCTTTGTCTTTTAGGTTTATATAATTCATATTCCCTTTCTTTAAAACATAGGATCCAATTTAAGTACAGGGTGATCAACCTTTTGCAGGTGTTCCAACACTTCCTCTTCTGTCTGGGCAATCGTTTCGTCTGCAATTTTGTTAACAAAATCGTTCAAACCAGCTTCTTCAGCTGCAGCAGTAAGTGCGTCTGCTATCTCATCCTTAAGATGCTTTGGCATCCAAACCATCCTAGCAAGACCACCGTCACCTGATATAAACTTGCTGCTACCCATGTAAAATTTACTATGACCAACAAAGCCAGGTGTTTGTATACCACCTCCCACAGTTCCTGCAAGAGTTGAAAACTTCATACCGCATGGGGTCATCCCCGTAAAGTCTCTGTCGACAGTCATAATCCCATTCGTTAACGGAAGCATAGCAGAAATACACTCAAAGCATCCGCAACTTGTCATAGGATTACTAACCATACTATACATACTTACCTGTTCAAATTCCTTGTTAGAAGCATTGTAAAGGAAATCATTTGTTCCTTCCCAAAGCCCCAGTTTCTCGTCTATCGTCTTTCCCTTTTCTATAGGCTGATTAGGGCCCGTTGGTGTTATTTCATAACCAGCTTTTCCATCAAGCCAACTTACAGCACCACAAAGTCCAGAACGTTCAGGAGAAATTATACAGACATGACTAGGTGCAAAACTCTGGCACAGGGTACAGCTATAAAATTGGTTTACAGAAGCGTCTGTCATACCCAGTGCTCTATCATCACGCTCAGTAAATGATGCTTTTACTTCATCTAGTTTTTTCTCGACTTCCTCTTTGTTCGTATACAGAGTAACTTGAACTTTATCCAAGAGTGCGCCATATTCTTCATGATATTTTGAGTGTATTATATTTCCCAGGTGCTTGAGCCTAAAACCCTTACCATAGGCATCCTTACTGATTCTGTGCCTGATTATGTCTCTCTGTCCCATATGGAAAAAACCTTGTGCTTCTCCTAGAAAATGATGTGTACGGCGTTCAAATATGGGTTCAAAGTCAGCTTGCATTTTACGGCCTGAAACCTCAACGTATACTCCCAATGGTTTGCCAGGCCCAATTTCCATCTCATCCATATCAGGGCCAACAACTTCAATTTTTCCATCTTCAATATCATTGTTATCCCTCATTACGACATATTCAAATGCCGGTGTTCCAGGGCCACCGATCTCTATCTGCATGTCATCTTTTCTTATTCTCTCACCTTCAAAAGCAGGGCCATACGATACCGGAATATCAACCTTCGCAGCAGCAACCTTCAAGCCTCTTACTTCAATACACTTTTCTACAATTTTATCATGAGATATAAGTGGCACGACATGTTCGTAAGTACATACACCTGTTGGTAATATTTCTGGAATGTCTGTGTCGGCAATAGTTGGGAAACCGTAGTTTATGGCACCGGCAGCATTGGCATACTTTTCATCATCTACCTCTCCCAATGCCATTACAAATGCAAAAATCCTATTCTTATTGTAAATCAGGTTTCTTGTGAAATCAGCAGGCTTTATACCTCCAAATGAGAGAGCTGCCTTGTTGGCGAACCCAAGAGAATAGATAGTTGATGTAATGTTTTTTCCGAAAGGTACAAGCCTTGTTTCCCATCCAAGCTGTACTCCCTCTTCATCAAGTTGTTCGGCAAATGATTTTCCATTTGTGTTACCTGAAATAAAGACATACAAGTTTTTTTCTTGCAGTTCAGTTGCAATTTGTACAGCAATTTCATTTGTTGGAGCTGCGCCGACTACTGCCGCGAACCCTGGTGCAGTGCCGTCAACAAACTCTATACCTCTCTCTCGCAATATTACATCTGCAGCAGCTCCCAACCATATGCCATCAACCGGGTTGGGGCCGATAAGGTATTTACATGCCTCTATTACCTCTTCTGCAAAAAGGGTAGCTATGCCTGCATCAAGAGCCCAACCAAGATACGGAAGATATATTTTTTCTTCAGGTATTGGAGGTAATAATGCTCTTGCGTGTCCAAGGGCATTTTCACAATCTCCGAGTGTCTTCACTTCAAAGGCAGTAGCAGAGTAGATTATTGGCAGATAATAACCGGTATCAGGAAAATCTACCTTTGTGTCCTTACCTTTTGATTCTATCGTTTCTCTCAGTTTCTCTTCTGCCTGTTTTACTATACTGTGTGCGCCCCTTATCGCAGCAGTTGCTATTATTCTAGACATATGTAAATACTCCTATTGAATGTTAATCTTTAATATGGTTAACATGGGTAAGACCAGATTCGCATTTCTTATTAGTCGATAGAAAGTGCTCTTCTGTCTTCCATATCATAAAGCTTTCTTTCCTTCTTCTCGTTTATGCCCAATGCATCACGCTTCTTTTCAATATGATCTTTTATGAGAGTAGCCATTTCCTTAATATCAGGTGTAAATGTCCACTTTCCGCCTACTAAATCTTCTATCTCTTTGCTTAAGAATTTGTCAACGTCCGGAGCTCCGGCAACCAGTGACTTGGATCCAAATAACGTATAGACTCCACTCGATACAAAATACTGGCCAATCGCCAGTGCCTTCTCATGCATCCAGTCGATACATACTCCTGCAACCGGTAGATCACTTATATCGTTACCAAGGCCGCCTTCTTTTACCATTTCAGAGCATGCTATCAATATTCTACTGTTATCCACACATGAACCGGCATGTAATACAGGAGGCATACCTACAGCTTCACAAACCTCCCTTAAACCAGGGCCGGCAACTTTCATGTGCTCAGGTACCATCATACCTTCTCTGGCACACTCTGCCGCCGCGCATCCAGTCTGTACTACAAGGATGTCATTAGCTATCAAATCATTCACCAACTCCATGTACGGCATTTGATCAGGCCACAATATTGAACTGGTGCAACCTACGACTCCAACAACACCACGTATTCTGCCGTTCATGATGTTGTCATTAAGCGGTCTGTACGATGCCCTGTATTTGCCTCCAAGCATATATTTTATGGTCTCATGAGTAAAACCAACTACTACATCAGACTTTTTCCCCTTAGGAATATATACCTTTTTCTTGTCACGATTCGGAAAGTTCTGGATTGACAACCTTACTATATCTTTCGCCTTTTCATAGGCGTTTTCATCATTAATCTCTACATGCATTGCACCATCAACCTTTGCCTTAGGTGAAGTCGTTATCATCTTCGTGTGAAAAGCCCTGGCCACTTCTTCGTCACCCTGCATCACACACTGTATATCTACCACAATAGATTCTACAGCACCAGTAGAGATCGCCAGCTCCTGCATCTTCATATGTCCGGCAAGAGGTATTCCATGCCTCAGCAGCATTTCATTTGCTGTGCAACATATTCCCGCAAGAGAAATACCTTTTGCACCTACAGCCTTTGCCTCTTTAATTAATTCAGGGTCAGATGCCGCGACAGCAACCATCTCTGACATCTGAGGCTCGTGTCCGTGTACAATGATGTTTACTTCGTCTTCTTTAATTACTCCAAGATTTGCGGTTCCGCGTGTTGGCTTTGGTGTTCCGAAGAGAATGTCCTGAAGCTCTGTCGCTATCATCGCACCACCCCAACCATCTGCCATTGACGTGCGGCATGCTTGCATTATGAGGTTTCTGTAGTCCTGATCAGTACCCATGCCTGTACGATGCATCGATTCTGTAACTTCTCTGTCTATCGCACGCGGCGTAATTTTCAACTTCTCCCATATCTTTTGTCTGGTCTCCGGAGCCTTAGATGTGAACCTTTGAGTACCATATGCCTTACCGAACTCAGCAAGCGCCATTTCGCCAACTTCTTCGGCTATTTGATTTGTCTCGCGACCTTCAGTGGATACATCAAACACTTTTGCAACTTCGTGTAGTTTGCCCACATCAGTTATACGGTAACCTTTGGCCTCGCCCCTGGCGACTGCTATCAGAAGCTCAGCAACTGATCTGCCATGATCAGAATGTGCAGCAGTTCCGGCGGCAACATAGCGAACAAAATGCCTTGCTGCAATCGTATTTGCGTCAGCCCCACATACACCTTTCTTCGGACCTCTACCAAACGGATCAACGTTACACGGTCCCATCTGACAGTGTCTACAGCATAGTCCAATCTTGCCATATCCGCATTGAGGCTGCTGCGCATCATATCTGTCATAAGAACTTTCTATACCATGGTCTTTCATTTTCTCAAGCAATTCAAGAGACTCATTATCGGCCCCTTCATAATCCTTTTTCTCTTTTGTCATTTTACGCACTCCTTTAATTTGGCCATTATCTCACTAACTTCTGATAGTAGCCTTTCATTATCACTATATGCGGCTTTTCCTTGTAAGTCTGAGTCAATTAACGTCTTGTTATACGAAATCGTTCCCAGTAAGGGAATATCTTTGAGTTCTCTTCTCATAAATTCACTGTGAGTTTCATTCACTACTTTGTTTCCCACAGCATATACCGTTTTTATACCAAGATCAGCAGCAAGCTTTCTTACCTGAAATGCAGTCTGTATGCTCCTTTTACCCGGTTCTACAACTACAATCAATGCCGTTACTGCCCTTATTGATGCACGTCCCAAATGCTCAATACCGGCCTCCATGTCTATAATAACGACTTCATCTCTCTGTAGTATCAAATGGTTTAATAACGCCTTGAGCATCACACCTTCAGGGCAGGCACATCCACCTCCACCCCTTTTAATTGTACCAAGGGTCATCATCTGTATGCCATCGTGAGAGATTGAAAGCTTTTCAGGAAGATCGTTGACAGTTGGGTTTAGCTTGAAGAACTTACCGAACTCCTCCGATGTAGAACCTGTTCGCTCCTCTATAAGTTCTTTTAATTCAACGAGTGGTACTATTTTATCTGCATCTTTAATACCCAAGGCTGCAGCCAAATTAGCATCAGGATCAGCGTCAATTGCTATCACCTTACTGCCAACATCCGCAAGAAGCTTTGCCAAGGTTGCAGTTAATGTTGTCTTTCCAACACCACCTTTTCCTGAGACTGCAATTTTCAATCTATTATAATACTCTCTTTTAAATATTCTATGTATGTACTTAAAACGTATAATTTTACAATAGAGTAAAATTCTTGTCAAATATAAACTGGTATTTTACTATTCGCTACTTGTTTAAACCTGTTTAACATTTTAACGATTTGTTGTTAATTTTGTTGATTGTTTTATATATTGTGCATTGTCAGCTGATTTTTTATTATAATATTAGCTCTTGAATCATTATCTCTTCTTAAGATTAGGAAAGTACTTATGTTGGCCAATAGTAGAAAGTTAATAATCTTTGATATTGACGGTGTAATTTTCAAAAGCCAATTTCTGCTATGTCTGTCCAGGTATTCCGGCATCTTAAATTACATTAGAGCATTGTACTTATGTTTTCTATTTAGCTTTAATCTTCTAAATTTACGTATTCTGCTTGAAAAAGTATACATTAGTGTAAAAGGGTTAAAAGAGGATGACTTATGGAAAGTTTATCATAAAACGAAAATAATTATGAATGCAGAGAGCACTATTCAAGAAATTGTCAATAAGGGGCATTATGTTGCGCTAATAAGCAGTGGGGTGCCAGAAATTCTGATGAAGGATCTTGCAAAAAGACTGAATGCCGATTGTGGATATGGAATAGACATAAAAACAGACAATGATATTTATACCGGAGAGATTAAAGGCGCACTTTCATATAGTGAAGGCAAGACACAGGTTATTGAAGAACTGCTGAAAACACAAACCCTTACATGGGAAGATGTAATTGTTGTGGGAGATGATAGAAACAATCTTGAGATAATGGAGCTTGCGAAGGTCAGCATCGGATTTAATTCATATTACCCTGTTCGCAAGAAGGCAAAATATCTGGCAGACGGTAATGACCTGAGAAGAGTCCTGGATTTTATAAATATTGAGGATAAGCCAACTTTTGATGAACTCAGCGCTGATCAGCAACTTGAGCGGTACTCGTCTTGGGGTCAGGAACTCAGACGTAAAGGAATTCATGCCTGCTCACTGTTTGTTCTTCTGCTTGCAGACGTTAACTATCTGCTGACATTGGTGCTGTTAGTAGCGATAACAATTGTTTATACAGCTTCTGAATGGGCAAGGCTCAATGGGTGCAGATTTCCTGTACTGAGCTACATTACAAGTTTATGTGTTCGTTCCAGTGAAAGAAGGAGATTTGCATTTGCTCCGGCTGCACTCGCTTTGGGAGTTGTATTGTCTCTGATACTGTTTCCGACGTTAATAGCATGTGTTACGATAGCTATTCTTGCCTGTGCAGATAGCATGGCAACAATTGTTGGAAAGTTCTGTGGAAAGATCAGGATCCCGTATAATCACAATAAAAGCATTGAAGGATCAGCTGCTTTCTTTACTACTGCATTGATATGTACAGCTATTTATATTCCTCTAAAGACGGCATTGATAGTCTCTCTGGTATCATGTATAATTGAGGGTTTGCCTTTAAAGCATGATAATTTAACTATTCCCCTGGGTACGGGACTGTTTTTAGGTTTGCTAATATGAGAATACTGGGTATTGATTATGGAGCGAAGAGGGTCGGTTTGGCAATTAGCTCCCCAATTGGGTTTATTGCACAAGGCCTTCCAACAATTGAACGTATTGATGGTATGGATTATTTGGAAGACTTGGCAGACGTAATAGAGGAAAAAGAAGTTGATGAGATAGTAGTCGGTCTTCCAAAAAATATGAATGGTTCTATTGGAGAAAAAGCCGAAGAGGTTCTTGAACTGGCTGAAACACTAAAGTCTAAATTTAATCTTCCTGTTCATACTTTCGATGAAAGACTTACGACGGTGAGGGCACACAAGACAATGACAGAAGCTAAAATTTCTAAAAAAGGGAAGAAAAAAAGGGTGGACATGGTTGCCGCTCAGTTCATACTACAAGCTTATCTTGATCAGATTAGCAGGAGCACTGAACAAGATTGGAATAATGAGTAGCCGCAGGCTCTTCACAGAATATATAAATGATAGAACAAACCAAAAAAAATTATAAAAAACCAGAATTGGTCTCACCGGCCGGGAGTCTGGATAAACTGAAGGCCGCCATAGAATACGGTGCGGATGCGGTGTATGCCGGAGGTAAGGATTTCAATCTGAGAAATTCTGCAGCGAATTTCTCTCTGGATGAGATTAGAGCGGCAGTAGAGTATGTACATGAAAGAGGTAAAAAATTATACATTACCCTTAATATTTTCGCTCATAATTGCCACATAAATAAAGCAGAGCAGTACCTGAAGGAGCTGTCAGAACACGCTGTTGATGCTTTTATAGTTTCAGATCCGGGAGTGCTGTCTCTTGTTAAAGAGATCATACCTGAGGCAAACATTCATATCAGCACGCAGGCTAACTGTACAAATACCAAAGCTGCTGATTTCTGGCATAGCCAGGGAGTTAAGCGGGTAGTATTGGCAAGAGAATTGTCGCTAAATGAGGTTGCAGAAGTAAGTAGTAATAGTAATTGTACGACCGAGGTATTCGTTCAAGGCGCCATGTGCCTCTCCTATTCAGGAAGATGTTACTTGAGCGCGTATATGGCGAATCGTGGAGCAAACCTTGGAGATTGCGCGCAATCATGCCGTTGGAAATATTCACTGGTGGAAGAAGAGCGACCAAATGAATATTACCCGATTGTTGAGGATGGAGAGTTTGCATCTGTCATGAGTTCACGTGACCTCTGCATGATCCAGCATATTCCTGAATTGATTTCAGCCGGTGTGGACGCGTGGAAGATCGAAGGCAGGATGAAAAGTCAGTATTACGTCGCCACTGTAACAAGAGTATATCGTGAGGCAATAGATATGTTTTTTGAAGATGAAACATATGAATATCAGGATCGGTGGTTGGAGGAGTTGGGAAAGATCAGCAACAGGGGATACAATACCGGCTTCTTCCTTGGTAGTCCCGGACTGGATGGACAGAGAGTTGGTGAAGATAGCGGATATATACAGGACTATAAATTTGTTGGTCTATTTGGCAAACAAAAAGAAGATAAACTTATTGAAGTGATTGTTAAAAACTCGTTTGAAGTTGGTGAAGAGCTGGAAGTGATGGGGAAGCGGTCAGACCATGACTTCGTCCTGAATATCAAAGAGATATATAATAAGAACCTTGAGTCGGTACAAAAAGCTAATCCCGGCCAATCCTTTTTTATTGTTCCGGAAAAACATGTAGAAGAGTATTTTATTTTAAGAAGAAAAGTTAACTAGCAGATAAATTATATCCACTCTCTAACCTGTAACGACAAGTATTAGTTCGTTTCAAATCAGATTTTCCACTCCGTGAAAAACATCATCCGGCAGAATTGATGACATGCATATCGGGTCACCACATGTTCTTTTCTTGCATGGGCTGCACGGAACATCTTTTTTAATCACTATTGCTTTGCCGTCATACGGTCCATAGATAGCAGGGTCTTTAGGGCCATAAATCCCGACAATCGGAATACCCATGATAGAGGCGATATGCAGTGGCCCGGTGTCTCCACCAATAAATAGTGTCGCGCGTTTTATCAGTTCTGTAAGCTGTTTGATGGACTTTGTTTCGCAAGCAGGGAGTGCGTTGTGTTTCATATTTCTTACTATTTCTTTAACTGTATCGAATTCACCAGGTCCCCAGGTAAGAATTACATTTGCCTTATATTTGTCCAGAATCTTATCAGCTAGCAAAGTATAGTTTTGTGATGACCACTGTTTAAAAGATCCAAATTTACTTGTGCCTGGATGGATTATTATAATTGGGAGTGAAGGGTCGGCATTTTTATTAATGAAATTGGAGATGTACTCTTTGTCATTTTTGGTCACAGGAAGCGCCGGTCGCAAGAACTTTGTTTCAATGTCCAACTCTTTAAGCAGTGAAAGATTCTTTTCTATTCTATGGATCTTTTTCCCGGCAGGATATGAATGATGCTGTGTAGACAGATAGTTAAATTCTTTACAGTAACCGTTACCAAAGCCAAGCCTGTTTCCGGAACCGGTTATCAGGTTCATAACCGCACTCTTAAGATTGCCCTGAAAATCAATGACAAGGTCGTAATGATTTTTGCGAAGTTGCTTGTAAAATGAAAGAGATTCAGAAATTACCTTAAGAGATTTATTCACTTTCAATATTCCGCGCTGCCATTTGTTTCTTGGATAAATAATTACTTCATCAACGTCTGGATGGCCTCTAAGAATTTCACTGGCCCTGTCTTCCACTAGCCACGTTATTTTTGAGTCAGGATATTGAGTACGCAATCGCCTGAGAGCGGGGAGTACATTGATTACATCTCCAATAGCGCTGAGACGAATAATTAAAATATTTTTAGGATTTTTAGTTTGCACGATGTTCTTTGTTATTTTCAAAAATTTGTAGTTTCAGATGGGTCTTAACCCAACTGATAACGTGTGCCATTCTACAAGTTTTCAGCTGTGAATGGAAATGATTCTTTGATTGTTGTTTTGTAATAGATTCATGGTGATATCTATTATAAGTCTTTTTTGACATGCCGGTTACACTGTAGTATAATCTCCCGATAATGAAGAAAGTAGAAATACCAGCCTATTTTTCAACTTTGAACAAGGGGAATGTGACCTTGTATATAAAAAAAGATTATGAAAATAGGATGTCAGGGCAAGATATAGAGGCATTGTTCAATCTTTGCAAGGAACATCCTGCCTCTATAAATCATGCTGACAGCCACGAAACAGACGATTCATACCAGGGAAGATCAACTTGCAAAACTTTAAAAATAGATAGCCTTGGTAATGAGAGTTATATCGTAAGAGAGTACTGGCATGGCGGGATGGTTGCTAAAATGTTCAAAGACTTTTTCTGGGATGGTATGCGCCCTGTCAGGGAGCTGTCGGTATGTGAGGCTGCAAGTAGGGGAGGTGTTAAAACAACTGAGATAATTGCAATTATTAAATATAACATTTTTGGGATGTTTTATAAGTTCCGGTTAGTTACCAGGGAGATAATAGGGTCCATAGATTTGATTGAATTACTTTTGCATTTTGCGGAAAATTCATTACTTGAACAAAAGAGAGAAATTATTAACAAGCTTGCAAAAGCAGTGAATAATATGCACAGTGTAGGTATCTATCATGCGGACTTGCATCTTAAGAACATTCTTGTTAAGTCTGATCCCGGTGGAGGAGTTCATGTGTATATAATTGACCTGGATAAGTCAAGGCAATATGAGAAGATCAGTCTTCAAAGTAAAATGAAGAACATAATGCGTCTGGACAGATCTGTTGTGAAGCTGAGAAGAAAAAACAGAGAATTGTTTACTAAGACATTTCCAGTGTCTAAAACTGATCGAATAAGGTTTCTTAAGAAATATATAGAACTGGATAGTGAATCTATAAAACCGCTTAGATATTACATACAGTCTTATAATAATAGCCATGCTTTTCATAAATTCTGGTGGAGTGTGGGTGGGGGGTAGTTGTTTATTATGGTTATATCATACGTCATTGGAATAGTTTTATCGTATCTTCTCGGAAGTATACCTTTTGGTTATTTAATAGCCATTACCAAGGGAATTGATATTCGAACAGAGGGTAGTGGTAACATCGGCGCCACAAATGTAAGCAGGGTGCTCGGGAGAAAGTATGGGTTGATAATTTTCTTCCTGGATATGTTTAAGGCATTTGCGGCCGTATTCTTTGTACCGCTGCTTTTTAGTGGGATAAAATTCCCAACAACACCTGACAATCTGTTAGTGATCCTATGCGGGTTCAGTGCTATTCTTGGCCATGCATTTCCTGTGTTTCTGAGGTTTAAAGGTGGTAAAGCGGTTGCCACATGTTTTGGCGTTTTTATCTGGCTGGCGCCATTAGCTGTCGCAATATCGTTTGGTGCATGGGTTATAACCGTTTTGGTGTCACGTTATGTATCTTTAGGATCAATGATTGGTACATTGGCTCTTCTAGTGGTTATTGTGTTGGTTGTGGATTCTCCTTTTGGGGATAACATATACCTTACGCTTCTGTCGGTGGCTGTTACTATTCTTGTGATTGCAAAGCACACATCAAATATTAAGAGAATTGTCTCGGAAACAGAAAAGAAGGTTTTCGCTAAAAAAGCTGAATAAGATACATTATTCTGCTAGCCAGCGTGCTGCGTCTTTTGCCCAGTAAGTGAGTATGATGTCCGCACCTGCTCTCTTAATACACATCAATGTTTCCAAAGCAACAGTCTTCTCATCAAGCCATCCTTTTTCATGTGCAGCCTTGACCATAGAAAATTCTCCACTGACATTGTAGGCGGCTATTGGATGACCAAAGTTATCCTTAATAAGCCTGATAATGTCAAGATATGGAAGCGCGGGTTTTACCATTACGATATCAGCTCCCTCGTCTATGTCCAGAGACACTTCACGTAAAGCTTCTTCCGCATTTGGTATGTCCATCTGGTATGATCTTCTATCTCCGAAGCTTGGCGGGGACTCAGCTGCATCTCTGAAAGGGCCATAATATGCTGATGCATATTTAGCAGAGTATGCCATTATTGGGATGTTGTCAAAGCCATTATCATCTAGAATGTCTCTAATAGCACCTACACGACCATCCATCATGTCACTTGGGGCCACGATGTCAACACCGGCTTCAGCGTGCGACAAGGCTTCTTTGGTAAGTAGATTAACTGTCTCGTCATTGTCGATCAAATATTCACCACTTGCTTCATCCTTTTTAATGAAACCACAGTGACCGTGATCTGTATATTCACACATACATACGTCAGTAATAACCAGTATACCGGAAACGTTTTCCTTAATTGCCCTAACCGCCTTCTGTATGATACCATCATCTGCATACGCCTCAGTGCCTAACTCATTTTTGACACTGGGAATACCAAACAAGATTACACCCGGGATGCCGAGAGACGCAAGCTCTTTAACCTCTTCAACAAGTGTGTCGACGGTAAACTGATAATTTCCGGGCATTGTAGAAATTTCTTTTTTAATTCCACTTCCTGGGCGAACGAAAAGCGGCATGATGAGGTCTTTAACAGTTAATTGATTTTCCTGGACGAGGTCACGTATAAGTTTATTACTTCTCAGCCTGCGAGGGCGATATTTTGGAAAGTGCATTTAATGTTCCCTTAAAAAATGTTTTTATTTTACGAATGTATAGTTTATAGTGTACAGACATTTTGTCAAATAATATATTCTATGGTGCGGCATAGCTGCAGCCAAATAAAAACAATTTAGAAATTCAGGAATTTAGGGATTTCAAAAAAACCCACGAAACACACGAAATATCACTAAAGTGTTTTTTATGTTCTTTCGTGTTTCGTGGGAAAGAGTATTTTACGGGAGGCAAACATAATGGAGGAGTTGATACATTTTCTCTTTGAAGCCGGACATCTG
>CEUC01099076.1_pt1 | contig 16676 bp, 27 predicted proteins | sample 356471 | NCBI WGS metagenome assembly CEUC01 (sample SAMEA2623295, study PRJEB7988) | marine metagenome | biome: marine biome (ENVO:00000447); feature: deep chlorophyll maximum layer (ENVO:xxxxxxxx); material: "saline water (ENVO:00002010), including plankton (ENVO:xxxxxxxx)" | depth 40 m | reverse complement strand
AAGCCGATGGAAACGCGAAAGCCTTCACGTTTCACCGCGCCGCTTCGGAAGTTGCTAAAGCCAAACACGGCCAGCATATTTGTGGTGCACCCTGGTCTAGTTTAATTTTTGAAGCAAGTAGTGAGATTGCATTTTGCTGTATGGCAAATAGCACAGCCGGCGCCAGGGATTTACGTCAAGGCACATCAACCGTCACAGACACACAAAACTCAGTTAGAGCAAAACTAGTTAGGGCTAATTTTTTAAATGGTACATATCAGGCTCGGCTTGAACAGTTTAAAAACGGCATCTTTGAATCCGAGTTAGATCCTGATGGTGATTACACTGAAGAAGAATTAGCATTGACATATTGTGATTCGTGTTGGCGCAATGAAGCAACATTTGGTGTGATATCAGAACCGAGGCAATTCGGCATTGAACAAGCGGTTCATGTGCTCGATGATGCAATTGCACAAACCGACCCTGACGGATACATACATAAGCAAACACCAACTTGGATTGATACAATGTTTTCTAATAAATGTAATTTTGCGTGTATGGGCTGTCATCCTACTGTTAGTTCTCCTATCAGTAAATATCTCGAAGCATACGATATTAGGGACCTGCAGTCCATGCCCCGGCAATCAACACCAACCGAAGTTGTGATTAGTAATTCAGATCCTGAAGGTGTAATAGATTATGTTATAGAGCACAGGGATACAATTAATATGATACATTTGCAAGGTGGCGAACCGTTTATGATGCCCGAAGTCTACCTTGCATTGGATAAATTAATTCAACATGATTTACACAAGCCAGATGGTATTAGTATATGGTGTCATACCAATGGGGCAATTCGTACATATAAAGGGATAGATATTATTGAAAAATATCTAGCCAAATGGGAAAATCGATTTAGAATTACAATGAGCCACGACGGATACGGCCCTCGCGGTGAATATATACGATATGGTTATACAGATAAAAAATGGCTAGAAACCTTTCATCGTATACATGATAGTGGCGCTAGTATGCATATACAACATTCTTTAAATATCTTTAATATTTTACATCAATATGATTGTTTAAACTGGTATCTAGAACAGTTACCAAACCTAGATAGCGAAGGTAATATGGTAACTGAGACTCTGTCTTTTGGTTATTGGTCAGGTTTATTCGGAATTGATAATATTCAGCTTGTTCCGGAATTACATGAGCGGGCAATGGCAAGTATACAGGCATGCATAGGTGTAATTGATTACACTAATGAGTATACAAAGTTGTTAGCACGGTTAGAAAGAATGTCTTCACTTAATATAGAATTTCACAAGTATTTTAATAAAGCAGTAAGTAAATTTGATGAATTGCGCGGCACTGATTTTCATAAAACGTTTCCAGAACTGAAACCACTTTGGGATTATTATAATGATCAAATGCGCTAATTGTGATAAAGAATTTATGCACGAGTGCAAATATTGGATTAATGAGAAATTTTTTATCAAAGGAAGCAAAAAACAAATACCGTTTTGTAGTTGTGAGTGTAGTACCAATTATTATACAAAGCATAATTATTTAAATAAAGAAGTATTAAAAAATGTCAGATGATCTTAAAAATAATAACAGTTGGTGTCCCATACCTTGGGTCACATATAGCATAAACAGTTTAGGGCACTTCCGCCTATGTGTCCAAGCAAATAGTTATAAGCCAAGGAACGATCGTTGGAAGCGTAATGTTAATATGGGTAAATTTACCAGGGGTACATTATGGGAAAGTAACGATCCTACCACAGAAAATAACCAACCTTTAAATTGTATAACTACAAATTTATGCGATCTGCGTAATAATGTTTTTCTTAAAGAAATTCGAGCGGCTATGTTAGCCGGGGAACGCCATCCAGTTTGTAAAAGATGTAATCAAGAAGATGACAATGGCATTTTAAGTCGGCGTATGTCGCACAGAGATTTACACGCCCAAGATGGATTTACTTATGATGATGTAATAAAATATACTGATGCAGATGGCACAATACCTGATATAGACAAAGTGCCACTATTGGGTGCAGACATTCGATTAGGAAATTTATGTAATCAAAAATGTCGTATGTGTTACCCTGGTGAAAGTTCAGCATGGTATCAAGAATGGTATGATACATTCCAATATAGACACGTTATATATGAAGGCGTTAAGAGTAGAAAATTACCTAAGTTTACTGGCCCGGGCAATACTAAAATTACAATAGGGCTCGATGACAATAAAAAAGCCGGTGTGGTAGAACATCGAGTATTAGACAACGAAGATACAATTAATGCAAATGTTATTTTAAAAAGCAACAATGATCCTTATGTTTGGACTGACAGTGATGTATTATTTGAGCAGTTATCCAAACATTCACCAGATATTAAGCATATACATATGAGTGGTGGCGAACCATTGATGATTACTGCTCACTATGAATTTCTGCAAGGATATGTTGACTCGGGATTGGCAAGTGCTATTACTCTTAATTATAATACAAATTTATCAAATATACCAGACCGCGCATTTGAGTTGTGGAAGCATTTTGAAAAAATTGAGTTACGAACAAGTATAGATGCCCCAGGTAAGATTAATGAGTATATTCGTTATCCGAGTAATTGGGATATTGTGTTGCGGAATCTTAAAAAGTTAACTGAAGTAAAAGCATCTGGTGAAATTAATTTATCGTTAGAAACAATAACAACAGTACAGATTTATAATGTTTTTTATTTGCGTGAATTTGTCGATGAAATACGTAGTCACGATGATATTAATATTGATGATATGATTTTACATATGTTGCACGATCCTCGATATTTTAATATAACTTCGTTACCCGATAGTGCAAAAGATATAATAGCAAAGAAAATAGAAGATATAGGAAAAGAAACAGGGTGTTGGCAAAAGCAAGGGCAGGGAGTAATTAATCATATGTACCGGAATTCAACGGTTGATGCGTTAGATCAATTTTTTGTCGAAACGCGACTAATGGATAGGTATCGTGAGCAAAAGATAGAAACCGTAATGTCCGAATTGTATGAGTTGCTCAAAGAGTATGACCCATTACAGCATGCCGCAAAACGTATTCAAAAGACATTGGATACACTGGATGATGCACTTATTGTAAATGTATATGACCAGAATATTGAAGACACTGGGCAACTAGAATATACACACGTACAAATATTAAAAAAGAAAGATATAGATGACAATGAATAAAGCAAACTCATGGACAGAGTTCCAACCATTAAAAGAAGTAATTTTAGGAAAAGCATATAGTTCAGAGGATATAACTGCCGAGTACTTCCCTGATGATGAATTGCGTAGCGGATTAAAAAGAATATTTGACGAGACAGAAGAAGATGTTTTAAAAGTCAAAGAATTTCTCGAAAGTATTGGAGTAAATGTACGCCGCCCAAACGTAGTTTTTGATTTACAAAAGAAGAAAGGATATTGCGATTTACAAAAGTTTGATTTCGCGTTTCCAGATCATCCATTACAGCCGCGAGATACAGCAGGCGTATATGGTGATACATTGATAGATTTTTACACAGGCAACAATGGCCGGTTTTTTAGTAACTGGAGTACATACGATTATTTTGTAGAGTATTATAAAGCAGGTAATAATTGGCTTTCAATGCCAATGCCTAACTTTGTTGGGGATACAGAAAAATTATATGAAGCACACGATGGGCAACGGTTATTATATCATTCAGCAAACCTGTTAAGGTGCGGCCGCGATATTTTTTACTCGTTAGTGCATCCCAGTCAAGGTAGACACATAGGTAAAGGTACTGATCTCGGTATGGAATGGATTCAACGTGCCCTCGGTGATAAGTTTAGATTTCATGCTATAGATCACGGCGGACACTTAGATGGTAAATTAGCATTGCTTAAACCTGGTGTTGTTGCGTGTTGGAATAAAAATGTTATACCTGATGTTATGAAAAGTTGGGATATTATAGAGATACCCGATACAGCATTTAACTTACCTGAAGATTTTAGAAATACACGAAAGAAACGATGGTATAAAGGTTTTGTATCTGATTATCTTACAGAGTGGATTGGGTTCTGTGACGAAACAGTTTTTGATGTTAATATGTTTAGTGTTAGTGAAGAACTAGTCATTACAAATGGCTATAATAAGGAAATATATAAGCAATTTAACAAACACAACATTGAAGGTTGGCCATGGCATTTTAGGCATCAACATTTTTGGGATGGTGCTGTACATTGTTTAACTATGGATACAATCCGAGAAGGTGGGCAGGAAGACTACTTTAGTTAATGAGTACATTTTGCTATATGCCTTTTGAAACTATGGCAGTTGATACAACCGGCCATGTAATGCCATGCTGTGCATACCGGCCCGAATGTGCCCCATTTGATTATACAAAAAATCCGATCACTGCAGATGAATATTTTAATTCTACGGAATTAAAAGAAATACAAGATACATTTCTTAACGGCGAAGTACCTGCTGGGTGCGATGGTTGTATTATGAAAGAATACCAAGGTATGCTTTCTAAACGACAAAAATATAATAATACTCGCATAAAAAATAAAACAAAATGGATTCAAAATAGAACATCACCTCTAAGTGTTGAAATTGCAGTTTCTAATAGGTGTAATTTGACTTGTGTTACGTGTGACAGTATTTTTTCATCTGCTTGGAAACAATATGATCGTAATATGACCGGCCATTTTGAATTTAACAGACGGCAAGAATGGGCTAAAAATAATTTTAGAATTGATGATGGCTTCATGGATGAAATTTTACAATATGCAAAAGAAAACAAAGAGATGACTGTAGAACTGATCGGCGGCGAACCGTTATATAATAAATCTGTTATACAATTTCTTGAAAGTTTTGTATCTGCAAACTTGCCCAACTGCTTAGTAATTACAACAAATGCAACGCTAATAACAGATCATGTATTAAGCCTGCTTCACCAAGTACACGATTTAATATTGGCTTGTAGTGTTGACGGAACAGATGACGTGTACAAGTATGTTCGCGGATTTGATTTTGATGTTGTTGATGCAAACATAAAAAAGTTATTAGAATTAAGTGGAGCAGCCAGGATTGCAATGATTCCAGTGTTTAGTATATTTAATGTGTTTAATATTCCGCGGTTAATAATGTGGCATAATAAAATAGCCACGCCGCATACTAAAATGAGATTAGATAATTTTGTTAGGGGACCGTATTATGCAAGCATAGAAAATATGCCACCATTTATGTTAGAGCCACTTGTAGCCGAATTAGAAGAATTAACAACAAAAAATATTGACACCATCAAAGAAGGCGATCTGGAACAGTTAATTAATACTTTAAAGAAGTATGAAGTATTTGATTTAGACAGCCAACAACTTTCATTGCAATGGATTAAAAAATGTAATATAATAAGAGGGATGGAAATAGAAAAAATTGTACCTGGGGTACAAACTTACATAGAATATGTAAACGGGAGATCATAATGGAAACGATAAAAGAATTTTACCAAACAGAGCACACACCAAAGTCTTTGTATAACGCAAAAATATTAGACACAGATGCCCACGCAGTGTGGGATCCAAAATGGCAAACTATGTTACGAGAAGTGCCATGGCAAGAATGGATCGAAGACGATGAATTTTTTAATTGTAAGGATGCATTTTTAGAACAAATGCATAATTGGATTATTAGCAGTAAACTTAACGATGTACATGTACCAAGTTTGGACTATCTACGATTTGATCGCAGGGATTCAATTATAGGTACAACACAGGCGTTGGATGAATTTCATTGGCGACACCGCGGTAAAACATTACGAGTGTTCCGTGGAGAGTATGGTTATAACAAGAGGGTGTATGAAACTCATATTGATTTTGTGCCCCAACTTGATCACTTAGATAAAACAACTGGCGAACTAAATGAATTAAATGCAAATGATTATATAATTATTAGTTTACCATTTGCTGGCTTTGGTGATAAACATCCATTAATGGACGAGGTGCTAGATCGAGCAGATGAGTTTGGTATACCTGTGTTAATTGATTGTGCCTGGTTTGGTACTTGTATGCATATGGAATTTGATTTTACACACCAAGGAATCACTGAGGTATGTTTTAGTACCAGCAAAGGATTAGGGTGCGGTAGATATCGTGCAGGTATTAGGTATAGTAATTATGAAGATGGTATGATAACACAACATAATAATTATAATCATTTGGTTGGCAGTAATATGCAATTAGCAATGTGGATGATGAGTCATTTCACACCTGACCATATACCAACGAGATTCAGAGATATGCAACAAGAAGTATGTAACGAATATGGTATGATCCCCTCAAAGTGTATGCACGTAGGAATGGCACCACATAATGAAGATTGGGAGATATTTCAATTAGCGGGTGTGCATTATAGAGTCGGGTTAAGTAAGGTAATTAAACTATACAGACAAAGTAAATTATAATAATAAATAGTAGTATGGAACATAATATAACAGTAACGGAAATGGCAATGGCGCAGTTGCTTTCTATAGCAAAAGATAACAATGTGGATGATGTTAGATATTTTTTAGATGGTGGCGGCTGCTCGGGCTTAATAGGCAGATGGGCAATAGGCACAGGTGCTGAGAGTGGTGATACAGTATTTGAATTAGGTGAAGACAAAACCTTTTTAGTTGATAGCACAACAATTATGTATATGGAGGATGCAACAGTTGATTTCACTGGTGACTTTATGCCAGCATTTAAAGTAACCATACCAGATACTATGTCTTGCGGTTGTGGTAGCTCTTTTCAGATGAACGAATAAAGGAAGAAAGAAATGACATATATTGTAAATGATAAGTGTATTAAATGCAAATACACTGATTGTGTAGAAGTTTGTCCAGTAGATTGTTTTTATGAGGGGGCTAATATGCTTGTTATTAAACCTGACGAGTGTATTGATTGTGGTGTATGCGAACCAGAATGTCCTGTAGATGCTATATTGCCAGACACTTTATTAAAAGATCCAAATGATAAAGCATATTGGATAGAGTTTAATAAAAAATATGCAGAGCAATGGCCAAATATTGTACGTCGAAAGCCAGCATTGGATGATGCTGATAGTTGGAAAACTGTACCTGACAAAATGAAGCATTTCGACGAAAACCCCGGTAGTTAAATATAAACACAAATGAACATATTAACAAGTAATTCTCCTGAAACTGTGTTAATTAATTGGTGTGTAACGTCACGATGTAATTTTCGATGCAGATATTGCCCACCTGATGCACACAACGGTAAGGCAGATCTATTAGCAAAGGCATATTGGCCACCAGGACAAATTTGGCCGCCACAGGAAAAACCTACAGCATTTATTAAAATGCTAATGGTATCTTCTCCAGTGTTTGTCGAACTAGTCGGCGGTGAAACTACCATATGGCCTGGGTTAACAGCGTTTCTAGAACAATTTCGTAATAATAAAAATATTGCGTTTGAACTACTTTCAAACGGTTCGCGATCATTGCGGTGGTGGCGTGATTTTACTACAGCAACAACTGGTGTTCCGATATTTGCTAGTCTGTCATTTCACGCCGAGCAAGTCGACATGGAACACTTTATTCAAGTATTTGAGATATTGTCTAATACACATACAGTAAATGTTAATGTATTGCTTGATCCAGAGTATGCTGATATTTGTAATGCTGTATATAGCCGGGTTGCTGAAAAAATTAATAATAATATGCCAGGGAGAGTAGGTTATACACTTCTTCGATATGATATAGGCGGTGATGTGTATGACGGGTATACAGATGAGATGTTAGAGAATATTATGAAGCCTGGTGTTTTTTATTGGCTTGATGAAGCCCCGGCCGGCGGAGGAATGCCACCTATCCGGCCAGGCAATGTAGTTGTCCCGACAAAAGTTTATATAAATGGAGAAGTAGTAAAAGTACCAGAACTTATATTAAATAAAAAAAATAATTTTAAAGGCTGGAAATGTGAAGCATTGAATAAACGATTTATGATTGGTACAGATGGTAATCTTTTTCCATGTAACGAATTACATCATGATCCGATGATAAATTTATACGAATCCAGCCTTGAAGAAATTCAAAGTTTTTTAAAGAATAATAAGTTTGTTATTTGCCCATCCGAAACTTGTAGTTGTAAATGGGATGTTGTTGTCCCAAAAACACAGATATAATAATCAAAATCTTAAGGTTGACAAAGTAAGACTTCTTGCTTATAATAGTATATAATATAGTAGTGAGAGGTTATTTAAAAATGCGTAGTTCAAAATGCCCCGACGGTAAACGCCGAATTTTAACAAAAATCGAAGTGCCAATGGATGTCGAAGACATTGCTGGACTTGCGTGGGCGGCTATTAAACGAACCGACAAGTTTATGAACTCTGATGAAGATCTGTATAACATTGCCTTGTTAAATAAACGAGAGTTGTTGAGGTTGGCTAAATCGACAGTAAAAACCGAAGGCACCGCAGAAACCCAAGAATATCCCTCTTCTGTACTGAAGCACGTAAAACGAATGTTCCCCGAGGTGGATTAGTATTCCCTAATATAAGTATTCTCTTATATACCCTTAAAAATACCTACTAAAATAAGTGGTTTTTTGTTGTAAAAAACCCACACTTTTTTAAGATTGACAATTATCCAATATGTTGTATAATGTATGTATAGAAAGTGAGATAATGGATCAAATATGAAAGCATTTAATAATGGACCATTTGAGAACAAGAAGTTTCTCAACGAGAATGGTTGGTTATCATATGACGGCGAATTTATTGGTCGTTTTGACAAATATGGTGGACTCGGTGCGTTTAAGAAATTTTTACGCCACAATTTCACCGTAGCAGAATACTTTGGTGAATTGGGCAAAGGTAAGGCTCCCCAGGAAGTTCTTAACGAGAAGGGGTATGTTAGTCCTGCTTTGACCAAGGCTTGCAAAATGGCTGGCTTCCCAGCAACACGGGAAGGCGTCGATGCAATGATGAAAGAACACAACAAAAGGTACCATAAATGAGATCCAGATATGCTGATGTGCGTCGGGGTTATACTAATTACGTGAACAAGCCTAAGAATGAAAAACCTGAATTTAACACTCGCAAAATTCTCGAAATAGCAATTGCTATAGACCGCGGGCAGGGTTTTGTTAAGTCAGGTTATGGTTATACCGTAACCAATGATCCGGAGACAGGTGAGTATCTCGAATATGAGAAGCAGTACAAGGTCGAAGATAACAAAACTTTGATCCACAAGCATCTCAAAGGTGAGAAAAAAGTTCGCATAACAGCCGGCGATAAGAAACAGGCTGAAGAAATGGTTGACCACTTTAAGGCAATTGCTCTTAAAAAACTGTCCGGGAAAACAAACGATTTTCAGAATAGTGTTCTTATGTATATGGATGCTGAAAAGATCGATCGCCTGGGTGTTGCTATAATGGCATCGTTGCCGAGTGTGTATGCCAGAGATATTAAGGCCGCTGAACTACAGGACGAAACCGAAGACTCTGAATATGTAGGGACTTATCGGACTCGTTGTAAGTTTACGGTAGAAGTAAAGCAGACGCGAAATTTCCCGACAGGGTATTTGATGATCTGTGTAGAAGGTGGGAAGAACCTTGTAAAGTTCTTCCTCGATTATGAACTTAAAGTTGGGGATATTTATAGCATTGCTGGATTTGTTAAGGAGCAAGAAGTAAGCAAATATTCCGGACTCAAAGAAACAATGTTAAACAGAGTAAAGGTGGAATAATGATACGATTTATAATCGGCTTGTTGTTAATATTTGGTGCAGTTGGTGGTATGGATGCTGATACTGCACCTATCGTTCAGTGTGTTGTAATTGCACTGGTAGGTGTAAGTTTAATGTGGTGGGCAATACCCGCCGTTAACGAGGAAAGAAAATGGTAAATCCAATGGACATGACCTTCGCACAATTCAAAGGTGTGATGGCAACCGAATTTCAGGGCATCGACCCTGAGCAAGACAATTATTACTACAACTTATGGATTGATTCCCTACATTATGGTGGCAAAACAGGCCGAAAGCCAAATTGGGAAGATTTCTTAAACGCAATTCGTACAGGCAAAATATAATGACCGATCATGAAATAAAACGTGACGCACGTGAGCGTCTATGTGAAGCAATACAAGATGGCCATCTCGATCCTGATATGTTCGTAGTAATGGTTGCCAAGTGGATGACTAACGACGACATTATTGAGATGTGTGATGCTAACGAACTTAACCTTAAAGCATTAGTTGGGTACTAATATAATGGCAGACATTGTGTTTGATGTAGATGGGACGTTGATGGATATAAACCATCGGCGCCACTATGTTGAGCAAAAACCAAAAGATTTTGAAGCCTTTCGCAAGGATATGATTCACGACACACCCAACGAGGATGTTGTCATGATGGCCAAGGTTCTTAGAGAGGCAGGGCATCGTATTATCATTGCCACCGGTAGGATGATCGACGACATTGATATTACAGTGAAGCAATTGAAGGATGCCGGTGTATGGTTTGATGCTATTTACACTCGTTCGAAGAGCGATAAATACAAGCCCGATTCGGAAGTTAAAGAGCAATACCTTGAGTTTATGAAGGCAGATGGTTTTACGCCAACGATTGTGTTTGATGATCGCGACAAAGTTGTAGATATGTGGAGGCGTAATGGCCTCCGAGTATTTCAAGTAGATAGAGGAGACTTTTAAATGGAAGTACAAATAGACGACGGCAGTAAGATTCTCAGTGTTGAGAATGCCAAACATATTGATGTAGTAGGTACCGCATACCGTGGCACGGTTAAGGCCACTTATGCGGAGTTGGTAAAGATGTTTGGAAAGCCTACTTACGAAGGCGGCGACAAGGTGTCAGTATCCTGGTCGTTAGAATTCGAAGTTGAAGAACCAGATGGAATTGAGTTAGGCGAACCAGATTATGATTATGTCATTGCTACGGTATATGACTGGAAAGAACCATCGACGCCTACGGGTGAATATGATTGGCATATTGGTGCCAAACGACGAGACGGTATGCGACCCGTTTGGTTAGTTAATGATTACGTTGCCCACGCACGAAAAGTATAGGAGTAGATTGTGTCAAAACAATTTTTTGATCACTCATATGGACTGAGTCATATTAAGTTAGATCTCAGCGGCCCCAAAGGCAATGTGTTTTACGTGCTGGGTGCTATAGAAAAACTAGTACAGCAAGTAGAAGGCTCAGCCGCGGCCAAGGGTTTTGGCGAGATGGCTATGGGCACTGCTGTTAATAAACTTGGATTTAATGTACAGCACGATTATAATACAATCCTGCGATATTGCAAAGAAAAAACAGGTGTCACGTTTATGGCTAATAGCAAGATAGGTGAACTCGATGATGACTTGTATGAAGTCAAGAAACGCACAGACGAGATATGGTTATGATAGATAAAGAAAATTATGGATATACAGAAGTGGTGCGGGTTCCAAATCCTATGGAAAACATATATCCGTTACGTCGAGAAGAAGGTGAACGGCATGTAATTACGTTGAAGGATCTGGTCAATAAATCTTTAAAGGCTGTAAAAGTACAGAATAAACTTAAACAGTATAATGGAACTAAAATAGATCCTAGGATGCAATTAAAACAGGCAAATGTTCCTCTAGGTAAAATAGTTATTGACTTAGATATACAACGAGATTTACAAGTATCGCATATTGCAGGTATTATAGATCCTAAAACATTTGATCTTGCATTATCTCAACCAATAACATGCGTAAAAAATTCTAAGGGAGAGTTTATTGCTACAGATGGACAACATACTGCGACTGCAATTGCAACTTTAATTGCAAGTGGTATAATTAATACTGGCAATTGGGAAGAGCATGAGTATATGGTTGCATATTACGAAACAGATAATATGGCAACTGCTCGCAAATCATTTAGGATAATTAATGGTAAAGGTAAAATGGCCCTTACTAAATATGAAAAGGATATAAAACCAGCCGCACATGGTGTACGGATAGATGGGTCGACAGATCCAGTTGATTTGGCGTTGGTCGCAAAGCTTGACATTTTAGAAGAAAACGGTCTTTATCCTGTTAATAGTACCAATGCACCCGAAGCAAAATATCCTGGTACAATTACTCATCATGCATGGACAGACAAAGACTACCCATTAGATTTTGTAAAGCAAGCCGCTGAATGGCATAATAAATATTTTCATCATGTTAGTTTTAATGGCAGTGAATGGTTTATGTTTACAACGCTAAATGAATGGTTTGCAGAGGCTAGATTACCTCTTACTGATAAAATATTAGATGAGTTAGCAGGAATAATACAACGCCTGTTTGGAACACCAGAAATCTTTCACAATAATTGTCAAGGTGCAAACACAGAGTATTCTAAACAAGAAAGTTATAAGCACGTAACATGGAATCCTGATTGTATTGCTTGTTTGTTAATTCAGATATATGAAAAACTAGGAGGAGACGAAGCAGTACCAAGTATAATGCTTGATGGCCAGCAAGGATATGGTTATCTTTTAGACTATTTTGATACGGATATTAAAGCCAATTGGCTATGAATATTTTTTATATTATAACAAATCCAGGTGGGTATATAGGGTTTGGCATATCACAAAACATAAAATCTCGTATACAAAAATATACATCACATACTGGTACGATTTGTTCTTTTCATTTATATAAGGGAAATTGGAATCATATAAAAGCATTAGAAAGTTATATTAAGACTCAACTAAAAGATAAACTCTGGAAAGTTGAAACGATGCAAAAAGAAATGGAATGGTTGGATAGAGATCTTAATATAAGTTTAGATGAATTTACAGAAACTGTTGAAGATATTGTTAATAGATTTCACTATGATGTAAAATTATTTGAAAACAATATAACTATACTTACTGAAAATGATTTTTGATATTAACGAATTGCAGGAGTTCCTACACACGGAACTATGTTTTGAAGATAAGAAAATTACTGCTCGTAGTTTTCGAATCTGGAATCGATTCTTCTCGGCAAGTGATTTTATTTTCTTAAGGCCCATTAAAGACCGATCACACGATGGCCTTCTAAAAATTCTAAAGGGAGAAGTCTGTCGATGGCAGATTCGTATTGGAGTACACCAATTAGACGATGTAATTGATTATTTAGTGGTCACATTATGGGACTCAGGTGAGGGTATAACATACGATGCGCTCCTTCGAAGTTACATTGATCGCGGTAAGCCAGTTTACATGGCTCGTAAGGTGATGGTGCGTGACAACATATACGAGCAGATCACTCAGCAGGTAGGTTTTTTAAATGACTATGCTCTTGCTATCGAAAACGAATGCCCTAAGTGTGGCAGTTTGCTAGTGCCACGCAAGGCCAGGAAATTAATGGCAGAGGATCCATACACATTGGCAAGTGTAGTAAGTGGCACTGATGCTATCCCTAAACAACGTACATACTTGTGTTGCCAGGAATACCCAACTTGTAAGCATATTGCAAGTTATGTAAAGGTTTAACCTAGAATTTTTTAAGTTATAAATATTAGTATGTTCAGTCCACTACTAAATACATCAACATTAACCGAAGACGAATTATTGGAAAAAATAAACAATATTGCAAATAAGATAGCATCGGCTAGACGTGCGTATATGTCGGGAGAATTGATACAACAGATGGAAATGATATACCATCAGTTAAATACCGAATACCAGGAGAGGTTAACTATAAAAAATACCAAAGATGAATCCACTGTTGTAGAAATTGGTAAAATAGAGGGTGAAGACTAATGCAAGGTGGTAATTATCTCGTATATCGCTCAAATTTTTTAGCAACTAGAATAGTAGATAGTTTTATCGAGCCATGTGAATTTGGTATAGAAGTTGGTTTTCAATTTGGGTCATCTGACGCAAAAACAGCAACTAGCCGAGACAATGAGCAAACTATCGCGTATAACAAAGTTGAATTTTTTGTTGATTACGTATTAAATAAAAGTATATTTGTAGGTATGTCTAATAAATTTTGGTGTGAAATGGCTAACTTTGAGGTTGTAAATAATTTCGTACTATTCCACCAAGAACCATATGATGACTTAATTACAAAATATTTATATTATAAAATCCAGGCAATATCATTTCCAGCATTTTTAATGGTAGATATAGCAATTTGGTCAAAAAATACTAAATTAAAATTTAATTTCATTGGCGAGGGGATGTGTACATTACCAGGTATTAATGAAATCGTTGGTGAGTTAGCATACCACACCCAACCTTGGTACCATCGTGATGATTGCGATACTAGAGATTATGCACCAGCAAGTAAAAAAGATCTTGACAACCCACCCGAAAATAGTGTAAACTTTGATATAATATTAGAACTATTAACTAATCCTGAAAATACAGGCGAATTAGTTGACTTAAAAAAGTTTAAACCAACTATAGTTTCATGAAGACAGACAATGCAGGCAGGATCATTTTAAATACAGAAGATTGTATCGAATTGTTGTATAATGATCACTTTCAACATAATATAGGGGTTGAATCAAGTATTGATGTTGGTTTATATAATAAATATACATATATAATGAACGTTGATTATCCTGTGTTAACACAAATAACAGAGATAAGCAATATTGATGAATTTGATAAATTGAATCAAGAAAACTGGTTTATGCCAGATGAGTATAAAGATTTAGACATTGTCAATTACTTAATGGAGAAAGCAAAGAAGCAAACACATACGATACATGCGTTACGTACCGAAGCAGAGTTGGGTGTATATAAGCAACGTGGTCTTTTGAACTTATTACGGTTCCTAGTATATCTGGTAGATATAATGAAGGAACATAATATTGTTTGGGGAGTAGGTAGGGGTTCGAGTGTAGCAAGTTATGTTTTATTCTTAATCGGAGTACATCAAGTAAACAGTGTTGAATATGAACTCGATTTTCATGAATTCTTAATAGGAGACTAAAATGGTAGAACGAAGAACATCACAAGGTAAAAAACTTGACATGGATGCGTTAATGGCTGAGTATGAAAGTACAATTGCAGTAGGTAATGCAGGATCTAATGCACGTGGTGATAAACTAGGTAGAGGTGGCAAAGTTGTAGCAACTGTGCAACAAGTAGCAACAGCGTATTACCAAGACAATCCCAACGCAGTAATAACACAAAGCACTAAAGAAGAGATTGGTGTTACAGATCAAAGCACGTTAAAAGCAGACACGCCTAATGAGTCAAGACAGGCATTTGATGACTGGGTTGATCCCGAAGATTCGGCAGAGACACCTACTGGTAAAGTAACAACTGAAGAAAATAAAGTTGTTGCATCAGGCAAGGCGGCACAACCGAAGAAAGCACAACCTAAAACCAAAAGTATTGACGCACTTTACAAATAAGGAAATAAAATAGATGAAACTCCGAGCAATAAATGATAATATTTTAGCAGTTACAATGGAAGTCGGCGAGCAGACCACGGCCGCCGGCATTGTAATCCCAACTGACGATGGTAAAGAACGAGGCATCCGGCCGAGGTGGTGTCAAATATACGACATCGGACCAACAAGTGAATTTTTAGATGACATAAAAAAGGACGATTGGATACTAGTCGCGCACGGTCGATGGACGCACGGTATGATAATCGATGGCTTAACTGTGTGGCGCATTGACCCTGAGGGTATTATGCTACACAGTTCTGAATAACCAGATGAGGTATAGGAAAGTATTCACTGTAGATGATTTGTCAGATAGGGCATACTATAAAGTTCCTGTACAGGAAGGTGGTGCCCTTAATGCGAACTATAGGCAAAGTGAAGCACTTGCTATATTGTGTAATAAACTAGGACAACAAGGGTTAGAGTACGGCAAAGATTTTTATTGGGAAGATACCAATTGGGATGGTGTAGTATTAACATTCAATTGCAAAGAAGATATTTGCGTTACTAAATTAAAATTATGAGATTTCCAGAAACAAGTAAAATAAGCGGATTAAGTACAGGCGGATTAACAGGTATTGTGTTAATGATATTACACATTACTGGTTACCTTACAGGTTGGGCTTGGCCGCTTTTATATGTTATGTTAATATTAATGGGCATTGGACAAGAAAATAAAAAACAATGAAAGAACTTTGGGTTGAAAAATATCGGCCGACGAGTCTGACTGAATATGTGTTTCGAGATGAGGTACAACGACAGCAGGTAGAGTCTTGGATTGCAAGTGGAGCAATTCCACATTTGTTGTTTAGTGGTGGTGCTGGTGTAGGTAAGACAACACTTGCAAAGGTTTTGCTACATGAATTAGATGTTGATTGGGGCGATGTGTTAGAGATTAATGCAAGCCGCGAAAGGGGCATTGATACTGTAAGAGAGACTATTACTAATTTTTGTAGTACATTACCATTTGGTGAGTTTAAGTATGTTATTTTAGATGAGGTAGATTATACTACTCCGCATTTTCAAGCACCGTTGCGCGGTGTTATGGAACAGTATGCAAGTTCAGTTAGATTTATATTAACTTGCAATTATCGAGATAGAGTTATTCAAGCAATTCATAGTAGATGTCAAGGTTTTCATATTGAACATTTAAATGAAACTGATTATATGGTAAGGCTTGGCCAAATATTAACAGAAGAAGGTGTTGAGATAGATATAGACATACTAGATTTATATGTAAAAGCAACATATCCT
>CEUC01023321.1_pt1 | contig 16990 bp, 16 predicted proteins | sample 356471 | NCBI WGS metagenome assembly CEUC01 (sample SAMEA2623295, study PRJEB7988) | marine metagenome | biome: marine biome (ENVO:00000447); feature: deep chlorophyll maximum layer (ENVO:xxxxxxxx); material: "saline water (ENVO:00002010), including plankton (ENVO:xxxxxxxx)" | depth 40 m | reverse complement strand
ACTAAGGATGGTCAAATTTCTAGGAAGGACAACTCCTAGAGCACGCTTATTGGCTAGTGAATACCGCCATTTGTCAGATTTCGTAGATTTCCTATAGTTTTGTCAACTTCGTCTATAGTGATTAGGCGATCCTCATCTTTGTGTTTCAGGGTTCCATCTTTGATACGTTCCGTAGCTATTTGGCGAATGGAGACATTCTGTTTCATTGCGCTTTTTACTAACTCACCAGCCTCTAAGTAGCCTATCAATGGGTTCAGTGCAGTTGCCACAATTGCATTCTTATTTAGCCAGTTTTCGGCCTTTGCACTATTAGCTGTAATACCCTGTACACATTTCTCGTCAAATGCTTGTACTGCCCCAATCATCACTTGCATCATCTCAAAAAGATTGTGTGCGATGATGGGCATCATCACGTTAAGTTCAAGTTGTCCAGCTTGTGATGCGAGTGTTACAGTGTGATCACACCCTTGTACGTGGAACATAGCTTGGTTAAGCATTTCAGCTAGTACAGGATTTACTTTGCCAGGCATGATTGAGGATCCTGGTTGGACGGCAGGCAATCTGATTTCATCTAGGCCAGTCGAAGGTCCAGAAGATAGTAGACGTATATCATTCGCTATACGAGTTAGTGTCATTGCTGTTATTCGAATACTAGACGAGAAGTCGGCTGCATCAGAAAGTGATTGCATGCTCTCGAACAGATTGTCGGACTCAGATAGTGCCAATCCGCTGACATTGCTCAAATCCTGAACCATTCTGACATGATACTCTGGGTGTGCGTTTAGTCCCGTTCCAGTTGCAGTGCCACCAATACCTAAGCGTCGCAGCCCGTTGGCGCTACGTGATATACGTTCGCGGTCTCGGCGCAAGGCCTTGGCGTATGCGCCAAATTCCTGTCCCAGTCTAACCGGAACCGCGTCTTGTAGATGAGTGCGACCTGATTTCAATACGTCGTCAAACTCAACAGATTTGGCCTGCAGTGTGTTAGACAATCCGTCTATAGATTTCTCTAATTCATCCAGTCTCCACAAGCATCCCAGTCGAATAGCAGTTGGAATTGTGTCATTTGTGCTCTGCGCCATATTTACGTGGTCGTTCGGACTAACAGTGTTGTAGTCGCCTTTATTGCCTCCCAATATCTCTATGGCTCTGTTAGCGATAACTTCATTTATGTTCATGTTATGTGACGTTCCAGCTCCAGCTTGGAACGGATCTACTTGGAATTCTGTATCGAAATGTCCTTCCATTACTTCTGTGGATGCTTTTACGATAGCTTTGGCTTTCTCCTGATCTAGGAGACCCAAAGCATGATTTACATTGGCTGCTGATCGCTTGATAAGAGCCATAGACCAGATGAAAGCACGCCATGGCCGTAGACCGCTAACTGGGAAATTCTCAATAGCTCTAGCAGTTTGGATACCAAAATAACAATCAGATGGGAGGGATTTCTCTCCCAAAGAATCCCGTTCAGTTCGCATTGTTATGATCTATCTCCTTTTATATATAGGAAGCGAGAGAGCTGATTAAGGCTCTCTCGCTGGATTCTACGTAGGAATTGATTATTTTTGTTGACTACATGTCCAGCGCGTCGTAGCCTGGACCGTCAGTGAAGTAATCATAATTAGGCTGAATGTCATCTGTGAGATCTAATACTTCTCCAGCGTCTAGCTGTCTTGTACAATCAAGTGTTACTTGTTCGCCTTTCTCATTCTCGCCCTCATAGTGTCCTTCAAGACCTACTCTAGCTATGTATTCTCCTCCTTTAGCAGTGTAATCAGAAGGCACTTCATCCTCTTCAAAAATTGCTTCATACGGACATTCTGGCACACATGCACCACAGTCTATACATATGTCAGGGTCAATGTAAAACCAGGGCCATTCCGCTTCGGGTTTACCTGGAATAATACATTCCACTGGACACACATCTACACAAGAACTGTCACGCAGGCATAATGCCGTAATAATGTAGGTCATGTTACTTGTTATCCTCCTAAGTGTTTGGATCTTGACTAGTTACAGACTGTATTTTATCACTTAGCAAAGCGTTCTGACACTTTGTCCCAGTTCACTATGTTCCACCAAGCAGATATGTAATCAGGTCTGAGATTTTGATAGTTCAGATAGTATGCATGTTCCCAAACGTCAAGCCCTAAAATTGGCGACAGTCCTTCTGATATAGGATTATCCTGATTTGCTGTTGAGCTTACTATCAGACTGTTATTTGTGTCGATGCTCAACCATGCCCATCCACTACCAAATCGTGTTGCTGCTGCCGCTGAGAATTCAGCTTTGAAAGATTCAAAATCATTGAATGTACTATCGATGGCAGCTGCTAGATTACCACTAGGAATACCACCTCCGTCAGCGCTCATGCTCGGCCAAAACAATGTGTGATTATAATGACCACCTCCGTTGTTTTGGACTGCACCCCTAATGTCACTTGGAACTGCCCCGAGATCCTTAAGCAATTCTTCAATCGATTTGTCCTGTAATTCAGGGTGACTATCTAAAGCAGCATTAAGATTAGTTACATACGCATTATGGTGTTTTCCATGATGGATTTCCATTGTTCGAGCATCTATATGAGGCTCGAGATCACTAAATTCGTAGGGCAATGCTGGAAGTTGATGTGTCATAAATGGCTCTCCATTCTGTGTTTTATATGTCTATCGTACTGCAAAAAGTTGTGATTTTTACTCTTATTTCATCCAAATTTCATCTCAATAGGAGTATTGAATTGTATCCTTATTTGTACCTCTTTGTCAAGGAATATTAACATCGCCATGAAACTCTAATAACAAGTTTTGATGTATTACTACTGGTATGTTGCAATCTAGTTAAGATATACTGGCAGTTCATGTTTTCTTTTCTATCACAAATTGATAAAAGAGCATAATGCGACCACTGCTTGTTCTACTTGTCGGAGTAATCGCATCTTCAACGGCTAGCATATTTATTCGGAGTGCACAAAGTGATGCATCTTCTATTGTCATCGCTGCTTATAGGGTTGTGATAGCAACTGTTCTGTTGTCTCCCGTTGTCTATGTTCGTCAGAGACGTGTACTGATAGGCATGGGAAGCAAGCAATGGATATTGGCTTTGGCTGCCGGATTGTTTCTTGGACTTCACTTTTTGACTTGGGTTACTTCATTAGAATACACGACAGTAGCTTCTTCAACCGTATTAGTAAGCAGCTTGCCTATATTTGTCGCATTGCTATCCCCACTTTTTCTAAATGAAAAGCCTGCTCCGGTTCTATACATTGGGATGACACTTGCAATTATTGGTGGAGCTATTATGGCTCTAAGTGATACTTGTGTAGTTGCAGGTATTCAGTTCTCATGTCCGTCATGGCAAAGCTTTTCCCAGGATTCGGCCTTATATGGCAATGGCTTGGCGGTATTAGGAGCAATTACCGGAGCTGGATATTTTATGATCGGAAGACATATGCGCATTAGTCTTCCTCTTTTGACTTATGTTTTTGTTGTATATGGCATGGCCGCATTAGTTATGATAGTCATAGTAGTGATGACTGGATTGCCTATAGGTGGTTATGGCAAAGAGACCTATGTGTGGTTTCTGCTATTGGCAGTGGTACCACAGTTGATTGGACATAGCAGTTTCAATTGGGCACTAGGTTACTTGCCCGTATCCTATGTAACCATAGCTGCCATTGGAGAACCTGTTGCAGCAACAGCGTTGGCTTGGGTCATTTTGCACGAAAGTCCTACGTTGTTACAGATTGTGGGAGGGATGCTGTGTCTTACCGGAATTGGTTATGCGTCCAGCAGATCGTGATCACATTTGCGATGGCTATATCTGTTATGACAAAAGAAGCATCAGGTATTTGGTTGTTTTACAATAGAAAATTATTGTGTATACAAATTTGTATAAAATACTAGGTTTTTGGTAACAGTTCGTTGACACGCTATTGCACTCATGCTATCATTTTGCTATCATTTGCACTAATTGTCACAAATAGCTGTAATTACTTGGAAGTATAAATTCGGGTTTACCCCATAATGAGGTAAGATTTGTAAAATAATTTTATGGCACATGACTGGATATTTATCGGGATTATCCTCTTCTTTGGGATTATTTTTGCAGCAGTTCCTTTGGTAATAAACACCATAGTGGCACCCAAAAAGCCGAATCCTTTAAAGAATGAAACATACGAGTGTGGCATGGAGACAGTCGGGGACACATGGATCCAGTTCAAAGTGCAATACTACATATTTTCATTAGTGTTCGTCATATTTGATGTTGAGATTGTCTTTCTGTTTCCTTGGGCTGTGGCATACAAGCAGTTGCCATTTTTCGCGGTGGTAGAAGGTGTCATTTTTATAGTTATTCTTGCAGGAGGATTGTTGTATGCATGGCGAAAAGGAGCACTCGATTGGGTGTGATTTAGGTTGGGAAATTTAATATGCCTGAAGTAAGATTAGGTGACCTTCTAGTTTCTTTATACGATTTGCTTGGGTGGGGTCTTAGCGAGATAGGTTTGTATCCCAGTGTAGTTTCAATATTGCAGAAATTAGTTGCTGCGTTTATTTTGACGAACTTCTGTTTGCTTACTCCACTTCTTACAATTTGGTTAGAACGTAAGGTGTCTGCGCGATTTCAGGACAGATTGGGACCCAATCGTGTTGGGCCTTTTGGTCTTTTTCAAGGCTTTGCAGACATAGTTAAGCTGATTACTAAGGAGGATATTACTCCTGCTGGGGCTGATAAAACAGTGTTCAACATTGGGCCGGTAATAGCTGTAGCGTCAGTGGTAGGTATATGGGCTGTTATACCGTTTACATCGACTATGGTAGGTACGGACATTAATGTAGGTATTCTATATAGTGTTGCTGTGGGTGCTATTGGGACCTTGGCAATTATGATGGGGGGATGGGCAAGTAACAACAAATATGCTTTGCTGGGATCATTCCGAACTGTTTCGCAGCTAGTGTCTTATGAAGTGCCTATGATTATCGCCCTTCTGATTCCCACACTTCTAGCTGGTTCGATGAGTATGAACACGATAGTGCAAGAGCAGCAAGTCTGGTTTGTTGTAGCAGCTCCTATAGCAGCATTGCTATTTCTGATTTCTAGCATAGCTGAGGTTGGCCGGGCTCCGTTTGATCTTCTTGAAGCAGAAAGTGAAATAGTAGCAGGTTTTCATGTTGAATATACAGGTATGAAGTTTGGCGTATGGATGCTTGCAGAATTCTTGCATGCTTTTACGATATGTGCGATTACAGCAGTGGTTTTTCTGGGTGGATGGAGAGGGCCATGGGTCGACCAATATCCTTTACTAGGAGTGGTTTACTTTCTTATTAAAACATATTTTGTGAGTATGATAATGTTGTGGATTCGTGTCACAGTGCCCCGCGTGCGAATTGATCAAATGAATGACTTGAACTGGAAGTTTTTAGTTCCTCTTTCACTTGTGGCTCTTGTGGTAACTGCATTGGTAGACAAATCTATACCTGTAGGTTTCAGTGCAGGATCTCGTTCGTTGATATTGTTTTTGGCTAACATGGTAATTGTTGTGGCTACACTGCTCGTGCTACGCGGAGTTTCTCGTAAGGAGCAAGCAGCCCAAAGTGATTTGCAAACCGAAGTAAATTCGATATAACTTGCTGAAGTGGTGATATACAAGTGACAGCCTCCCAAATCTTTTTTATTTTATTTGCCTCAGCTACATTAGTAGCTGCGTATCTAGTGGTCACTGTTAGAAACCTCATTCATGCTGCTCTGTGGCTAGTGGCTTCCCTACTGGGTATAGCGGCAATATTTGTAATGCTAGACGCCAGTTTTATGGCCACAGTAGAGGTTGTACTTTATATTGGTGCGATCGCTATATTGATTGTATTTGCAGTGATGTTGACGAGAAGAGTTATGGAGGATGTTGGTCCTCAGAGGACCAACACCTGGTGGTTTGGTGCGATTTTATCAGTATTGTTTTTTGCATCTACATCTGTGTTGATTTGGATCACCGAGTGGCCTACTTTACCCGAAGGAGATGTAGGTGATACAGTACTTATTTTGGGGAAAAGCCTGGTAGATCCAGGCAAATATGTTGTTCCATTTGAGATTGCATCTGTGTTATTGATAATTGCATTGATTGGTTCGATTGCTGTGGCACTGCCATCTAAGGAATCTGAATGAAAGAAGTAACATATGTGTAAATGGTTTGGTTATATAGGTAACTTACGATGATACCCTTAGCTTGGTATCTTACTTTTGCGGCCGCATTATTCTGTCTCGGTTTATATGCAGTGCTGGCCCGCAAAAATGCAGTAGCTATACTAATGGGTATTGAGTTAATGCTGAATGCCGTGATAGTTAACCTAATTGCATTTTGGCGTTATAACGAACCAGCGAATGTATCTGGTCAAGCATTCGCGATAATAGTTTTTGCTGTAGCTGCAGCAGAAGCAGCTGTGGGATTAGCGCTAATAATCTCTATTTATAGAAGACGTGAAACAGTAATGGCTGAAGAAATTAACATGATGAAATGGTAATTATGGAAATGTCAGAAATACTAACTTGGTTGGTGCCAGCACCTCCTCTGATATCTTTTTTTGTGATAATTCTTTTCACTAGTAGACATCGTTCTATTAGTCATCTGGTGGCATTGTTTGCAATGGGACTTTCTTTGTTGTTTAGTTGGATCATAGTGTTTAATGCTCTGTCTACTAAACATTTTGGAGAGCATCCGATAGCTGCTGATGTTGGTTGGTTGCCAACTGGAGATACAGTGTTGAGAATGGGAGTGGCTGTAGATCCATTGACTGTAGTGATGCTTACTTTTGTGCCATTAGCATGTTTTCTTATCATTTTATATAGTGTGGGCTATTCTAGCTTTGGCAAAATCCGCGATCAAAGGGATATAAGTGGAAGTCCACCGCATCATGGTGTTGAACCAATGTACTCGCGCTTTTTTGCCTTTTTGTCCCTATTTGCTGGTGCAATGCTGGTTTTGACGGTGGCAGACAATTTGCTTTTGTTGTTCTTCGGTTGGGAAATTATGGGTCTTTGTTCTTTTCTTTTGATTGGTTTTTGGTATGGACGCACTTATGATGATAAATCTCAGATCACTCCAAGTGGTGCAGCTGTAAAAGCTTTTATAACCACACGTTTAGCGGATGTGATAATGCTTATCGGAATTGCCTATCTGTACTTTGAGGCGGGAACACTAAATTTCCGGGAGATATTCTTTGACGAACAAATTATGACGGATTTGCTTCATACTCCATCTGTTATTGGTGGCATGGCTGCAGCTCATTTGATTGGTTTGCTGATATTTGCCGGTACAGTTGGTAAGAGTGCTCAGTTTCCATTACATGTTTGGCTTCCAGATGCGATGGAAGGTCCTACTCCAGTCAGCGCTATGATTCATGCAGCTGCAATGGTTTCTGCAGGAGTCTACATGGTAATACGAATGTTCCCATTACTTAATGTGGGAGGACACGGTAGTCCAGCACTTACAGTTATGGCTTTTGTGGGTGCATTTACTGCGTTATTCGCGGCTACTATTGCTGTAGCACAGAACGATGTCAAACGAGTTTTAGCTTATTCCACAATAAGTCAACTTGGATACATGATAGCGGCACTTGGCATAGGTGCCTATGTTGCTGCTGCTTTTCATCTCATGACCCATGCTTTTTTCAAAGCATTACTGTTTATGGGGTCGGGATCGATTATTCATGGTGTTGAACACGGAATTCATCATACAAATGAAAAGTTAGACCCACAGGATATGTTGAATATGGGTGGTCTTGCTAAACGTATGCCCACTACATACTGGACCTTTGTGATTGGTGGATTGTCATTAGCAGGATTTCCATTTGTGACGGCTGGATTCTGGTCTAAGGACGAGATATTGGCAGACGCATTCGCGCATGGACACTGGTGGGTATTTGTTGTGTTATTGGTTTCTGCATTTTTAACCGCGTTTTATACCATGCGCCAAATCTCACTTACTTTTCTAGGGGATGCTAGAACTGAAAGTGCGGCAAAAGCTCATGAGAGTGCCTGGACAATGACTTTGCCTTTGGTAGTGCTCTCGTTCTTTGCTGTTTTTGCTGGATATGTTGGAGTACATATGGACTTTCCGGTTTTGGGAGCTATGTTGGGTAGCAATCCATTCGAACATTTTGTCATAGGTTCACTGCCGCATCATGGGTCTGGTTTCGAATTTGAGTGGACGCCCGTGATACTCTCGGTTGTTGCTGGTATATCCGGATTGTCTTTAGGATGGCTTGTTTATGGAAGACGGCCTTTGGTTGTCGGTCAACAAGATCCGTTAGTGAAAGTATTAGGGCCATTATATGGTGTACTTGCCAATAAATACTACTTTGACGAACTATATGATGTTGCGTTGGTGCGTCCGGCTAAATGGATATCAGAAGTTGTTGCTTTCAAATGGATCGATCGTGTATTGATTGATGGAGCTTTGCATTCAGTTGCTAATCTTACAATGAAAATTGGATCGATAGCTGTATGGTTTGAAAAGTGGGGTATAGATTATGCTCCTGACAAATTTGGGGATGGAGTACGATTTTCTGGTCATTCTTTTCGGGTCATACAGAGTGGACGTGTGCAGGATTATCTGAATGTAGCTCTAAGTGTTGTAGTGGTTATTGGCGCAGTTTTATTTGTGATACTTAGATAGATTATAAATAACTGATGATGAATTTATTGAATGAAAATCTTTTGACGCTAATATTGTTCTCGCCAGTTTTGGGTATGTTAGCGGTAATGTTGGTACCGGGTGAGCAAAAGCAGTTAGTGCGACATGTTGCATTAGTGTCAAGCTTAATAACTTTCGCTTTATCGATAATACTTTGGTTTAGCTACGATTCTTCGGTTAGCGGGTTTCAGTTTGAGGAACAAGCACAGTGGTATACAGCAATTAGTTCATCATACCATGTAGGAGTTGATGGGATTAGTGTACCCATGATTCTTCTGACCGCTTTGTTGATGCCTATTGGTGTCCTTGCTTCTTTCGGTATAGAAGAACGTGTTAAGAGTTATATGTTACTTTTCTTGATGCTTGAGACTGGCATGTTAGGAGTTTTCATGGCACTAGATTTGATAGTGTTTTTCCTGTTTTGGGAGATAGGTCTAGTACCAATGTACTTGCTCATAAATATCTGGGGTAGTCCTAAAGGTGAACGAGAATTCTTAAGTGGCAAGAAAGTGCCAGCTCGACAATATGCCTCATACAAATTCTTTGTCTATACACTTGTTGGATCTTTGGGGTTGTTGTTAGCAATCCAGATATTGGGGGTAGTGGCCGGCAGTTTTGATTTGATCACTTTGATGCAAGTATGGCCAGGGTTTGACAAGGAGATCTTTACTAATTTCTCTACGTCTAGCGTGCGCACGGTTGCGTTTTGGGCGTTTGTGATTGCCTTCGCAATTAAGGTACCTTTATGGCCATTTCATACCTGGCTACCAGATGCACATACTGAAGCTCCAACTGCTGGATCCATGATTCTTGCTGGAGTTTTACTGAAATTAGGTGCCTATGGATTCTTGCGTTTAGTTTTACCTTTATTTCCTGCTGAGGCACAAGCTGCAGCTCCTATCCTTGCTTTTCTGGCGATGCTAGCTATTGTGCTGGGCGCACTCTCTGCTTACGGACAAACCGATTTCAAACGGTTAGTTGCATATTCCTCTGTTAATCATATGGGTTTTGTAGTGCTAGGTATAGCAGCGGCAGCAATGGTAACTGGCAGTAATGATCCTTCAATGCGTCTCAGCGGCACAATTGCAACAACAGGAGTGGTTCTACAGATGTTCAATCATGGTATTTCCGCGGCTGCGATGTTCTTTTTGGTAGGTGTAGTATATGACAGGGCACATACGCGTAATTTGGATGAGCTAGGTGGTGGTATATGGCAGCTTGCACCGGTGTATGGAGGCATACTGATTTTTTCCTCCATGGCTTCACTAGGGTTACCTGGATTGAGTGGATTTGTATCTGAATTTGCGATTGTAAGAGGCTCATGGCCAGTTTTTTCTACTATGACTGCTCTTAGCATGATAGGCTTGTTTTTTACTGGAGCATACATATTGAAAGCAATTCGGCAAGTGTTACACGGTCCAGTCAATACAGACTGGTCTGATCACAATATGGAAATTAGCACGCGCGAAAAAATAGTTGTTGCGCCACTAATAGTTCTTATGCTAATAATTGGAATTTGGCCATGGTGGATAACATTTATGATTAACGAGACAGTAACGACACTTATTGGGTGATGTACATGGGTTTTCCTATTTTATCAGTTATAACACTTACTCCTGTAACATTTAGTTTGATATTGTTTTTGTTTCCTGAGGATAAGAAAAAAGAAATTAGATTGACTGCTCTGTTTGCTGCAAGTATTACTTTTGCACTCACTATTGTTGCTTACTTTAGTTATGATATGGAGACAGCCGGTTATCAGTTTGTAGAAAAATATAATTGGGTTGAAAGTTTGGGTATTTCTTATTATGTAGGTGTGGATGGAATAAGCTTGCCTTTGGTTTTATTAACCGGCATGGTCATTTTTACCGGTGTGTTGATATCATGGGGTATTGATGACAGGCCTCGCGAATTTTTCGCATTTCTGTTTCTTCTTGCAAGCGGTGTATTTGGTGTGTTTGTAGCTTTGGATTTGTTTCACTTATTTTTCTTTTATGAAATAGCTGTGTTCCCAATGTATTTGCTAATTGCAATTTGGGGTTGGAAGGTTACGCGTGAGTATGCAGCTATGAAATTGACACTCTATTTGTTTATTGGCTCTGTATTGGCTCTTGTAGGCATGTTGGCGATGTATTTTGTGTCTGGACTGGAAACTTTCAACATGATAGCTCTACAGGAAGTTGAATTTTCTCTACAATTTCAGAAGTTTTGGTTTCCGTTTGTATTTTTTGGCTTCGCTGTGCTTGCCGGAATTTTTCCGTTTCACAATTGGAGCCCAGTTGGTCATGTGGCAGCACCAACTGCGGTATCCATGTTTCATGCTGGTGTGTTAATGAAGTTAGGTGCTTTTGCAGCTCTAAGAGTAGGTGTAATGTTATTGCCTGATGGAGCACGATTCTGGTTGCCATTGATAGTTTTTCTCGCTCTTACAAATGTGGTTTATGGAGCATTTGTTGCTATGAAGCAGCGCGACTTAAAATATGTTATTGGCTATTCTTCAGTATCACATATGGGATTAGTGACATTAGGAGTAGCTACATTAAACCCCCAAGGTATTACCGGAGCTGGCTTGCAAATGTTTTCTCATGGGGTAATGACAGCTTTATTCTTTGCATGTGTTGGAGTCGTATATGATAGAGCTCACACAAGGGATATCCCTTCATTAGGAGGGTTTGTGGGTAAATTGCCATGGGTTACTGTTGCCTTCATTATTGGAGGATTTGTTTCAATGGGTATGCCTGGTTTCTCTGGGTTTGTTGCAGAGTTACCTATTATGCTTGGTCTTTGGAGTGCAGGAACAGTTTCGAGCGACTATTTCATAGCTCCTTATTACACATGGATTGTAATGATTTCGGTTGTAGCTATAGCAATCACAGCTTCTTATATTTTGCGAGTAGTTCAGCAAGTATTTTTTGGTAAGATGCCAGCAGAATTCGAAGGTCATATCACACCTTCAAGTGGTAAAGATAAGATTGCTATTGTATTGTTAGCGGCGGTACTTGTATTATTAGGTGTTTTCCCCGGGTGGATGGCTCCTCTTATTTCTAGCGGAGCAGAAAGTGTCATGGCAGTGATAGGAGGAATCTGAGTGGGTATATCTAGCTATCAGATATCGTCTGTACTTGCACTTTTGCCAGAGGTGGGGTTGGTAGTGCTTGCTGGTGTTGTTTTGACGATGGATATTCTACTTAAAGATAGTCGTAAGCATCTGCTGGCTGTTACGACAGCAGTCGGAAGTCTACTGATCATATTGGCTGCATTAATGTATTCGCAACCTAGTGGTGATTTGATATGGGGCGGAATGGTCCGTGATGATATGCTTGCATTTGTATTCCGCTTGGTGTTTATTTTTGCTGGTGGGATTACGGCAATGTTTAGTATAGGCTCTAAGGAAGTGGCTCACCGAGGGGACTATTACGCCATAATGCTTGGTGCTGTGATTGGGATGTGTTTCATGGCTTCAGCATCAGATCTTATCATGCTATATTTGGCTATTGAAACAACTGGTATAGCGGGGTATTTGTTAGCAGGTTATGTCCGTACAGATGATCGTTCTGCAGAGGCTGGACTAAAATATTTTCTGTTTGGGGCCGCTACCTCTGCAGTCATGCTTTATGGTTTTAGTCTACTGTATGGATTTACTGGCGAAACTAATCTTGGCGCTATAGCACCTATTTTGGCGTCTGGTAGCGTATCTATATCAGCTATATGTGCAATTGTAGTGTTGATTTTGGTGGGTGTGGGTTTTAAGATTGCTATGGTGCCTTTTCATTTTTGGGCGCCTGATGTGTATGAAGGTGCTCCTAGTCCAGTCACCGGTTTTATATCCACCGCGTCTAAGACTGCTGGTTTTGCAGTGTTGCTGCGCGTTTTTATTTATGGACTGGCTGCTAGTGAGTATTGGTTACCTGCTATGGCAGGTTTAGCTGCGGTCACTATGACCTTTGGTAATTTAGTGGCTCTTGCTCAAACTAACATTAAGCGTCTACTAGCATATTCATCTGTAGCTCATGCTGGTTATGCATTGGTTGCTTTCGTTGCTTACTCTGAATTAGGTGTTGCGTCTGCTATTTTCTACTTGATTGCTTATGTGGTTACTAACTTAGCTGCTTTTGGTGTAGTCATCGTTTTTGCTCATACTGCTGGTACTGATGATATTCAACAATATGCTGGTATGAGTCGTCGCTCTCCATATCTGGCCTTGGCAATGTTAATAGCTTTTCTTTCTCTAGCTGGCATGCCTCCGCTGGCTGGATTTTTTGCAAAGTTCTACGTTTTTGCTGCTGCGGTAAAAGCAGATATGATTTGGTTAGCATTCGTTGGTGTCTTGAACGCAATAGTGGGATTATATTACTACCTGGTTGTGCTGAAGGTTGTTTATGTTAGTCCAGCTCCAGATGGAGCAGGATCTATCGATATTCCGGCTATATGCAAATTAGCGCTTGTGGTTTTGACGTTAGGTATCATATTGATAGGAACAGCTTCATCCCCATGGTTTAATTGGGCTATGCATGCTGCGCAGGATTTGTTTTGACGCTCAGTTTGGCTTGTGATATAATGCGCAAACGTCCGAAATTGGGGAGAAAATAGGTTCTGAAAAGTAGCGATCCCCAGAAAGTATGGCAGGTAACACTGCTATCAGTCACCGGACAAGTTGGCTGTCTGGCCATACTATTTATCGGTTTGGCTACTGTAACTGGACGGTGGCTTGATTCCCAGGTGAGTGATGGAAATTCATGGTTCACCATAGGATTGTTGCTACTCAGTGTGCCAATTGTATTGTATCTAACAATCCGTTTGGCTTTGAGATCCACACGTGGATTATCTAGCAACACAGTGTCAGAAATAGAAGAGGACGAGGAGTCTAATAGTGACGACAGAATCACTTAATCAAAAGCGGTTTGGTGTAAAACGCTGGATTGTTCTAGCTTGTATTATTTTGGGAGCTTATCTACAGTTTGGTCCATTACCAACTATTGCTCCTAATGTGTTTCTGCCTGGAGAGAAAATAGGACATCCTCCAATAAATGTCCCAATTATTAATCAGCCATTGACCAACACATTAGTGGCTACACTTCTTACAGACATAGTTATATTATCTCTCGGGTTTTTCATCTATCGTAAGGTATCTAGTGGGAATTTGGTTCCTAGTGGCTTCTACAATGCCATTGAGGCATTGTTTGAGTTTCTATGGAACACTGCTGTGACTACAGCTGGACGAAAAAATGCCATAAAATTTATTCCATATATGGCGACTATTTTTTTCATGTTGTTAGTGGCTAATTGGATGGAATTAATCCCAGGTGTTGATAGTGTTGGGGTATTGGAGCCGGCTCACGGTACATTTAAGGGTTATGAAGCGCATCCCATTGGCCCGGCGTATTGGTTAGATGGTAGCCAGGAACTACCCCATGATGAAGGTGATCATGGCCATGGGTTATGTCATTCCTGTACTATTACTCCATATGTCAGAGCTGCTGCCACTGATCTGAACTTTACCTTGGCATTGGCGTTAATCTCAGTGTTTATGACACAAGTATTTGGCATTGCTGCCCAGAAAACAGGTCACATAACAAAGTTCCTTAATTTTCGTGCCTTAGTGACTAAGCCGGTTATGGGCGCCATGGATTTTGCGGTAGGATTACTGGAATTAATCGGTGAGTTTGCCAAAATTCTTTCGTTTACTTTTAGGTTGTTTGGAAATATTTTTGCTGGCCAGTTATTGTTATTTGTTGTAGGATCGTTAGTCTCATTTATAATTCCTACTGGCTTATATCTTTTCGAGCTTTTTGTTGGTTTGATTCAAGCTTATGTATTTTCGATGCTTACCTTAGTTTTCATGAGTCAAGCAACTGAGGCTCACTGATGAGTTGTGATGTGTAACATAATATTGATATTGGAGGATATGTAAGATGGAAGGTGATATAGTTGAAGCAGCTAAACTCATTGGCGCAGGACTTGCGGCAATAGGTGTTACAGGTGGTGGTATAGGTATAGGTTCAGTTGTAGGTGGAGCAGTGCAAGCTATGGGTCGAAATCCTGATGCAGCTCCATTGATTCAGACTAACATGATTCTTGGTATAGCATTTGCTGAGGCTGTTGCTATTTATGCATTGGCAATTGCTTTCATAATCCTGTTTGCAAGTTAAGTTAGTTATCACTACTGTAATAAATAGAAGCGTATAGGAGTGTATTCAGATGGAAGCTTTAGGAAACCTTGGAATTAATCTGAGCTATCTGGTAGTACAGATACTAAATTTCTTTATCGTTATGTTAATTATGTCTTTTTGGGCATGGAAGCCAATCGTCAAAATGCTTGATGAGCGGAGTGCAAAAATAGCACAGAGCCTTGAAGATGCTAAAGAAGCTGCCGAAGCTCGTGAGAATGCTCAAAAAGAGTCAGAGAAGATTGTCGCTGAGGCGCAGGCCGAAAGGGCAAGTATCATTGCCGAAGCTACTAAGCGGGCAGAAAGTGCTGCGTCAGAGGTACAAAAATCTGTTGAGCAAGAAAGAGCACAACTTTTGGAGCAAGCTCAAGAAGCAGCTCAACAATATAAAGAAAGTGTGCTGCTTGATATACGGCCGCAGGTCGCAGCTATGGCTATTGCAGCAGCAAATAAGATTATCGGTACTGAGCTTGACGAAGCTCGACAGAAAGTTCTAGTAGATGAATTCTTTTCGGGTATCACTGCTGGTAAAGTGTCTGTTCTAGAAGGTGCTGATATACAAGGTGAGACTGCAGTAGTTACCAGTGCCATAACATTAACTCCCGATGAGAAGAAGCAAATAGACGGTGGATTGAAAGACAAACTTGGATCTGAAACGGAGATAGATTTTCGTGTAGACCCTGGAATTTTGGGAGGTATAGTTGTACGTGTGGGAGAACATGAGGTAGATGGATCTGCACGTCGTCAACTGGAAACTTTGCAACAGACTTTGAATTAAAGACGTTTTATTCCAGACAAAAAAATATGGCAGTCCTGGGTTGAGTTAACAAATTAAACCTGGGACTGTTTTGGTTAACCTGTCGAGGTATAATTCAGTGTGTATTCAGGAATCTGTACATCAACACTTCCTATAAAGTATTGTGAATCTTTCTAAACTTTTATCAGTTGTGCAGGCATCAAATATCTCTAACAAGGGTGATCCAGACATCAGTTCTGTGGTGGAGGATTCCAATAATGTCATTCCTGGCGCATTATTCGTCGCTCGTCGTGGATTGGTATCAGATGGCCATGAATTTATACCTTCTGCTCTTGATAATGGAGCTGCTGCTGTTGTAGGAGAATTACCATTTGCAAAAGTGTGCGAGTGGTTTGACGAATCAAATGTTCCATATATACAGGTTGATACTAGTACCAGAGCGCTATCATGGTGTGCTGCAGCCTTGCGGAAGTTTCCCTCACGAAATCTAGTGATGATTGGTGTTACCGGTACAGATGGTAAGACAACTACATGCAACATAATTCATAGCATATTGTCTGCTGCTGGCATTCGTACCGGACTTATTACAACTGTCAATGCTGTAATTGGTGATGAAACTAAGGATACTGGATTCCATGTAACAACTCCTGATGCTGTGGTTCTACAGGATTTATTAGAGCAAATGGTAGATACCGGAATGACCCACTGTGTTATTGAGGTAACATCACATGGCCTAGTGCAGCATAGAGTGTCTGCTTGTGAATTTGATATAGCAGTCTTGACAAATATTACTCACGAGCATTTGGATTATCATGGTACTTTGGAATCTTATATGAACGCAAAGTCCTTATTGTTTGATCAAGTTGGTGCTACTACATCCAAGCCGGAAATAAATAAGCTAGCTGTGCTTAATTATGATGATGAACAAAGTTATTCTTTCATCAAGAATAAACTAAATACCCATTTGGTGGATTATGGTATTGAATCACAATCCATTGTTAAAGCAACCAATGTTAGCATCCATGAAGGAAATACTAGTTTTGATGTAAAAATAGGCGAGGATTGTTTTCCAGTAGAAACTGTTCTTGTAGGTCAATACAATATTAGCAATTGTCTTGCAGCAATAGCTGCCTCTTATAACGGTCTCGATATCCATCCTGAACATATACAGGCAGGTATAGCGTCGCTAGAGCGTATTCCTGGTAGAATGGAATATATTAATATTGGTCAGGATTTTGAAGCTGTGGTGGATTTTGCGCACACGCCAAATTCTTTACGAGAATTATTAGTTTCGGTAAGGAAAATAACTAACGGTCGTATTATTGTGGTATTTGGCTCTGCTGGATTGCGAGATGTGGCTAAGCGTAGTTGGATGGGTTCCAT
>CEUC01050556.1_pt1 | contig 17285 bp, 16 predicted proteins | sample 356471 | NCBI WGS metagenome assembly CEUC01 (sample SAMEA2623295, study PRJEB7988) | marine metagenome | biome: marine biome (ENVO:00000447); feature: deep chlorophyll maximum layer (ENVO:xxxxxxxx); material: "saline water (ENVO:00002010), including plankton (ENVO:xxxxxxxx)" | depth 40 m | reverse complement strand
ACTCAACGACTGTTGTAGGGCTAGTAGCCGACAGGCCTGCAAATAGGACGCATCCCTTCACCTGAGCACTAGCCATGGGTGTCACATACTCAATGCCGCGCAGGCCACCACCATCGATCGTAAGTGGTGCCAGCGTTGAACCATCAACACCGGAGATGGTGGCCCCCATTTCCCGAAGCGGATCGATGACCCTGCCCATGGGGCGCCGCCTGATCGATTCGTCGCCATCGAGTTCCGAGGTGAAGGCAAGGCCGGCCAACATTCCCGAAAGTAGGCGCATGGCCGTTCCGGAGTTGCCCACGTGCAACGACCTCCCGGCGGGCCTCAGGCAACCACCGGTTATCCGTACCACCTCATCGGCCACTTCCACCCCTGCACCCAGTGCTTCGATGATGGAAAGCGTGTTGGCCACGTCGGCCCCGTCGCTCAAGCCCACTACTTCAGAGGTACCGTCGGCCATGGCGGCCAACATCACCACCCGATGCGAGATGGACTTGTCGCCGGGCACTGAGAGGCGGCCGGTGAGAGACTCGCCAGGTGCGACGGTGATGGCTGTCACGTCAGTGGGCCAGAGGTAGGCCTGTAGCCCTTGGCCATTAGTCCACCCTTGAGGCGCTCAACGAGACCCATCTCGACGATGAGCAGCACAACACCTCGGTCTCCTTCACCAGAATGGGCGATCTCCAAGTCGTAGATGTTCACATCTAGTTCTGTTGCCAGCGTGGCGATAGCCGCGATCTCGCCATGTCGGTCCGGGATGGGCACCCGCACCTCAGCCAACTCAGATGGCCGTGGTGCTCCCGTCGGCAGGCTCACCCGGGCCGACCTAGCAGTCTCGAGGCGCTCCAACAGACCCTCACGATCCGAGTCGAGCACCTCGCTGCGGACAGCACCCAGTGCTGTGATCAGGTCATCGAGCACCTCGGAGATGGCATGGCTGTTCTCGGTGCAGATGTCAGGCCAAATGCCCGGGTGCCCCGCAGCCACCCTTGTCATGTCACGGAATCCCCCGGCAGCCAGACGCAAAACGGCGTAATGCTCCTCGGAGCGTTCGGCTGCCAGGCCCATGAGCGTGGCAGCAGTCAGGTGAGGCACATGTGACACCAGGGCCACGAGCGCATCATGTCGATCTGGGGACAGAGTCACCACCTCAGCCCCTAGAGAGGTGACCGTCGCACGTACCTTGGCAAACGCTGCATCGTCGGTACCGGTGCCAGGGGTTAGAACCCAGTTGGTATCCACGAACATCTCCGCGTAGGCACCCTCCAGGCCGTCCTGTTCCGAGCCTGCCATAGGGTGGCCTCCTACAAAGCGAGGGTCTTCCACAGCAGACACCACGGGAACCTTCACGCTGCCCACATCGGTTACGAGCCCCTCAGGTGAGGCGGTGAGCGCCTCATGGACAGCGTCGGCGATATGTACCACCGGAGTGGCCACAAAGGTCATCTCCGCTGTCGGATCCCAACCAGCCGAGTCGATGACACCCATCTCCAAGGCCGCTGCAAGGCATGCCTGGCCACTGTCGACACCGCTCACATGCCAGCCACGCTGGCGAAGAGCTAGGCCGATCGATCCCCCGATGAGACCCACGCCCACGACGGTCGCGCGCCCACTCACGACATGGTTCCTGAGAAGTCTGGTCGCGTCGGGGCTGCATGCGGGTGGGATGCCATAGCAGTCGATGCTACCGGTCGGTCTACCCGCTATCGGCCCGGTTTGTCAGCTACCGCCTGTTCCAGAGAGCGCAACTCCTCAACGGTTAGCTCGCGATGTGAACCCGGGGCTAGAGACCGGTCAGCAATCGGCCCCACGCGGGCACGGACCAGGCGTACCACCGGATGACCGACGGATTCGCACATTCTCCGGACCTGCCGGTTGCGGCCCTCGTGGATGGTCAACTTGATCACTGACTTGTCCATCAACGATGCCCTGGCCTCGGCTGTCATGCCGTCATCCAACTCCACGCCCTCCCTCAAAGACCGAAGGGTCGCCCGGCTGGGGGATCCCACGACCTCGGCGATGTACTCCTTTTCCACCCCGTAGGACGGATGCGTCAGGCGGTGCGCCAACTCACCATCGTTGGTGAGAAGCAAGAGCCCTTCCGTGTCGGCATCCAGGCGTCCCACAGGGAACACCCTGGGCTCATCGGGCACCAGGTTGACAACGGTGGGCCGACCCTGCGGGTCGTCAGCAGTCGTCACCACCCCGAGCGGCTTGTTGAGCAGGAAGTAGACGAGGCCCGGACGTACTCCGATCGGAGCTCCATCTACGGCCACCAGAGCCGATTCGGGATCCACCCGTCGACCCAATACCGCTACCTCGCCGTTGACGGTCACGCGCCCAGCGGCGATCAGGTCATCACATTTGCGGCGACTACCAAAACCAACTCTGGCCAGTACCTTCTGCAGGCGCACATCCTCAACTGGCTCCTGCTCGTTGAGCCTGCCGTCTTCGACCATGACTACGAGCGGTCGTCGACCGGAACCTCGGCGTCGGAGACGCTGTCAGCCTCTCCGCCCTCCGGTACCGCATCACCCGCAGCGTCGGTCTCCAACACGATCACATCAGGGTCGGCAAGCAAACCTCTCTCCAGGGCTTCAACGATCTCGGGGCCCGGTACAAAGTCGCCAAGTGAAGGCAAGTCAGACACCTTGTCAATGCCCATGCTCTCGAGGAACTCTTGGGTGGTGCCGAACATGAGGGCGTTGCCGGGCCCTGGATCAGTGGCTACCACCTCTATGTAGCCGCGCTGTTGCAGAGTGCGAATCACGGTGTCAACGTCGACTCCCCTGATGGCTGACACCTGGTTGCGTGAGATGGGTTGTTTGTAGGCCACGATCGCAAGTGTCTCCAGTGCTGCCGACGTCAAGCGGCTGTGTTGGCCCTCTAGAACGAAGCGCTCCACCCAAGCGGCCTGGGCGGGATGGCTCTGGAAGCGATAACCGCCACCCACTCGGAGAAGTACAAACCCGCGTCCCTCGGCCTCGTACTCTTCGGCCAGCGACGCGCAGATGGCCTCCACCTTCTTCGTGGGCAGCTCCATCAACTGCGCCAACAGGTTCGGTGCCACTGGATCGATTGAAACCATCAGGATGGCTTCGACCGCCTGCCTTATGTCGTGGCCTTCGCCATGCGTCGCCTCGTTGCCCACCGGATCAGCCCTCGTACGCGTCGATCAGGTCGATCTCAGCCAGGTCGGCATCAGGCAGCCATCTAACATGGATGTCGCCGAACGTCTCGGCCTGGTCGATCTCAACCAGTCCCTGCTTGAACAGCTCCAGCACTGCCAAGAACCGCACCACGATCGCGATTCGGTTGACCATTCCCTCAGTGAGGCTTTTGAACGTGACCGTTCCCTCATGGGGAATGATGTCGACCATCTCGCGTACTGCATCGGCCACGCTCTCTCTAATGGGAGCAATGTGTTCAGTGTCGATGTGGAACACCGGCTTGGGGGCCAATGCACGTCGGCCAGCTTCACGAAGGTCGACCGGTGACACCCCTGCCAACAGGTCAGGCGCAAGATGTAAGAATTCGTCCTCCAGACCAGCCCTCCTAGGCCACGACAGTGACGCATACTCAGCTAGGCGACGCAACTGAATGGCAGCATCCTTGAAGGTCTTGCACTCCAGCAACCGCGCTAGTAGCAGGTCGCGTTCCTCCCATAGGCCAAACTCGTCGTCCATGTCGAACCGGTCATCGGTAGGCAACAGACGTCTGGTCTTGAGCTCCAGGAGGATCGCCGCAATGAGTAGAAACTCGGTCGTAACCTCCAGGTCGCAGGCACCTAGGTTTTCTAACTCCATCAAGTACGCGTCGACAATCGCCGACAAGGAAACCTCGTAGAGCTCAACTTCTTCACGCAAGATGAGGTTCAACAACAGGTCAAAGGGGCCCTCGTAGACCGGGGTCGTAACCGTGACGCTCACGGCCAAGACCCTAGGCCGTCGCCCCCATCACCTGATGGACACCACCACCGGATTTTGTCGATCTGATGGTGGCTGTAGCCTCGCTTGGTGGCCATTCCCAGCAGCGGCAGCATCCCCCGACCAGTCATCCAGTTTCTGGCCTTTGCCTTCGCTGCACTCATCGCCATAGCCATCGGCAGCCAGTTCCTTTGGACCAGTGAATCAGAGGCACCATCTACGACCCGTGCTCCAGCACCAGTAACCACCACTACCCGGCCGCCCTACTGGATGAACAAGTACGGCTGGGACTACAAGGCCTTTATCGACAGCCTGGCCTCCATACCTGACTGCAGCGGCCTGCACAGTGAGTACATCCGTGCCATGCGTGGCAATGCCAACATCAACGCCCAGTTCGGCACGGGCACAGCCGATCTCATGGAATACATCTTCAACACACAGGACAACGCCGGCTGCTTTGGCTGAGCGATCCCATCCACCCCCGCTCAGCACCGGTACCCTGACCGGCCATGGCAAGGGTCTTCTCGGGCATCAAGCCCACCGGTGACGTACACCTAGGAAACCTGCTCGGAGCACTCAACAACTGGGTTGCCCTCCAAGATGAAACCGATGCCGTCTACTGCGTCGTCGACCTCCACGCCCTCACTGTTCCCCATGACCCCGAGGAACTGCTTGCTGACACCCTCTCGCTGGCCCAGGTTCTCTTTGCAGTGGGCCTCGACCCCGAACGCTGCACCGTGTTCGTGCAGAGCCACGTGCACGAACACACCGAATGTGCCTGGATGATGGAATGCACCGCTGCCTTCGGTGAACTGCGCCGCATGACCCAGTTCAAGGACAAATCAGAAAGCGCCTCGTTCGTGTCCGGTGGCCTCTTCACCTACCCAGCTCTGCAGTCTTCTGACATCTTGCTCTACGACACGGACCAGGTGCCCGTAGGCGAGGACCAGCGCCAGCATGTGGAACTCACACGCGACATCGCCATCCGTTTCAACCACCGCTTCGGCGAGACCTTCGTCGTCCCAGAGGCAGTCGTCCCACCGACTGGTGCCAGGGTCATGGACCTCCAGAACCCAACCTCCAAGATGTCCAAGTCCGATGAGAGCCCCCAGGGCACCATCGGCGTACTCGATGACCCATCCACGATCGAGAAGAAGATCAAGCGCTCGGTCACCGACAGCGGCAGCGAGGTGCGCTTTGACCCGGCTGAGAAGCCTGGAGTGTCAAATCTGCTTTCCATCCTGGGAGCGGCCACCAACCAGACACCCCAGCAGGCAACTGAGGGCATCGAACGCTACGGCGACCTCAAGGCCGCTACGGCTGAAGCCCTCATCGAGGCACTCCACCCCATTCAGGAGCGCTACCGCGACCTTGCATCTGACCCGGCTGAAACAGCCCGACTTCTGGCAGTCGGTGCCGACAAAGCACGCCAAGTAGCGTCGGCCACCGTGGGAAGGGCCAAGACCAATCTGGGACTTCTCCCCGCCTGACTACCTGTCGGCGTCTGCCAGCACCCCACCAAGCTTCCTGTCGACACTCCACCTTGATAATGACATCTGGTGCTCGCGAGCCCATGTGACGGTGAAAGGGTCGCTACCGGCAGCCTCGAGCATCACGGCGCCCAGCTCGGGATGGCAGAAGTAGCGACCTATGCGACCCGTGAAATTGTTGCCCTCAGCCCAGGTCTCAAGCTTCGAACGCGAGGTGCCAGCGATAACCAGAGTCGCAACCACCCGCCCGCAGGTACCCAACCCACAACTCAACTTGCCCACGTCGTGCAGCAGTGCTGCAGCCACAACGGGCCGCTCGGTCTCACCCAGCTCTCTGACCACATCGCGAGCCACCTTGACCAGGTGTCTTTGATCTGGATTCGACAGACAGCGCCACAGGTCGACCTCGCTTGGAATCAGGTGCGACTCGGCCCAGGTTGCGTCGACTTCCGACAGCCCACCAGACCTGAGCGAAGCGAAGAAGCGGCGGGCCAGGTGCGGGAGCCGGCCCACGAGGCCCCAGAGGCCCACGGTCAGCCAGCTGTCCCGACGTCGACCTCATCGAGTTGGAGCAGCTGTGGATTGCGGCCTTCAGCCCTAAGCAATGCGGCCTCGATGAACGCCCTGAACAGCGGGGCAGGGCGGTCGGGGCGACTCTTGAACTCAGGGTGGGCCTGAGTACCAACCCAAAACGGATGGTCGTTGAGTTCCACGAACTCGACGAGACGACCATCGGGTGACTCACCGGAGCACACAAAGCCGGTGCCGTCAAAGCGCTCCCGATAACGAGGGTTGAACTCGTAGCGGTGCCGATGCCGCTCAGATACAACTTCTTCTCCGTAGATCTCAGCCACCTTGGAGCTGGGCCGCAACTGTGCCACGTAGGCTCCCAGGCGCATGGTTCCACCCAGATCGGTCACGTCGCGCTGAGACTCCATGAGGTCGATCACGGGATGTGGTGTAGCCGGGTTGAACTCGCTCGAATGCGCACCCTCGAGGCCCAAGGCGTTCCTCGCGAACTCGACTGCCATGCACTGCAGACCAAGGCAGAGACCCAGGCAGGGAATGTCATTTTCTCGGGCAAAGCCGGCAGCAGCGATCTTGCCCTCGATGCCACGCTCACCGAAGCCACCGGGGATCACGATGCCATCTAGGTCGCGCAGGCGGTTTTCGGCTAGCAGGCCCTCGACATCTTCAGCCTGGATCCAGTCGATGTTGACATGGGCACCGTGGTGGATGCCCGCATGGTTAAGTGACTCGACAACCGACAGGTAGGCATCGACCAGACTCACGTACTTGCCGATGAGGCCTATGCGTACAGGCGTAGTCGCCTCGACCACCCGCTGGCTAAGTGCCGTCCAATCAGCCAAGTCGGGTGGGCCAGCATCTATTCCTAGGACACCACAGAGGTAGTCGTCGAGGCCCTCATCGTGGAGCACCAGGGGAATCTCGTAGAGGCTGCCAGCATCTGGAGCGTTCACAACGCCATCAAACGGCACGTTTGAGAGTCTTGAAATCTTGCGCTCCAGGTCATCGCTGATGGGCTCATCACTGCGGCACACGATGGCATGGGGTTGGATGCCGGCACTACGTAGTTCTGAGACCGAGTGCTGTGTTGGCTTGGTCTTATGCTCACCCGAAGGCGCGATGTAGGGAACCAGTGTCACGTGTACATAGCAGACGTTTCCCTCACCGGCATCCAGGCGGAACTGCCTAATGGCCTCGAGGAACGGCAGGATCTCAATGTCTCCGACCGTGCCTCCCACCTCGGTGATAACCACGTCGACGGATTCACCGGTGAGCATCCGGATCCGACGCTGGATCTCGTCGGTGATGTGGGGAATGACCTGCACGGTACGTCCCAGGTATTCGCCCCTGCGCTCTGCAGCGATGACTGCCGAGTAGATGGAGCCGGAGGTGGCGTTGGAGTCGCGGGTCAGATTCTCGTCGATGAAGCGCTCATAGTGCCCTAGATCAAGGTCTGTCTCTCCGCCATCGTCGGTCACGAAGACCTCACCGTGCTCAAACGGGTTAAGCGTGCCTGGATCCACATTGATGTATGGGTCCAACTTCTGGATGACGACGCTGAGGCCACGCTGTTTGAGGAGGCGGCCCAGAGAGGCGGCAGTCAGGCCCTTACCGAGCGAACTGGCAACGCCGCCCGTCACGAAGATGTGTTTCGTCACGGGAACCCAATCTACCCGCGGGAGTGCGAACAAACGCGACAGGTCTGGAAGAAGCTGCTGTCGCCGGTCATGCGTCGCGCGACACAGATGCAGCCACAAGCAACTCGACAGCATGGTCTCGTGCGGTTCCACTCTCAGGTGAGCCCGAGAGCATCCGAGACAACTCGACCACCCGCTCCTCATCACTCAGCACGGTGGCGTTGGCCACAGCCGTCTCGCCGTCGTCATACTTGGTTACAGCGATCTGGTTGTGGGCATAGGCAGCCACTTGGGCTAGGTGGGTCACCACCAGCACCTGGCTCTGTGCAGTCAACTCAGCCAGCGAGGCACCTACGGCATGGGCCACCTCACCGCCAATACCTGCATCTACCTCGTCAAACACCTGCGTGGGGGGAGACACTGTCAGCACCCGGCGTACCGCCAACATTGCCCTGGCCAACTCGCCACCTGATGCCACCTTTGAAAGTGGCAGCAGTGGCGCCCCTGAATTGGCAGCCAACAAGAGCACTACGTCATCGCCAGCCTCACCTTCAACGGACACGCCCATGGATGCAGTCGGCATTGCCAACTCATGGAGGTGGGACTCAATACGTGCCGCCAGGTCGGGAGCGGCCCGACGTCTGGCATCACGAACAACGTTGGCAGCAGCCCTACGGGCAGCCTCGGCCGCAACCCTTTCGGCATCAAGCACTGCTGCCCTAGCGTCGTGATCCAACAAGCTGGCAAGGCGTTCAGCCACCTCACTGTGGTAGTCCATGACCTCGACCAGGCTGTTGCCGTATTTGCGGCGAAGTTCAGCCAACAGGCGCCGACGCTCCCCCACCTCGTCGAGGCGAACCGGGTCTTCTTCGACGGTCTCGGCCAATGACCGCAACGCCCCCGACAGATCGGCCAAATCGGCCCCCAAGCCGGACAGTTGATCGACCAAGCCCGAGAACGGTGACCGCTCGGCTAGGTGGCCCAATGCAACTGCAAGGGCTTCGGAGACAGGGCCATCACCATCCAGCAGAGCCAGCGCGGCTCCGGCGGCTTCACGATGGGCACCGGCATCGGCCAGGATCGCTGCCTCGGATGCAAGACGGTCGTCTTCGTCGGGATCCTCGATAGCGGCATCGTCTAGTTCAGCCACCTGGTAGCGCAACAGGTCGATCTCGCGCGCCCTTGCTCGTTCATCTCCACCCACCGACTCCAGCTCGGTGTCAATGGTGGCAAGGGCCTCGAGTGTCGCATGCAGGGGAGCCAAGTCAACACCGCCAAAGCGGTCCAGCGCCGCCCGCTGTGCTGGGCCGGCGAGCAGGCTCTGGTGGGCATGCTGGCCGTGGAGGTCGACGAGACAGGAGCCCAGATCGGCGAGGGCGGAGGCGGTGGCCAGTTGCCCATCGAGGTAGGCGCGACTGCGGCCCTCATGTGGCACCACCCGGCGTATGAGAATCTCATCATCGCCAGTGAGGAAGCGACCTTCGACCACGGCCTCGTCAGCCCCAGGCCGCACCATGGAGGGGTCGGCACGACCACCCAGCAACAACTCGATAGCTCCCACGATGAGGGTCTTGCCAGCCCCGGTCTCGCCTGTGACAGCGGTAAGCCCGGGGCCGAAAAGGATAGAGACCTCCTCTATGACCCCTAGGTCTGTGACATGCATCTCCAACAGCACGCAAGCATCCTCTCACGCACCTGGGACACTATTGGGTGACCTCCAGGACTGGGAATTTCGAACTCCGTGTGTCGGGCCCCTAACGATCCTCGAGGCCGAACTTGGTCTTGAGTAACTGCTCGAAGTCGCGCCTGCCGAACGTGACCAACTGGGCCACCCTGTCAGAGACCCTGCACACCACCTGGTCACCCGGTCCAAGACCACCGAGCGACCTGCCATCGACTGTGCCTGTCGCTGAGCGATCACCCAGTACCTCAAGGTGAACCTCGCTCGTGGGGTTCAATACCAAAGTCCTGTCAAAAAGCATGTGTGGAGAAACCGGCGTCACCTGGATCGAACGGTGCAGGGCATCCACGATCGGCCCACGGGCAGAGAATGCGTACGCGGTCGATCCTGTAGGGGTGGCCACGACTATTCCGTCAGCCGCGTACGAGGTGAAAAAGTCGCCGTCCAGCCACACACCCAGTCGAACTGTCTGGCTGGCTGCGGTGCGCTCCACCACAACCTCGTTTAGGGCGTGGTCGATGGCTACACACGTTCCGTCGGGCCGCTGCAGTTCCACCTGCAGCATCATGCGTTCCTCGATCCCGTGATCGCCGGCCAGAGTGCTCGCCACTGCAGCGACGGCATCCTCGGGTTCAACGGCAGTCAGGTAACCGAGGTGCCCGAAGTTGACGCCCAGAACCGGTACTGCCCCACCGTCGAGCAGGCTCACCGCCCGCAAGATAGAGCCGTCACCCCCAAGACTCACCACCAGGTCAAGGTCCCCCACTCCACCAGTTCCAAAGCCCTCCTCGCCTGAACGGCGGATCTCGTGACCCTCGTCTCCAAGGCGAGCTGCCAACACATCGGCTTGTTCTACAGCAGCCTCCCGATCCTCGTGCACTACAAGGCCCACGACCGCCATCAGGAACCTCCCTCACCGGTCAGGTCGAGTGCCTCAGCAACCAGTACCGCCGGATCGAACGAAGGCGTCGCGCCGCTCATCACGTGCACGAAGAACTCGACGTTCCCGTCGGCACCTGTGATCGGAGAGACCATGCCCTCCATGATGGCGGCTCCGTGGCCACAAATCGACCGTTCGACCTCTGTAAGCACCCTTTCCCAGACTTCAGGGTCACGGATGACGCCGCTGCCACGGTCAACTTCGGGCTTTCCGGCCTCAAACTGGGGCTTCACGAGAAGCACCATCGGGGTGTCGTCACTCACTAGTGCGAACAGGTCGGCCATCACAATCCTCAGGGAGATGAATGAGAGGTCAGCAACCAACAATTCGAAGGGAGCTCCCACGGCGGCAGGATCAACTGACCGTATGTTGGTGCGTTCGCGAGCATCGACACGCGGATCGGCACGAAGGCTCTCGTGTAGTTGCCCCCTACCCACATCTATGGCCACTACCGATTCCACGCCGTTTGCTAGTAGGCAGTCGGTAAACCCACCGGTACTCGAACCCACATCTATCGCCCGGAGGCCATCGACCTCCAGACCAAAATGCTCTAGCGCCGCATCGAGCTTCAAGCCACCGCGGCTCACAAACCTTGAGGGCGGGCCTGCCACTACAACGGCCTGTGCCGGGTCCACTAGGCGAGCAGCTTTTGATGCAGGTGCGCCGTCGACGGTCACGCGGCCATCAGCGATGACGGCCTGGGCGACTGAACGACTCTCCACAAGCCCCAGCCTCACCATCTCCTGGTCGAGACGTCGCCGCTGGCTCATCTCAGGGCCTCATCGACTACCGAAGCCAGGTCCGCATGTACCGAATCTGGAACCGGGTCAACGGGCATGTCTTCGTCACCGATGACTCCCGACAGCACCAGAGCAAAGTTCCATCCCATGGCCCTCGCCAGGAGACCGTCGGTATCAGGGCGGTCACCCACAACCGTGCCAGTCTGGCCTGCTGCTTCCAACACCAGGTCACAGATCGGCTGATGAGGCTTGCCCGCAAATACCGGAGTGGCATCCGTCGCTACTGCTACGGCGGCAACCAACGCCCCGGCCCCCGGACGAATACCGTCCTCAGCGGGCCACGATGGGTCCTCGTTGGTTGCCAACAAGCGCGCTCCTCCCAGCACCGCCTGAACCCCGGCGGTCAGGCGCCGGTAATCGAACTCCTCGTGGAATCCTACGACGACGGCGTCTGCCGGCCCGTCGCTCACAACCCTGGCACCACGGGCCTCCAACTCCTCACGCGCCCCAGGGCCGCACAGACCGACCACGGTCTCGCCTGGCTTGACCAATGCCGCAGCAGCCATTCCCGAGGTGATCACCCCTCCCATGGCATCAATACCATGGGAGGCCAGCTTGGCTTCAACGTCGACCACTCGACGAGCGGAGTTATTGGTGACGAACAGCACCTTTTCACCTGTGGCCTGCAGGCGCGCCACCGCGTCGGCGGCACCGGGGATGTCCTCTGAGCCAAGCCAGACGACTCCATCCAAGTCCAGCGCCCAACTCATAACGGAGGCATCGGGCCGGAGCCCGTTGCGCTCAGACCTCCCAGGTGGGCTGGGAACGTAGCAGGGCCGACAGGTTGCCCTTGCCGCGGCTGGCTGTCACCTCAGCGATCTGATCTGCCACAGTCCTGCCGTACTCATCGCGCTGACAGGCACGGAACACTCCTATAGGGGTAGGCGTGTGCGGGCCCTCGGCTAGACGGGAAAGTGAGAATGCCGTGGAGGGATCTTGTCGCGCCTCGTCGTGAACGAGCACAGCGTCTTCTCCCACGTCGGCGACATTGACGATCTCGACACCACCATCGCGGCGGGCTACGCCCTTTTCGTTTTCGCCACCAAAGCGGATTGGTTCACCGTGCCTGAGGTCAATGAGCATGTCTTCGCGGGCAACCTTCTTGGTAATCGCACCGAATGCCCCGTCGTTGAACACGTTGCAGTTCTGGTAGACCTCGACGAATGCTGCACCGTCGTGCAGGTAGGCCTGCCGGAAGACCTCCTGCATGTGCCTACGGTCCATGTCGTGTGTCCGTGCCACGAAGCTGGCCTCGGCACCTAGAGCCACGCTGACCGGGTTGAACGGACGCGGTGTCGCTCCAATCGGCGAGGACTTGGTGACCTTGCCTATCTCACTCGTGGGTGAGTACTGGCCCTTGGTTAGGCCATAGATCTGGTTGTTGAGCAACAAGATGTTCAAGTTGATGTTGCGTCGCAGAGCGTGGATCAGGTGGTTGCCACCAATCGAGAGCATGTCGCCATCGCCACCAATCACCCAGATATCAAGGTCCGGGCGGGCCATGGCGAGACCCGTCGCGAACGCCGGTGAACGACCGTGGATGGTGTGTACCCCGTAGGTGTCCATGTAGTACGGGAAACGTGCCGCACAGCCGATGCCGGAGATGAAAACTGTGTTCTCCCGACGTGCCCCCAACTCGGGCAGCAACAGTTGGATTGCGGTGAGCACCGAGTAGTCGCCACAACCCGGGCACCACCGGACCTCCTGGTCGCTTTGCCAGTCGGATCGGCTCGTTTCGGGAGCCTCACCCACATTGCCCATTGCAACATCGAGCATGTCAGTCATCAAGGGCTCCGAGAGCAACTTGTTCAATCTCGCCAGCAGTGAACGGCTGGCCTGTCACCTTGCCGATGGGCCGAGCGTCGACGAGGTAGTCGGCTCGCAGCATCCGTGCCAGATGACCCATGTTCATCTCTGGAACCAGGATCTTGTCGTGACGGGCTAGTACCTCACCCAGGTTCTTCGGGAAGGGGTTCAGGTGGGTCAAGTGCACTTGGGCGACCTTGTGGCCCGCATTTACAAGACGTCGCACGCCGCCGGTGATCGCACCCCAGGTTGAACCCCAACCCACGACCAGCACTTCAGCTTCCGGGTGGCCGACTACCTCCACATCGGGTACCTCGATGAGCGCCATGCGTTCGGCCCTGACCGCAACCATGTGGGCGTGGTTCTGGGGGTCGTAACTGACGTTTCCAGAGCCATCTTGCTTCTCGATGCCACCGATGCGGTGCATCAGGTCGGGTGTGCCCGGGGGCGCAAGGGGGCGCACCAGGTTCTCGTCGCGTAGGAAGGGCCAGAACGCGGGTTCGCCGTCGGCATTGGTGTGGTTGAACTCCGTGGCGAACTCAACGGGAATCGGGGCGAGGGAGTCCACCTCAGGGAGGCGCCACGGCTCGGACCCGTTGGCTAGATATCCATCGGACAACAAGATCACCGGAGTGTGATGGGTCAGTGCAATGCGGGCGGCCTCGATCGCCACATTGAAGCAATCAGACGGGGTACTGGCCGCCACGACGGGCAGCGGTGCTTCGCCATGTCGGCCATACATGGCCATAAGCAGGTCTGCAGCCTCGGTCTTGGTAGGTAGTCCCGTTGAAGGGCCACCCCGCTGGATATCGACAATCACGAGTGGCAATTCCAAGCTGACTGCCAGGCTGATTGTCTCGGACTTGAGTGCCACGCCTGGACCGCTCGTCGTGGTGACACCGAGGTAGCCACCGTAGGCCGCCCCCAGTGCCGAACCAGCCGCTGCAATCTCGTCCTCGGCCTGGAACGCTGTGACACCGAATGACTTGTGCTTGGACAGTTCATGGAGGATGTCGGTGGCGGGCGTGATCGGGTATGAACCCAGGAACACTGGAAGTCCCGACAGCTCACCGGCGGCCACTAGGCCCCATGCCAGCGCCGTGTTGCCGTTGATGTTCGTGTAGGTGCCGGGCTCCTGAGGGGCAGCCGGTACTACCACTCTCTGGTGGCCCAGCTCAGCGGTCTCTCCGAAAGCATGGCCAGCTGCGTAGGCAGCCTTGTTGGCAGCGATAATCAGGTCTCGGCCAGCGAACTTGGCATCGATCCACTCCATGGTTGGTTCGGAGGGTCGGCTGTACATCCATGACACCAGTCCCAGGGCGAAGAAGTTCTTGGAGCGTTCGGCATCGCGCGGCTTGACTCCCAGGTTTTTACAGACCTCCTTGGTGAGGCTGGTCATTGGCGCCGTTACGAGCCTGTATGCATCTAGTTCAGAGCCCTCCAGGGGGTTGTCCTCATAGCCCGCCTTTGCCAGGTTGCGTTCCTCAAATGCGTCGGCGTTCACGATCAGGGTGCCGCCGGGCACGAGCATGTACAGGTCTGACTTGAGCGCTGCCGGATTCATCGCCACCAGAACGTCCGGAGCGTCACCTGGCGTCATGATGTCGTGGTCGGAGATCTGTACTTGGAAGGCCGATACACCAGCAAGGGTTCCGGCAGGGGCACGGATCTCGGATGGGTACTCAGGCAGGGTTGCCAGGTCGTTGCCAAATAGGGCGCTGGCACTCGTAAAGCGGTCTCCGGTGAGCTGCATCCCGTCACCGGAGTCGCCGGCGAAGCGGACGATGACCTTGTCTACGGAGAGTGCGTCAGGGGGTGCCACCGTGTCGGTCACGTCACCACCTGCCATCTCATGCCCATCGGCGTTCCGGCCTCGTTGCCGGTCGTCCCCTGCACGGGCATAACCATAACCATGCTTGACCAAAACACTTGTGATCCGGGCTCGCCATTTTGTACAACATTCGTCACAGCACCGGTGCAGCCTGTAGACCTTCTGGCGGGTGGTTAGGCCACGCTCACCGAGGAATCCAGATAGACGTCCTGGATGGCATTCAGTAGCTCTACGCCATCGGCTATTGGGCGCTGGAATGCCTTGCGTCCGCTGATGAGGCCCATGCCTCCGGCGCGCTTGTTTATGACCGCCGTTCGTACCGCCTCAGCAAGGTCGCCGGCACCCGAAGAGGCTCCGCCGCTGTTGATGAGGCCCACGCGGCCCATATAGCAGTTGGCCACCTGCCAACGACACAGGTCGATGGGATGGTCACTGGTTAGCTCGTCGTAAACGAGCGGGTGGGTCTTGCCAAAGCCTGGAATGGCGTTGTAGCCGCCGTTCACCTCGGGCAACTTCTGCTTGATGATGTCAGCCTCGATGGTGACGCCGATGTGGTTGGCCTGAGCGGTTAGGTCGGCCGAGGAGTGGTGGTCCACGCCGTCGACTTTGTAACCCGTGTTGCGCAAGTAGCACCACAGCACCGTGAACATGCCCAGGTCGTGTGCCCTGGCGAAGGCCTCTGAGACCTCTGTGATCTGGCGGGTGGACTCCTCGGACCCGAAGTAGATGGTGGCGCCCACGCCTGCTGCTCCTAGGTCATAGGCCTGATCCACCGAGCCGTACATGACCTGGTCGAAACGGTTGGGAAGGGTTAGAAGTTCATTGTGGTTCAGCTTCACGATGAAGGGGATCCTGTGTGCGTACCGTCTTGAGACAGCACCCAATACGCCAAAGGTGGATGCAACGGCGTTGCAGCCGCCCTCGATGGCTAGGTCCACGATGTTGGCGGGATCGAAGTAGGCGGGATTGGGTGCAAACGATGCTGCCGCTGAGTGCTCGATTCCCTGGTCGACTGGCAGAATCGACACATATCCAGTTCCGCCAAGGCGGCCGTGGTCGAACAGTGACTGGATGCTGCGTAGTACCTGTGGCGAACGGTCGGTCTGGGCCAGCACCTCGGACACGTAGTCGGGCCCTGGGCTCGAGAGCATGTTGGCCGCTATTCCCTTCGCTTCGTACCCCAACAGGTAGGCAGCGTCGTCACCTAACAGACTCTCGAGTTCCACCTGGCTTCTCCCGGATCATGGACTGGCTAGCTGCCGTGACGGCACTGCCACGACACCGGTTCACCATACGCCGACCACGACGGTTTGCGGAAACAGAATTCCACTACCGGTGCACCGGTAGTGGATCAGAGCCACCCGGTCGAATTCCAAGACATACCTGATGGTGTCGAAAGGTCTTGGCTCTGACATGGGAACTTCGTTGGCAGGACAGGTGCCAGTTGACCCATGACGGTCAATTGAGCGATCTCAGCCTTTCGGGAACGTCAGCGAAGTCAGTACTTCGGCTGGCAATCCAACGGAATAACTCACGGGCCCGGGGTGCAGCACCCGACCTCTCATAGAGATCTGCGAGCGCATATGCGCGCCGAAGGTGGTGATCGCGTGCCCGCTTAGGAACAGACCAGCCGCGCTCGAGTACCCGCACGGCATCGGCCATGCGGCCCTGGTCAGCTAGAGCACCCGCTGCCACTAGGCGACCTTCTGTAACCAGCGCCGCGCTCGGTGACGCGTCGCGCAGTTCGGTCCAGAGCACGTCCACATCAGCCCACCTGCTCTGGGCTCTGTAACAGTCAGCCAGAACCGGGTGCTGTTCGGTTCCACCCGTCAGGTTCCGGAACACTTCAAGCCTCTTTGCGGCGGCCTTCCAGTTTCCGATCCGGTAGTGAGCGAGGCCTAGGAGTTCGACCACCTCGACTACCTCGGGTGCATTCTCCACCAATGAATTCAGAATGCGGCGGGCGTCGTTGAACCGCTCGTCGTCGAATGCTCGAGCTGCTTCACGCAACTTGGCCGATGCACGCGACCCTGCAGAGTCTCCCATGGCCCTGCGTAGGGCTACTTCGACATCTGGGTGCCGCTTTGGGACGTCAGGTAGCGGCTCTCGTTCAAGAGCCCTGTGGACACGTGCTGGCTTTGCTGGCCTGACACCACGGGCCACGGCGTCAACAGCCTCCCGACGCAGTCGGTCGGAATGTCCTTCTGGGGTCCGATTTGGTCGTGTCGTACGCTCAGCGGTCTGTTCGCGGCGCCAGTCACGGTCCTCGGCCTCTTCGCGCTCTAGGCGTCCTGCAGCCCGCCGGGCTACCCCACCCCAGTTTCTTGGGCCAGCATCATCTGGTGGACGGCGACGGCGATCAGGATTCTGACCTTTTGAGCGCCCGCCTCCCTGGCGTCTTTGGCCCCGGTTGTCGCCGGACCCTCCGCCGGAACGCCCATTACTGCCTCGGGAACCTCCACCCTGACGGGAAGACCGTCGATCCTGCGGTGAGGCCATAGGCGATGAGGCTACCGGCACCACGCCGGTCACGAGCCTTCCAGGCCTTGCCTGCGATCTGAACGGTAATCATCTCCAAAACGTGCTCGAGCGGGGCCCGAAGGCCCCGCTCTCAGCGTGCGAAATCCGGCGGCGTCCTACTCTCCC
>CEUC01101908.1_pt1 | contig 17400 bp, 18 predicted proteins | sample 356471 | NCBI WGS metagenome assembly CEUC01 (sample SAMEA2623295, study PRJEB7988) | marine metagenome | biome: marine biome (ENVO:00000447); feature: deep chlorophyll maximum layer (ENVO:xxxxxxxx); material: "saline water (ENVO:00002010), including plankton (ENVO:xxxxxxxx)" | depth 40 m | reverse complement strand
CCCCCCCCATCAATACTTCCCTGAATCAGTAAAGTATCCAGGTCTCTAAAATCGGATGATCCTTTTTCCTCTTTGAAAATTTATAGGATTATCTCAACCGATCCTTAGGTTCATTCTTGATTCATTGCCGGGTCCGTCTTTTGTGAGTCATGACGCCAAGCTTGGGTTCTTTTCAGAACCCCTTTGGTGATCACTGCATGAAGCATTCGAACAAAAACGGAAACGTAGACGATTAACATTGCCATTGCTGCTGCCCCTGCAACATCTCCCTGTTCATCAAGATGGATCGAAGAGACTGAGGCCAGAGTCGTATGGTATGTGTAAAGAAAAATCACTCCTGAAACGGTGGTCATTGCATTGACAAAAAGATAGATCGAGATATCAAAAATCGTCGGCAGGCAAACAGGGAGAGTCACTCTCCAAAACATTTTGTGGATGGGAACCTTCAGTGAAAGAGAAACCGCCTCAAACTCTTTGTCCATCTGTTTCAGTGCCGTGACACCCGTGAGGTGTGAAACCGTGTAAAAGTGAACCACGGTATTGACCACCAAAATGGTCATGGTTGCATAGATGAAATTCAAGGGATTCTCTTTTGCGTTGAAATAAAAAATATACGCAAGCCCCAGAACCAAACCTGGAACCGCCATAGGCATTAAGGCAAAGAATTGGACGATTCCTCGGAGTTTTTCATCCGATCTCAGTTTCTCAACCACATACGATCCTATGAAAATCACAATCGTTCCAAAAACAGCCGTGTAAAATGCCAGTTCAACCGAATTATAGAATGATTCCCAACCCAGACCGGCGACTTCAAACTGATAATGCTTCAGGGTCAGTGAAAGATTGTAAGGCCAGAATTTAACCAGGGCACCAAACTGGGCCATGCCAATCATAAGAAGAATGATGATGGTGATACTGGTGCAATAGCCCAGCATCAGCATGTCCACTCCCCAACTCTTTTTGGGCGTAAACACAACGGATCTTGAAGTGAGAAGTGAAATCTGCTTTTTCCTGGAATATTGATCAATGAAGAATGCAACTAGAGCAGGCATCAACAGAACCAAAGAAATGACTGCACCCATCTGAAAATTTTGCATGCCGACGACTTCTTTGTAGATATCCGTAGCAAGCACATTGTAATTTCCGCCTATGACCTTTGGTACTCCAAAGTCGGTGAAAACCTGGGTGAAAATCACAAAAGTGGTACTGATAATGCCGTATCGTGCACCGGGAATGGTGATGGTGAGGAAGGCCCTCAACTTGGATGTTTTCAAAACTTCTGCGGCCTCATACAGTCGGGAATCGGATAAGGATAAAGAGGTACTTAAAATCATTAGGGCATGGGGAAATGTCCAATAGATTGAGGCGAAAATGATCCCGATTGGACCATAAATCGAATGACCGAACAATAATGCTTTTAAAACTCCCTTGTTTCCAAACCAATAAACCAATGCTATGGCTGCCAATATGGATGGACTGAGCAGTGGAATGAGTGCAACCAGACGGAATAAACCCTTGAAGGGCATGCACGTTCGGGTGATGGCATATGCAAATAGAAACGCCAGTACAACAACAATGAGGGTGGATACGATTGCAATGAAGAGGCTGTTAAATAAAGATTGAAATAATGCAGGTTCCTGAAGATAGAGAGAGTAGTTGGAAAAACCAATGAAATGACCTTTTGAATTCTGGACACTTTTGATGATCAAAGCCCCAAGAGGAAACACCAAAAAAAGTAGAAAAAGCACGATATAGGCTGCCAGCATAAACTGGCCTATACGGTCACTCAGGTCTTTGCTTCTTTTCAATTTAGGTTGTGTGTTGGATTAAAAAAAAAGGATTCAGGATCGTGGATAGACTTTAATTTGATCCGGAGGAAGGATGAGGTGGATCATGGAACCAGGAGTTAAATGAAAATCGGTAAGAGAGGTGTTGGTGATATCAATCATGAGAAGTTCTTCCGACAAGGATTGGGATTCTACGTAAAGACGTTGAAAAGATCCCAGGAATTCATTTTCTCTGATGATTCCTTCAATACTGTTCTGTTCACTGGACTTGCCTTGACTCAGGACGATTGATTCAGGCCTGATCGCCAATTTGACAGGACTGTTTTCTTCCATGCCTTCCGTATTACAGTTCAACTGAGAGTCCTGGCAAAAAACCTTATCCTTGTTCACCACACTGGCATCGATAAAATTTGTTATTCCAATAAAATCTGCAATGAAGGGAGAATTGGCTTGTTCGTATATTTCTCTGGGGGTGCCGTATTGGATGATTTCACCATCCTTCATCACAAATATTCTGTCTGCCATGGATTGGGCTTCTTCTTGATCATGAGTGACCATGATCGTTGTGATTCCAAGTTTTCGATGGAGGTCTTTGATCTGCTTCCTCAGAAACACCCTTACTTTAGCATCCAGGGCCGAGAGCGGTTCATCAAGCAGCAACAATCCTGGTGATGTTGCCAATGCTCTTGCTAATGCAACACGTTGTTGTTCCCCTCCAGATAATTGACTCGGATATTTTGCTGCATGAGATTGTAAACTGACCAAATCCAGTAAATGGTCCACCCTCGATTTGATTTCATCCTTACCCCATTTGTTGTTGATCAAACCATAGGAGATATTTGAAAAGACGGTTAAATTTGGAAAAAGCGCATAAGACTGAAAAACAATGCCGAAGTCTCTTGCAGAAGGCGGCAGGTTTGAAATCTCAACCTCCTTTTGAGTAATGGATCCTGAAGACTGAGTATCCAATCCTGCGATGCAACGAAGAAGGGTTGTTTTTCCACAACCCGAGGGGCCTAGAAAACAGGCAAATTCTCCTTCCTGAATGTCTATCGATATATTTTTTAAAGCCTGAAATGCTCCAAAATGTTTGTCCAGATTTTTCACTGTCAAGTAGATTGGTGAATTATTTTTATTCATCTTTGTATCTCAATAAAAATCGAATCCTGGAATTCTCAGTGGTCATGCTATTTTTTCCGTGCATTTCCCAGACTGACGGGTATACTCGTGTTTTTTTCATTCATTCGCAATGCTCATTCAATAAATATGGAGATTAACCAATGATCTTTTTAAAACAATTTAAGCATATTTTTTCATTTTCTGTTGCTTTTTCAGCATCAGTTTTATTCTGTTTCAGTTCTTCATTGTGGGCGGGGGAGTTGCTTGTCTATTCAAGTACTGATGCGGATAACCTGAAGTATTACATGGAAGAATTTCAGAAAGATAATCCTGACATCAAGGTCAATGTGGTCAGGGAATCCACCGGAACCATGGCAGCCAAAATGATGGCGGAAAAGAATAATCCACAGGCAGATTTTTTATTTGAAATGGCAGCTACCGTTGCACTGAATATGGAAGCTGAAGGGATGTTCTACGAATACTCTCCCATCGGGATGGGGAAAATTGATCAACGTTATGTTGACAAGAGTCCTCCAGTGACATGGGTCGGCAACTACGGATGGGCCGGTTGCATTTGCTGGAACCGCATCGAAGCTGAAAACCTTGGACTTCCTAAACCCAAAACATGGGCTGAATTGGCAAACCCCATCTATAAGGGACACATTTCCATGCCGAATCCTGCATCATCAGGAACAGGATTTTTAGATGCTTCGAGTTGGATTCAAATTTGGGGTGAAGACAAGGCCTGGAAATTCATGGATGCACTCCATAAAAACATTGGAGTCTATACCCATTCCGGTTCCAAACCCTGTAAACAAGCAGGTTCAGGAGAATTTGCAATAGGCATTTCATGGCCTGGCCGGGCAATCAAGATCATCAAGGCAGGAGCACCGATTGATATGATCATTCCTGATGAGGGAATTGGATGGGAAATGCAGGTGGTTGCAATCATGGCGGGTACAGAAAATCTTCCGGATGCAAAACGCTTGATGGATTGGACTTTGGGAAGGGGTATGAATCTGTTTGGTGAACGTCAGTCGATCATTGCAGATTCCTCAAAAGTCACCAAAGACCCGGAACTTCCTGATTTTTATGATGAAGTTCAGGCAAAACTCATCGACAACAATTTCGTCTGGGCGGCTGCCAATAAAACCCGAATCGTCCATGAATGGAAGAAACGATACGACGGAAAGACTGAACCTAAAAAATGATGCCCCCTGTCTCAGTGATGATCAGAACATTCATGCTTAGAAAGCTCAATTTTTTGAACATGCTCTTCATCATTGGGTCAGTTATTCATCCATAAAATAGGAGCCTCATCCGGTGGGTGGGGCTCACTGTACTTCATCATCATTTATCCCCGGGAATTGAAAAATTTATAGAGTCCATAAGTGATTCTTCCATCTCATAGTATCTGTTAAGAAATTCTTCTGGGTTCGAATGAACGAACAAAATTCTCTTGTTTTTCGTTCTCGATTGCTCCCTGTCTTTTGGAACGGACGGCCAGGATCGAATGAGAATTCTCCGTTCCTGATTCGATTAAAAACATCGCAGCAACGGTTCCGGAACGACCAATTCCTCCTTTGCAATGAATGAAGATATTGTTCCCGTTCCCCAATTCATTCAGTAAGCCCGGGCGGGTATTTCCCCAATTCTCCATGAATGCCTTGTCTGGAATTTCATAATCCACGATGGGCAGATGGTGCCAGGTAAAATCATGTTTTTTGAATTGATCAGAAAAAAAATCCAGTCCGCAAATGTCTTCAATTTCATGACTCTCCACCAAAGAAATGATGTTGGTACAACCTAATTTGGCAATTGACTCCAGTGTTTGGTCCATTAATTCAGAATCAAATATTTTTTGTTCATTCAGTCCTGGGAAACAGGATATGAATATTTTGGCTTTCCAACTGTTGTGGGAAATAAAATCAAAATCTTTCATGAAGTTCTTTTTATGGGATATTTGATTTAAATTGAATCTTATTAAAGATTACTTGATAGGAGATATTCCTATAACAGCATTATAATATAATCATGTGTTAAATACAAAGTAGTCCTTGACAATTATAAAAATCTATATAATTTATTAATTCTTAATTTTTATTAATCCTCTTATAGGAGAAATCTATATGAAAAGCTTATCAAGCACATTTAAATTCCTATCAATAACATTTTCATTAATGTTAATGCTAGGATCTGGGCATGTAAAGGCCGCAGAATGTGAAAATCCAGATTCTTTGACCTTTGCAATGATCCCTACTGAAGAAAGTGTAGCTGAATTACAACTCTATAAACCTGTTACTGATCGCATGGCAAAATTAACCGGGAAAAAAATCGAGTTTTTTATGCCTACATCCTATGCATCTGTAGTTGAAGGATTATTGAGTAATTTTGTTGATGTGGCAGTACTTGGACCTTATAGCTACGTTATAGCAAATTCAAAAGATCCAAATATTGAAGTATTTGCAACATATGCAAAAAGACCCGGCCACATGCAGGAAGAAGGTCCAGGTTATAAAGGTGTATTAATCTCAAAGAAAGGAACTAAATACACATCGATTGATTCATTGAAAGGCAGCATATTAGGCCTAACTGATCCTGGTAGCACGTCAGGGAACCTAATGCCCAGAGTTGCATTTACAAAAGTTATTGGAAAGGATTTAGAAGATTTTTTTGGAAAAGTAGTATACACAGGAAGTCATGAATTATCCTCTGTTGCAGTGGTACAGGGAAAAGTGGATGCTGCTTTCGTTGCATCCCATCGATTTGATAATGTTGTCAATAAAGGAGAAGCCGCACTTGCTGATGTCAATGTCCTATGGGAATCTGCCCCTATCCCCCAAGATCCTTTTGTTTATAGAAATACCCTTTGTAATGATATCAAATCAAAAATACGAGAGACTTTTCTTGATTTAAAAGGGCAACCTGGAGCAAAAAAATTCCTTGATAATGTGAAATCAAATACTTTTGTTAAAATGAGTTATGATGATTACAATATCATTCGAGACTTAAAGAAAGCCAAAGACGCACGCAAGAAGAAGAAATAATAATAATTTATTCTTTAACTCAGCCTAAAATCAATCAATGATTTATGGCTGAGTTTTTCTTCATTTTTTCCATTCATTATTACATTTCATTAATTTTTCTAGATGCCTATTCTTAAAGTTCATAATCTTTGTTCACAATACAGTTCAAGTGGCCCTGAAATATTAAAAAATATAAGTTTTAATGTTAATGATGATGATTTCTTGGCAATCATTGGTCCAAGTGGTTCTGGTAAATCGACATTGATCCGATGTATCAATCGGCTTGTCGAAGCAACCTCAGGTGAAATCATCTTTAATAATGAAGATGTAAGAAAATTAAATTACAAGAAATTAAGATATCTTCGTAGGGATATCGGAATGATATTTCAGGAATTTAATTTAATTAATAGAATGAGTGTTATGGATAATGTTCTTTCAGGACGACTCGGGTATGTGGGTAATTTGAGAACATTTTTTAAAGCATTTCGTCATGAAGATATAGATCGTGCCATAAATCTACTCAACCGGGTAGGTTTAGGTGAGCATATAGATAAACGAGCAGATCAATTATCTGGAGGGCAACGTCAACGGGTTGGAATAGCAAGAGCATTAATGCAGGATCCAAAACTTTTGTTGCTGGATGAACCAACTTCTTCATTAGATCCCAAAATATCCAGAGAAATCATGGCACTTATTAAAGAAATGGCTTCAGAATTAAAGGTCCCATGCTTATGTAATATACATGATATTCATTTAGCAATGGAATTCTGCAACAAAATCATCGGCATTCAGGATGGTCGAAAAATGTTTGAAGGTAATTCTAATGAATTGAATGAGAATAAACTTCAGGAAATTTATGCCATGGAAGTTTTATAATACTTCATAAATAGCTTAATTCATCATTGATTATATTTTGAAAATTGAAACAGTAATCGGAATACGTCGAAAAAAGTATTTTCTTAATTTTGTCATATTTTTGTTCCTTATTATTTTAGTTATCTGGAGCGTTAAAGTGACCATCATAGATGATACCGATTGGGAAAGAATGGGTAGCTTAGGTGATGTCATGCATTCTGCAGGACGTTTTATGGGAATAGATTTTGGTTTATTTCCCAATCTAGTTATTCCTTCTTTAGAAACTTTTATGATTTCTTGTCTTGGTACTTTTCTGGGAGCACTGATCTGTATCCCTGCAACATGGTTTGGCGCAATGAATATTACTCCTTATAAGCCAATAACCTATCCGATAGGCCGCCTTCTCATGACACTAAGCAGATCCATTCATGAAATTGTTTGGGCACTTTTTTTTGTTGCCGTTTTAGGTTTAGGTGCATTAGCAGGTATTTTTGCCATTGCTGTACGATCTGTAGGATTTATTGCAAAGATGTCTGCAGAAGCAATTGAAGATATCGATAAAGGCCCTCTGGAAGCAATGCGTGCCACTGGAGCCAATGACTTCCAAGTAATCCTTTATGCTGTCATTCCACAAGTACTTCCTCAAATTCTTGGAGTGATTATATTTGAATGGGAAATCAACATTCGACGTTCTGCGATACTTGGACTGGTGGGTGCAGGTGGGCTAGGACTGGTTTTTTTCAGACAAATGAATACTTTCAATTTTCATGGTGTGATTTCAGTAATCATTGCAATTCTTGGCATCATTTTAGTTGGAGAATTTATTTCTTATTATACACGTAAACGAGTGATTTAATCATTAATTATATCCTTATATTAAATTGAACAGCAATTTTAATAAAAAATGGACTAGGTTTAAATATCCTGATTCTTATTATAAATTCGGGTCCTATCTCTTTACTTTACTGTTTTTAGTTTTTTCAATTCATTATTTAGAAATCCCACTTAATCGACTTTTTGGAATGATTGGAAGGATGGGTAATGTTTTGAGTACTCGCTATTATCCTCCAGATATTGATTATATCCTTGATGTCGATTACATGGACTATGTTGTTGAGACCATACAGATGGCCTATTTAGGAGCATTATTTGGTCTTTTATTTACCATTCCACTTGGTTGGTTTGGATCCTACAACATGACTCCATCAAAACGTTTTATTTATCCAATTGCACGAATGCTAACCATGGGATTTCGGGCAGTACATGAAATGATCTGGACTATTATTTTTGTTTCTATTCTTGGATATGGAATGCTAGCAGGTGTTTTGGCATTAACATTTTTTTGTACAGGCTTTGCTGCAAAACTTTTGGCTGAAGAAATTGAAGCCATCGATATGGGCCCAGTCGAGGCTATTAAAGCAACAGGAGCAAATCTGTTTAAAGTAATGATTTTTGGTGTTCTGCCTCAAGTCCGTGTTGCCTTCACAGGCATTGCAATTTATACATGGGATGTCGCTTTTCGGGCAGCAACTGTTGTAGGGTTTTTTGGAGCAGGAGGTATGGGGTGGTATTTAAAACGCAATGTCCTCCAAATAGAAACGGAAAGGGTTGCAGCAATCATTCTTTCAATTATAGTTCTCGTATTATTTTCAGAATTTTTTTCTGCTTTAATTCGAAATAAAGTCATGAAAATGAAATAAATTTTGTGAATAATTTAATATTATTTTAAGGATTTTTCTTGACTGCTTCTGATATTCGATTTTCCCCTAAAGGACTTTACATTGGTGGTGAATGGGTTGACAGCGTTCAGGGTAAGAAATTTTCAACCATAAACCCTTCCAACTGTAAACTTCTCGGAGAAGTACCTTTAGCAGATGGAGAAGATGTCAATAGAGCGGTAAAAGCAGCAAAAAAACGCATTCCAAGACTGGAGTCGTGCCCATCAAGGAACGGGCTGGATTCCTTGTGAGTCTTGCAGACACCCTCTTGGATAACCGAGATGAATTAGGTTTGATGGACTGTCTGGATTCAGGAAATGCACTTTCTGGAATGCAGGGCGATGTAGACTGGTCTTCAGATACCCTTAAATATTTTGCTGGTCTGATTTCTGAAATCAAAGGGGAGACCATGTCTGAAAAGCCAGGTCATTTGAATTTTACCCGACGCCAACCCTATGGTGTAGTTGCCAAGATTAATCCTTTCAATCATCCCCTTCGTTTTTGTGCTGAAAAATCTGCTGCTGCCCTCGCTGCTGGCAACACTGTTGTAGTCACGGCTTCTGAACAGGCTCCTTTGTCGAGTCTCAGATTTGCTGAAATTTGTGAGCAGGTGCTTCCAGCAGGAGTCGTGAATGTACTGACAGGCAATGCGGAGTGTGGTGATGCTATGGTCCGCCACCCGGATGTCCGCCGGGCTGGTGTAGTGGGATCAGTAGCAACGGGAATAGCTATATCAAAAGCTGCGGCTGAAGATCTCACACATGTATCCCTTGAATTAGGAGGTAAAAACCCAATCATCATATTTCCTGATGCTGACCCAAAAAAAGCAGCAAGCTATGCAGTGAAGGGGATGAATATGAGCCGGCAAGGTCAATCTTGTAGTTCTACTTCAAGGGTTTTAGTTCATCATGACCTTCATGACACAGTCATTGAAGAGATGATAAAATTGGTGGAAAACCTGCCCATTGGTTTGCCATGGATTGAAACCAATGAATTGGGCCCTATTGTTTCTGAATTTCAGTATGAAAAGATTCTAGAATATATTTCCTCTGCCAAAAAAAAAGAGGCTAACTTGGTAACAGGAGGTGGTACTCCTGATGACGAAGAATTGAAATATGGTTTTTTTATTCAACCGACAATTTTTGACCAAGTAACTCCAGAAATGAAGATTGGCAAAGAAGAGATTTTTGGACCTGTTATGTCCGTCATGGAGTGGAATGATTATGAGGCCATGCTTTCAATTGCCAATGGACTGGAATACGGACTAACAACAATGATTGTCACTGACAATCTCAAAATGGCGATGGAAACGGCTGAACGAGTGGAAGCAGGATATGTTTGGATTAATTCAACTGGTCGTTATCTGGGTGCACCTTATGGAGGATGGAAAGCAAGTGGTATGGGACAAGAAGAATGCTTTGATGAACTCATAAGTTACACGCAAATCAAGAATGTCAATATGCGTTGGTAAAATTATCCAGACTCCATTTTTTGATCCTGATTTCAAGTTAGTCTTTGATGATTCAGATCTTTAAAACAGTCTGCATCATTTTCTGTGAATCTACATTTGGAATACCATATTTTGAGGGAAGGGACTCGCCCAGGGGGGCATCCTCCTCGAGCATCCATTTACTGCATCTCAATCAATCTATATAGAGCAACTCGTCGGTTACCTGGCAGGCCATCATCTCTGCATTTTGAAATGAACACTTTGGTTTGATCGGTCCCCTCCCCAAATCAATCTGACCCAGGACTCCCATTGATCAGAGGGAGGTCCCTTGGGTAATGTGATTTCTTGGTAATTGTCAAATCTCGCCTAGGGTCATTTTAGGGGAGGCAGGTCACATACTCCTTCAGTAACTTCGGTGATACGAACTTCCAATACCCTGAAGTTCCTTGGTATTCCGATCCTTCTGCACCCTGCTCATAAAGGCCCTTTATGCTGCTAATCAGAGAAGTCAAAAGCCATCTAGGGGCCTTCATCAAAGGAACTGCATCGAAAACAAACACAGACACATTAAAACAAGAACCGTCAACCTTCCGCCCCAGATGCCATTGGAAGCGTGAAAATATTCCCTTGACCCGTTTTGATTTCCCTAGAGCATCGGGACGCATTTCCAGGAACCGTCGGTGAACCCAGCCAGAACAAATGCAACACGATGATGATGATTGGAGCCAAAAGAGGTTTTTACCGCCCACTGAACAACGGCACGTCAAAAGCCCATATACTTTATTGAATACGGACACATCCAACGGACGGCAATCAATCTTTACGGAGGGATTTTTTTTGGATCAAACTTTAAACATTCCTTCCTGGGCTTCTAACTCTCCGTCTCCAGCCTCAATCTAGACCTTTTATTCATTTGTACAGATTATTCATGAAGGATTCAAATAATGATGATGGCAGGATCCTTTGCCTGAGCCTGCAAAACCAGAATCGTGTTGATGCCTCATGAAAGATTCAACGAGGCGATCTCTAAAAAAGCCAAATTCGACGATCTAAATACGAACGCTGTGACTGATAAGTCAATCTGCTCAGGACAAATGTAACACGATGATGATCACAGGATTACATTTCCCACGTCACTTCACCCTCACTGGCTTCAGGTGGTGCTGTCATGAATTGGGCCATACCACCCAGTATTTCCTTTACCTGCGGTCCTGCTTTATCAGCATCTTCTTTTGATTCATATGCTGCAATAGTGAATGAACTGCCTTCATTAACTTCTACAACAAAGATCGATTGAGCACCTAATGCTTTCAATTGATCTCTTACACTGTCTGCGTATGCATAAAATTCATCACGTCTTGATGAATCGAATTTCATCTTGGTCAATCGATAATACATATGTTCTCGCTTTTTGAATGTTAGCAAAATTAAAAGAAAAACGTGCTCGTACCTATGCTTGCAGAAGCCTGCAAGACTATGTTCGTGTCCGATCCTAGGCCAAAGGCTTTCGGATCGATAGCGGGGTTGGTCTCGTACAACGTGACCGACATGGTGACTTAGAATATCCCATGGGATCAACTGGAGAAAGTGCAGATTACGGCAAGGTAAAACAAATTCCGGAAACAGAAACCGAATTCCCGTTTCAGACTCAAATCAACCGATTACCCCCTGAACGTTGTCGGTAAAAGTGGGTTGCCAGGATCTTGACCGCTTAAAATATTTGCTTCCATCAATGGTAAACACGTCAAGTGCTCAAGCTGAGGAGTGGCGAACATCAACTGCCTCTATTTGAAGGGGAGGATGAAACCGAAGCCGAATTGGGCGAAGAGGTATCGGGGAAGTCTTCTTTTCGAGAACCTAATACAAACCACCAAGCACCAAGTAAATTCATGGATATAAAGAGCCAAAGTACCACAACCCTCCAAAAGTATACTTTATAGAGGTCAATGTTTTCTCCCCAATAAAGGAATCCGAACACGGCTGCAAGGGTTAAACAGATACCTGAGAAAATGAACCATATACGTCTAAAGCCTTTGTTCCAATTCATAGTCGTTGTGTAGCTAATGATTTATTTCTCCAATCCCAGCCCTTTTAGAACTGCGCCTTCATGTCTGATGCTTCGAGTAGCATTTGGATCTAACACAGGAATTATTTCCCAGTGTCCCCAAAGCCTCATCGGATCAAACATAATCTGAACGTCTTCATACTTATGAGCTTCAATGACCAAAAAAGTTCGGTGTCCGGGGCTGTTGATCAACCAACTATGAATTGTTACAGCACCTGATTTATGAGCTTCATTAAGAGCATTATTCATCTCTTCTGTCCGGCCTTCGTGATTTGCAGGACATTGCTCAGGTGTATGTTGGTGTATGACTTGGAAAAGCATTTTCAAACCTATGGCAATTATTATTGATTCAACTGAATGACCTAATACCCACCAGCCCATTTGTAACAGTGGAGTCCTTTGCTTTCAAGATTACAGCTTGCATTGAGCATAATGAAACCAACAACAAGCGAGAGATCACGCGGCAAACAAACTGCCAACAACGGTCGACCTCAACACGAAAACGGTGACAGAGATGGTTAATCTGCTCAGGACAGGTGTTTCAGGGTGATGTTAACCGTTCAGGCACTAGATGAAACACCATCATCAATGCCCATGGTCACAGGCTTGAGCCCACGATTCAGCCTTAACCACACCTTCATGGACATGTATCAGTTCACAAGCAGTTTGAGTTGACCGATGTTCATCCACTTCGGCCTTCATGTTGTCGTAGACTTCCTTGCTTGCAAAAGTCAAAACCGATCCATGGGTTTTTTCATCAATTTGGAACCACCTGACTGTTGTACCTTTTGGAGCATCTTTCATGTATCCGGCTTGCTCTTCCTGCATTTTTACCCAATCAAGAGGTTCTGACCATTTCCATACTGTAACGCTTACATATTGATTAATGTGCATCATGTCATGACTCCGATGTTTTTGTTTAACTTAATGGGGAAAAAGGGAACCGAGATCATAACTATGCCTGTCAGAGGCTGCAAGACTCAGGATCAGAGACCCATGGATTGGATCAATCACTTCAGAGGAATCGGTCTTTCCCAAAGTGGCCCATCCACCTGGACACAAAGTCGAAGAAAGCATTATCGAGTTATTAATTTGAGTGTGTTCCTCTTCTTCTTTTGACCTTAGGTAATTTGTCATTGAAATAAGAATTATTGCCGTTAAATGGCCATAGAATTGATCCATAAACATATACTTAAATGCTTCTGCCATTCCGGCTTCATGGAAAACACCCCAGAAAATCAAAACACCACCAACACAAACACAAAGCTCACCTGCGTCCTTTGCTAAATGTGAAGCTCTTTCTAATTTATTGACCTTGTTTCCAGATTAAAAATAGGAACCACAAAAAGTGATGCCCCAAATGAAAAATATTGTTGGAATATCAATAAAAATAATCAATTTTAGAAATGTTATAAGATCCTCCCCTGAAAGGCATTTTCTTTGTCCAAAATCAAATTCATTGCAGACTCCTGATTGCATGTCTCAAATAAATTTTTGTTCATCAAAATCCCAGAAAAATGCCAGAAAAATCGCAAAAAACTTGAACCCAAACCGATAACGTAATGCTTTAAACATGACCGATCCATTGATTGAGGTTTATGGAATACCAGATTTTGTAATAATCAAAGGCTCGGGTCAATGGATCATGCAAACCGGATCGCCATGGGGTTTTTTTGTCGGCAAGGACCGTTAGGATTCGATTTAGGTAGGAATTAGTGCCGAGAAAAAAGAACGTCTTGAAAACAGTTGCAGGTGTTTTGGAGTAGGTGACGATTCAAAGAGGCCGTGTTTGAAAAAAGTGCGGAGACATCCGAAAATGGCTCCGCTTCATAAACTGAACTACTTCATGAATTATTCATTCAGTTGCTAGGAGGTTTGTAGGAAAGTTCACCAGCCCTTTTCATTGCACCCACTGCTTCTTCAGAGGTCATCAATTTGACCATGTTCATGGATGATGCGATTCCGGAGCTAAAGACCAACATACTGATTGCCTCAAGGTCTATATCATTTTCATTCGAGAAATTACACACCACATAGACCATATTTGAACCTACCCCAAGCCAGTAGTGTTCTACAGTACCTCCAATTGCAGCAAACATGGGTTCAATAATTTTTTTCCTATCTTGTGGTTCCTGAATCATCCCTTTAAATGCTCCTGGATTCGCTTCCAGGATAGCCATGTATTTGCCATATGCGTTCTCCTTTTTGATCATTGAATATTATGTTTTCTGAAGAAGAAGCGATTCTACGCATGTGCCTTTGAGAGATCAATAGCTTTTGTATTCAACCCCTCTTTCCAAAAGAATCCCAGATAAAACATTCATGGCTTCTTTTCATCATTGGTCATGTAATGTCTGTCCACCCCTGCGTATCAGTTCCTAGCATATGAAGAACACCAGGGGTAGTTCCATAAATGAGAACCGCATAGACCATCAACATTGAAAGAAGCAGTGCCTCCAGCGTTAATGGCTTTTCTTCAAATAGCTCCACATCACTGAATAGAAAGATCGCAGGAACGTGGGCCGGGTTCGCCCATGCCGGCATCTGCTTGCTGAACTGAGAATATGGAAACAGGATCAGTCCCCAACTCAATAAATTCAAAAAAAAAAGAGAACTGTGGGTTGGCTGATCAGCTTGGCAGCTAGTTCGAGAACATGCCCTTGAGGGTAAAGAAGAAGAACGCCGCCAGGGTTGCACCGACGGGCAGTGTAACTAGCCAGGAGACGACGATCGTTCCAACCACCCTTAGGTCGATGGCACCAAGACCTCTGGCCAGGCCGACCCCGATCACCGCTCCAACGGCGATGTGGGTGGTGGACACGGGGAGGCCTGTTCGCGAGGCCACGGCAACTGTGGATGCGGCGGCCAACGCCGCACAAAAGCCCCGTGTGGGAGTAAGGGCGGTGATGTCCTTGCCGATGGTTTTCATGACCTGGTAGCCGAGCGTCGCCAGCCCGACGATAATCCCGGCCCCACCGACCATGAGAATCCAGAGTGGCAACTCGGACTCTTGGGCGATGTCTCCAGAGTTCGCGACCATGCTGACCACGGCGGCCATTGGTCCAACACCGTTGGCCACATCGTTGGAGCCATGAGCAAACGCCATGGCGCAAGCGGTGAAGATCATCGCCGGAGCGAACACACGTTCCAGGCTGGCGAAATGAAACTCCTTGTCCGCCACAGGATCGATCTCGATCTTCGAGATCAGGTACCAGCCGATAGCTGCGGTAATGGCGCCCACCACAACGGAGAGCAGCACACTCATGCCTACAGTCAGATCGAGGTTTAGGTGTTTCAATCCCTTGAATGACGTCACCAAGGTGAGGATGAATCCCACCAGGAAGATGTACATGGGGCACCAGCGCTTGCCGGCCTCGAAAGGGCTGTCCTTCTCAAAGATGAGCCGATGAATGGAGACCATCAAAAGAAAAGCGATCACGCCGCCTACCACGGGAGATAAGACCCAACTGGTGACGATCTGGATGATCTTTGACCAGTTCACCGCGTCTGGACCGATTCCCACCAAGCCGAAGCCGACAATGGCACCGACAATGGTGTGAGTGGTGGACACTGGCCATCCTTTTCGTGAGGCGACCATCAGCCAGATGGCAGCCGCCAACAGTGCTGCGAGCATGCCGAAAATGAGCAGGTGCGGTTGATCCGCGATCCGCGAGGGATCGATGATCCCTTTGCGGATGGTCTTGGTGACATGCCCCCCCGCAAGGAAGGCACCGGAAAACTCGAAAACTGCAGCGATGATGACTGCTTGCCGGACTGAAATAGCACCGGAACCCACCGATGTGCCCATGGCGTTGGCCACATCGTTTGCTCCGATGCCCCAACACATGTAGAGGCCAAAAGCCACCGCTAAGCCAACAAAGACCGTTCCGTGTAGAGTGATGATTTCCACAGGTAAATCCTCGCTATCTTGCAATAATGAGCCGGAAGTTGTTTCCGACCTTTTCGGCATAGTCCGCCAAGTCTCCGATCCACTCCAGGATTCGGTACCAAAGCACGACGCTCATGAGGTCGAGTTCGCCCTCAAGAGAAAATAGAATCCTTGACAGCTCACGCTCGAGTCGATCCGCCTCACCCTCCGCGATGTTGATTTCCGTGACGAGAGCTTCAACCCGCTCAACCACCTTACCCCGGAATCCGACCTCCAAGAGCTCGTCGAAGAGTTCGATGACTTTCGTCGTCATCCCAACGACATCCACACATTTCTCCGTCAACTCGACCAGCAACTCCTTCATCGGATCAGGTGTGGGCATCTCCCGTTGAAGGAAGATTCCCGCGATGTCTTCGGCGCGATCCGCAATGATGTCTTGAAATTGAAGGACATCGAGAAGGTCCCGACGGTCTACCGGCATAAAGAGCCGTGTGGGCAGGTGAAGCCTGCAGGCATGCTTCAGAGTGTCCGCCTGCTCTTCAAGCTTAAAGATCAGCTTGGCTTTCTCCTTGAGTGTCTCTTGGTTCCCGTCTACGAGGGCCCGCATCAGCGCCGGGGTATGACTAGCGCATTCGTTCACAACACGCATGTGCGCTTGGAGTTCACTAAAAGGTGCATGTCCCCCAAACAAGCTGGTAATCGTCGTCATTTTAGCTCTTGGTATGATTTACAAGAATAGGGATTTTACTTCGAGGGTTGGCTTGACCGATGAAAAGAGCATATGAACTGACTGAACGATCTAATGAATCGATGAATCAACTTGCCACAGCGGTCGATCTGAAAACCGAAAGCTGTGGCTGAAATGGTGAACCTTTTCAGGACAAATGTTTCAAGATGATGATCAGAGGATTCCATCTCCCAAGTCACTTCACTCTCATAAGGTTCAGGTAGTGCTGTCATGTATTGGCCCATTCCATCCAGAAATTCCCCTTTTTTTGGTGCGACTTTATCAGCATCTTCTTTTGAGATGTAAGCTGCAACAGTGAATGTACTGCCTTCCCCGACTTCTAAAGTAAATATCGATGGAGCACCTAATACTTTCAATCGATCTCTTGCATTGTCTGCGTGGGAATAAAGTTCATCACGCTTTGAAGGATGCCATGTCATCTTGGTTAATCGGTAATAAATAGGTACTCGCCTTTTGAATGTTAATCAAAATCAATTCGCCTTCTGTTTCCATTAAAAACCAAATCTTAAGAAATTTAAGAAAAAGGGACCGTGAGGACTGATGAACCGGCGGAGTGAATCTTTAGACGAAACCAGCAGGATGTAATCTGTGTGCGGGCATGTTGCTGCAGAAAGCAGGGCCACTCAAGAACAGGATTCCCATTATCATAGGATGGCCCCTTTGGGGGTCAGGGATTTTAAGTACTGACAAACCGCATATGGAATAGGCATTCAAAATGAACGTTTTTAGTAAATTTACGAATA
>CEUC01021234.1_pt1 | contig 17804 bp, 18 predicted proteins | sample 356471 | NCBI WGS metagenome assembly CEUC01 (sample SAMEA2623295, study PRJEB7988) | marine metagenome | biome: marine biome (ENVO:00000447); feature: deep chlorophyll maximum layer (ENVO:xxxxxxxx); material: "saline water (ENVO:00002010), including plankton (ENVO:xxxxxxxx)" | depth 40 m | reverse complement strand
AATCTTCTTTATCAAGATGGTACGCTCATCTCACATGATGGCTATTAAATACTTTGTCCGGAGACGGGCGAAGTATGGCTCAACTATCTACATGATGCAAAAGTGCTTAACGCACTTATTCATCTTAAAGAAATAAAATGTTTGAGCGTAAGCGAAAACAAAGTGAGCTTTAGCTCACTTCAGAACAACCATTAATAAGACTTATATATTAATGTAATTCTGGATCTCTTCCAAGACCTTTAACAGTATACTTAATGTCTGATACTATTTCGTAAATACCATTAGGGTTAGCATCTTGTAGCTGTTGCATAACTTCATATGCTTCTGATTCACTACTACAATCAATTAACTCAACATTCTGAGTAACTGTCTCAATAACCTTATATATAGTCTGAGGCATAAGAGTATTTAAGAGGCTATGTCGAAGGATTATAGCTAAATATAATTGAACAGGGAGTTTATAATGAAAATACACCAAATAATCAGCGAATCTGACGTTAACGAAGCTCCTGGTGGTGGTATTATTGGTAATTTAGCCAAGAAGGCTGGGGCAAAAATAGCTGGCGCTGTCGGCATGAAAGGTACCCAAGCTGGATTACAAGGCAAATTAGACGCCAACTCAAGAGCTAAAGAACTATACCAGGCATTCAGAGCATATATGGGTCAAACAGGTGGCGATCCTAAAAAGCCTACAGCAGATCAACTGAAAGACTTTATGGCTACACAAAAAATGCCAACAGGTAGATTGAATAACTTGTCTGGCGTTTTAGGTAAGAAACAAGTAGACGATATATTACAAGGTGCGGCACAAGATACTTTTAAAGGTGCGGCTGGCCAAGCGGCAGTAGGTGCAGAACCAGAACCAGAGCAACCTTTAGGACAAAAATTTGGAGCACAAGCAGGTGCACCTGAAACACCTAGAGCAAGTGGCGGACCAGGAGTAACACCAACAGCAGGTGCTGGCGCTAAAGCAGGCGGAGGTAAAATTCCACCTAAACTACAAAAACAAATTGATGCGTTAAACCCGCAACAAAAACAAGAACTAGTTAAGTTGCTATAGGATAAGCAAAATGAAACTGCAAGAAGTCTTTGCCTACAATTTAAAAACCCAACACATATTAACTGAAGGTTGGGATACACTTACAGAAAGCCAACGTATCTATCTTGGCAAAGCTGAACGTGAGCTATGGCCATTAATGGAACAGCTTACAAAAGTGTTTGAAGCAGAACTTACAACAGATCAAATCCAAACAATATTCAAAGGCGCTGAAGACCATGCAATGGCTTCAGGTTCAAATAAAACTGCATTAGGTAAAGCAGGCCAGGTAGCAAAACTTCCTGTCGATGTCATGAAAGCCGTTAACGCAAAAATTAACGAGCTTGGTAAGATGGCACAAAATACTGGTCCTGTTAAAAACATGGATGCAAAGTTTGAAGAGCTAAAAAAGAAAATTGGAACCAGTGATGGAAAAATTGTTCAAGGTGTTAAAGCAGTTAGCGACTGGGCAAAAGAAAATCCCGGCAAGGCAAGTTTAGCAGTAGCTATACTTACAGCCGCGGCGGCGTTTGCTGGAGGACCAGTTGGCGGTGCGGCAGTAGGTTTCTTATTACGTTCAAGTAAAGATTTATTACAAGGTGAAAAACTTTCGACAGCGGCAGGTAAAGCGGCTAAAACAGCGGCAGTTGGTGCTCTTGCAGGTATGGCATTTAATGCCATTGGCGATGCTGTTGTTGATAATATTGAAGCAAATGGAATGGCGGCAATTGATGCAACGGCCAAATCACTTGAAAATGCCAACGTCGTTGATGCTGTAGCAGATGTAACAGCTGAATACGGTGATGTAGTTAATACACTAAATGATGGTTACACTCAACTATCAATGTCAGGAAGTATTAATAATTATTTTTACGACTTCAATGTTATTATGACAGGTGACGAAATTCAACAGTATCAAACATTATCAGATGCAGTATCGGCCGCAAAAGATGCCAGCGGTAGTTTTTCTGAACAGGCACTTGGTGCAACTGCAAAATTACATGACTTCTTAGGAACAGTTCAAGCAAGTGATAGTCAAGATACAATGAGAGCGGCAATAGACGCTCTAAGACACGCAAAAGAAACTGGATTAACTAGTGTTCAATTAGAAGAGCTAGTTGGACAAGTAGATAATTTAGAAGCATTCGTTGATAGTGCCACAGAAAAGATACCTGGTGCGGCCGCAGTAATTCAAGGTGCAACACAACAAGCAAACGATTTTGAGAAAGAAGCTATTAAGGCTAAACCACCTAAAAAAGAACCAGAACAAATGGAACTTCCTTTAGAAGAACCAGCAGAAGCAATTGATTATAAAGATTACTTACGTGATAAATTAGCAGAGGTTGGTCCTGATAACTTATGGATGGATGATCCTAAGTATGCAGATCCTAGTAAGCAAAAAGGTGCACAACAAGAATTACCATTAGATAATCCTAACACACTAGCCGCTAAAGCAAAAAGAGGCTTAGGTAATGTTGCAAGTAAAGTTGGCTCAGCCGCCAAAGGCGCGGCAACATCGGCAGGTAAAGCCGTGGCAGGAGCCGCTTCAAGTGCCGCTTCTGGTGTTAAACAAGGTATGAAAGATGTAGGAAATAAAGTTACAGCTAACAAACTTACTAAAGATTGGAAAAAAATGGGCTCACCAACAGATACAGGATCTGTTGTTAATGTATTAGCTAATGCAGGATTAAGTAATGATGATATAGCGGCAATTGGAACAGGTGCTAAAGTTGATTTACCAGTAACAAAGACAACTACTGATGCAGAACCAGAAGCAGGTGCAGAACCAGAAGCAGGTGCAGAACCAACAGCAACACCAGGTGAAGAACCAACAGAAAAACAACCAGGTGCTGATGCTGAAGAAACACCCGGTGCAAAGGCTTCACAACAAACAGCAAACAAACTTGAAAAAGGAACTAAAGCAGATGGTCCCGACGGAGATCCTTACACTTGGAAAGGTGGACAATGGATTAATGATAAAACTGGTAGAGTAGCAAAAAGAGATGTAGGAAAACAATTAACTTCTAATGCTACGGAGCCAGAAGATGCAGAAGCAGTTCCATCAGATACTCCAGGAGCAGAACCAACAGCAGAACCAACAGCAACACCAACAACACCAACACCAACAGCAGAACCAACAGCAACACCAACAACACCGACAGCAACACCAACAACAACACCAACAGCAGGCACAGATAAAACTGTAAGCAATCTAGCAAACGCAATTACAAAAACAGGTGTTGGTGGAGAAGTTAAATCACAATTACAAGGTGGTGGAGCAGGTACAGGTGGTGGAGCAGGTGGTGAAGCAAATTTACCACAACTAGCGTCTGATCTTTCTGACGCCGGTGTACAACATATAGCACGTGATCAATTAGTAAAACAGCAGACCGCTGATTACATGAATTAAAAGAATGGTTGTCCGGATTTCTTAGTTGTCTCTAAGTTTTCTTTGATAAGTTTTGAAAATACTTCACGCTCTTCTACAGAACACTCTAATATTTCAGACCAGGTAACACCGCCTCGCATATACCATACAAGTTTTGCAAGTTCGTATTTTAATTGTTTTACCTCGTTGTCTAAGTTATCACAGAATTTTAGGATTTCCGCCAGAGATTGGACGCAAATCCTTAGACGAAAAAATTTGATTGATCAAAAGCAATTGGAATATCATACGTTTTTGGAACGCCTTGTTTAAGTTCTTCGTCAGTGGCTTCTACACGCATTGGTTCAGTTTCAAACTTTTTCTTTTCTTTAGCAACATGATCTGTAATTGCATTATAAAAGTTTTTATCAGCTTTATCAATAAACTCTGAAATTTGATTTGCATCAGTTACAATCTGATCTTCAACTTGGATTTGTACTATACTTTGTTTAACTGTATCAATAGTTAAAGAAGTTAACTTTGTAAAAGCTTCATTAAATACACTAATCTTTTTATCTTCTGCCATGTCTTCGTCTTTAACGGCATCAAAAATTCTTTGTTCTTCAAAAGATTTTAATGCAGTTTTTGTAAATTGTGCATACGTTAGTGGTCTAATTGTAATTTGTAAACCTTCGTGATCTAAAATGTTCTCATAAGTAATATTCATAAATTTATCAAGAAGTGTTCTCATATCTAATGTAAATGCTTTTTCTTCTTGTATAACTGGGACCTTTGATGTTATCTCTAATCGTTCGCCATATGTTGCAATACGCATAGCAATTAAAATAGTATCTAAATCAAGAATAGGTAATAGCCATGCATTTTTAATAGATGGTATACAACTTTGAATAACATCTACAGTAGCTTGACCGTTCATTAAAGCATCTGGTGTTTTAAAACGCATTTCATCTTTTGCCGTCATTGCATATACAGGTATTTCACCATTCTCTGGAATTTCTAAAGTTCCTGGTGCCCAATAAGTTCCTTTACTAGGTAAAGTAATGTATATTTTTGGTTGCCTAAAATATTTTTGGAGTGGGTTAGGTCCCACTTTTGGTACTGGATTTCCAGGTTGATTTGGATTCCCTATTTGTGGGCCAGGTTGGTTGTGAGGTGAAATAGGCAGTTCGCCTAAAGGCACGCCCCCCGGCATCATATTCTCTGCCATGTTTTTCTCCGGATAAATATATTAAAGTTCATATAGATATTTATGGTGAACAGTTAACTAGGGTTTTAATTATGGTAGGAATTACATATCGTGGCGGAGACATGGAAGGGGTTAGTAGTAACGCCGCTTCAGAAGCCACGCTTAAATTATTAGTAGAAGCAATAAAAGGTATGGGCGGCGCCTCGGCAGGCGGTGCTGTTAGCAGTTTAGCCAAAAAATCCGGAAAAGCCCAATTAAAAGCAACAAAAGATCAAACAAAAGCCGATATTGGTGGTACAAAAGCACAAAAAGATCATACTAAAGCTACAAAAGGATCCACTAAAGCAACTAAAAACTTCGCCAAATCGTTAGCAAAAGCTGGTGCAGGACTTGTTGGTGGAGTATTAGGCGGCATTGTCAATGCCGTAGGTGGTGTTACTAGTGAGTTAATGGGTGCTTCAACAAACCTAGGTGCATATTCATCTCATATAATGGGAGCATTACCAGACGGACTTGGAAAATCAGCACAGGCACTAATTGGACAATTTGAAGGACACATAGATACATTTAGAGATATGGCATCAGTTGGTGCGGCGGCTGGAAATAATCTTTATCAATTTCAAACAGCGGCTTCTAAAGCAGGTGTTAGTGTAGAAATGCTAACAGGTGTAGTTAAAACTCATGCACAAGAATTTGCTATAGGTATGGGTAGTACTACGGCGGGTGTGAAAAAATTCCAAGGAGTATTAACTGGTGTTCAAAAAGGTTTCTCAAAAGACTTTATGAAAATGGGAATCACAATACAAGAACAAACTGAACTAACTGCTGACTATATGGCACAAGAAGCAAGACTAGGTAGAGTTAGAGGACGATCTAATGCCTCTTTAACTAAAGGTGCCGCAAACTATATTAATGAATTAGACAAATTAGCAAAAATTACAGGAATATCACGTAAAGAAGCCGCGGCGGCAATGAAGGCAAAACAAGAAGACCCTGCAATCAAAGCCACGATGATGCAAATGGAAAGCGGAACAAAAGATTATACTACAAAGTTATTTGCACGTTTAGGAGCAATTAGTCCAGAAATTGAAAAAGGGTTAGGCCAATTGATGGTTAGAAATGGTCAAGCTAATGATGAATTTACAGCAGGTTTGGTAGCAAATAATGACCATATGGTAAAAGCGGCTCAATTATTACATTCATTTAGTCAAGGTGCAGAAGCAACTCCAGAGAAACAAAAAGAATTAGAGGAACTAATACAAGCGGCAGGCAGACAAGCAACTCTTAATGGCAAAGAAATGGGTAACCAGATGTCGTTAATTAGATCTAGTGGTAGTTCCTTTTATGATAGCCAAATCGCTTTGATGGGATCTTTTGATAATTTTGCTGTCGAAGTAAAGAATGTTACTAAAAATATGAGTGATCAGAAAACAGGTGGTGCTGATGTATTGACTGCTGAACAATCTCTACTAGAAGGTGCTAATAAACTTAGAGATGGCTTGATAGAGAAAGTTATGCCAAAAGTTGAAGCTGGATTTAATTCAGTTACCAACTGGCTTGAAACAGATGGGTTGACTCTCATTGATACAACGGTAACGAAATTAGGTGAAGGTATAGATAAAGCTACCCCACTCTTGAAAGATGGGTTGACTCTCATTGATACAACGGTAACGAAATTAGGTGAATTTATTAACAAAGCCATTGAGTTTTTTGATAAATTTGCCAACATGTCTATGGACGACATGAAAACTGGACTAGTAAATTTAGGAAAAGAATCTGTTGAGAAAGGTAAAGAAGCCCTTAAAGAAGGTGTAGATGCGGCGGCAGAGGGAATAAAAAATATAGGGGCAACAATAGCAACAGGATATGACAACTTAGGCCAAAGTGACCTATATAAAGAGGCTAATAAAAGACTACTTGAAATTAATAAGGAACAAAAGGATATTAATGCAAAAATTAAGTCAGGAGTATTAACTGAGGCACAATTAGATAAAGCAAGAAAAAGGCTGGAAGAATTAGCAAAAGAAGCCAAACAAGTAAATGCAGTATTAACCGCAGAGAAAAAAGATGTTAGTAATCTTGACAAGCTATCAGCATTCTTCGACGGCATCGATTGGGGAGCAGTTAGTTTAAATCTTGCCGCCGCAGGAGCGGCCTTTTTAGTAATTAAAGGAGCAATAGCCTTAGGATCTCTTGCAATAGCCGGCTTAGCGGCTCTTAGTGGATTTTTATTAATAGGAACGGCTGTTATTTTAGGTATAGCCGGGGCTATTTGGTTAGTATCAGATTCAATAGGAGGTATTGCTGACGGTCTTAAAAGAATATCTGAAGTTAAGATTGGTGACAATATGAAAAAAATGCCCGGGTTCTTAGGTGACCTGGCAGGACCATTAACTGCGTTAGCGGCTGGCGGTATTGTAGCCCAACTTGGTGGCGGTGGATTAAAAAAACTTGCTGATGGAGTAAAAGAATTTCAAGATATACAAGTTGATAATTTAGCGAAAACCGGACCTGCTTTAGAATCTTTATACAAAGGTGTTAGTGCATTTACTGGTGATAGTTTATTGGATAAAGCAGGTAAGTTTCTTGGAGGCTTATTTGGAGGCGGCGGATCTACTAGTGGAATGAAAGAGATTGCCGAAGGATTACAAGACTTTAAAGATGTTGATGCATCAGGTTTAGAAAGTATTGGTAAAGGCTTAGAAGGTATTACTAATTTTGTTAAGACAATGGAAGATGCTGACGTTGATAAAACAAACGATAAAATTGAAAAACTAATTAAGAACCTTAAAGACTACCAAAAACAAACAGCCAATATGTCAGGTGATATGTCAGCCAATTTATCAGCCACAATGAAAGGAGTCATGTCTGACTCGGGTGCGGCGACAGATAAGTTAAATAGTAGTATGCAAACGTTAATTGAACTTGTACAGGCAGGAAACAAGATTGAAGAGAAACAACTAAAAGAGTTGGAGAATAGTTAAAATGAGTTGGAAAAGGTATTTTACACCAGTAGATACAAAAGCAGGTGGTGAAGGAAATTATAGTCCGTTAGGTGGTCCAGGAAATCAGGGCATGGGTCCAGCTCAAGCAAATTATAGTTCTTACTTGCCAGATGTATATGTTGGTTCACCAAATCGTGTTGAACGATATGGCCAATATAATACTATGGATATGGATTCGGAAGTAAATGCCGCATTAGATATTCTTGGAGAATTTTGTACACAACAAAACAAGCAAAACAAAACTCCATTTAAAATGGACTTTAAACAAAAAGCTACAAATTCAGAAATTACAGTACTTTCACAATACTTACAGCAATGGTCTAAGTTACAAAAGTTTGAAACTAGAATGTTTAAAATCATTCGTAACACTTTTAAATATGGTGATGCATTTTTTATTAGAGATCCAGAAACTAAAAAATTGTTTCATGTTGATCCTGCAAAAGTATCACGTATTATTGTAAATGAATCAGAAGGTAAGAAACCAGAACAATATGTTATTAGAGATGTAAACTTAAACTTTACACATATGGTAGCTACAACTCCACATCAGACTAGCGGTAACGTTACTGGTGGAGGTGACGGTTATTTAACAGGCGGCGTTAGAGGACAAGTTGGTGCACCAAACCAACATACAAGTGCAGGAAGATTTACTAAAGACCTTAAAGAAGTTACAGTTGATGCTAAGAATATAGTACACCTTAGTTTGTCAGAAGGATTAGATAATAATTTTCCATTTGGTAATTCATTACTAGAAAGTATTTTTAAAGTTTACAAACAAAAAGAATTATTAGAAGATGCAATTATAATTTACAGAGTACAACGAGCACCAGAACGTAGAGTATTTTATGTTGACGTAGGTAACATGCCAAGTCACTTAGCTATGCAGTTTGTTGAAAGAGTAAAAACTGATATCCATCAACGAAGAATACCTTCGTCAAGTGGTGGAGGACAAAATGTTATTGATAGTGCATACAATCCATTATCTATAAACGAAGATTACTTTTTCCCACAAACAGCAGAAGGAAGAGGATCAAAAGTTGAAACATTACCAGGTGGTACTAACTTAGGTGAGATTGACGACTTAAAATATTTTACTAATAAACTTGTACGTGGATTACGTATTCCAAGTTCTTACTTACCAACTGGTCCAGATGATGGACAAAGTAATTACCAAGACGGTAGAGTTGGCACAGCATATATTCAAGAATTACGTTTTAATAATTACTGTGAGAGATTACAAAACTTACTTACAGAAGAATTTAACCAAGAATTTAAACGTTATTTGATAGAAAAAGGTGTAAACATTGATACTGCAATGTTTGATCTTAGAATGCAACCACCACAAAACTTTGCAAGTTATAGACAAAGTGAACTTGATAATGCTCGTGTACCAACGTATACACAAATGAGTGCTATACCTTATATTTCAAATAGATTTGCATTAAAACGTTTCTTAGGAATGACAGAAGAAGAACTTGCTGAGAATGAACGTTTATGGAAAGAAGAAAACGACGAGAACTTAACACCATTACCAACTGACGCGGCAGGAGAAATGAGAACTGCTGGAATTAGTGGAGCAGGTATAGGTGCTGATATGGGCGGAATGGAAGACGTTGATCCTGAAGCTGAAGTACCACCTGAAGATGGTGGAACAGCTCCTGCACCAGAAACAGCAACTGGAGGAGCGGACGATGGCGGTGCTACACCACCTCCCGCATAAATAGTAGTATGACAATGTTGCGAGAAATATTTTACTTCGATAAAGAAACACTCGAGCCAGTGGATAATAAACAATATGATCCTATTGACGACGAGTCTATTGTTCAACGTGACGATACTCGCAAAACAAGATTAACCTTGCGTCAAATTAATAAAACCCGCAAAGCGGCAGAGTTACATTCTGAAGAACAAATAAAAGAACTTGACTTCGTACGCCAAATGTACGGAATAGCCGCGAACGCCGAACAGGCAGTTTAATACTATGCCCAGATCTACTGTGGCATTTGTTATTGGAAATGGCACAAGTCGTAAACCTATCAACTTACATAAATTAAAACCATTTGGTCAAATATATGGCTGTAATGCTTTATATAGAGAGTTTGACCCTGATTATCTAGTAGCTGTTGATACTAAGATGGTTAACGAAATTAATGCTGTAGGGTGGCAACTTACACACGAGGTATGGACAAATCCTAATAGAGTTTATAAAGATTTTAATAAATTTAACTACTTTGACCCAAGTTTAGGTTGGAGTAGTGGACCTACGGCACTACATTTAGCTAGTGAAGAAGAGCGTAATCATAATGAAATCTATATTTTAGGCTTTGATTATAAAGGTACTAAGGTTAATAATAAGATTAATAACATATATGCAAACACAAAAAATTATAAAACATCTGAAGATACAGCAACATATCATGGTAATTGGGCTAGACAAACAGGTATTGTAATTCAAAAAAATCCAAATAAGAGATATATACGTGTAGCAAGTAAAGAAGAACCCTACTTGCCAGACAACTTAAAAGTGTGGGGGAACCTGCATCACATGTCAATTGAAGAATTCCAGGATTTTTTCAAGATCCTATAATCTTAATGTAAAACGGCCCGTTTTAGGCCGATAACCACGTACTTTTTCCCATATAGTGTAAATATATTAGACAGCAATACCACATCTAAAACAACAGGAGGAGAGAAAAAATGGCTGAGAAAAATAAATTTGAAGCGATGCTTGAAAAGTTAATCGCGGAAGACCGCACTGGAGCGGAAGAACTATTTCATGAAATAGTTGTTGAAAAATCTAGAACAATTTACGAAAAACTTTTGGACGAAGATATGCCAGAAGTTGAAGTCGACGAAGCAGACAAAAAAGATGCTGAAGTTGATGAAAAAGAAGATACGGAAGCTAAAGAAGACGATAAAGTCGACGAAAAAGCTGACGAAGACGAAAAAACTGATGAAAATGACGAACAAGAAGTTAAAGAAGAACTTGTTGACATTACACCAGTAGAAGACGTTCCTACTGAAGCAGGCGACGAAATGGGCGGCGATCCAACAGATGCTATGATCGGCGACATTGAAGACGCAGGCGACGAAGAAGGTGATGATGAAGGCGATGCGGGCGACGATGAAGATTTAGAAGACCGTGTTGTTGATTTAGAAGATGCACTTGATGACCTTAAATCTGAATTTGATTCTATGATGGATGATAAAGACGGTGACGACGATGACGGCGAAGAAGGTCCAGAAATGGATATGGACGCTGGAGACGACGAAGAAGGTGATGAAGATGGCGAGGACGAGGCTGTTGAAGCTGGATCCGATCTTGAGTCAGAAAAACCTGCATTTGAAGGAAAAGAAGCGAAAGCTAATGCTCCTAAAGATCAGACCGAGCTAATGCGTGAGTATGTGAATAAAATAGCTGATGAACCTAAAAAAGGTGACAACGGCGCTAACACAAAATCACCAGTAGCAAATAAAAATGACATGGGCGGCACAGCCGCTAACATTGCCAAAGGCGGAGAAGGTGGTGGTTCAAATTCTGGACTAACTGGCAACGATGCTAAAGAAGATTCAGCTGGTAACGTAAACGTTCCAGGTGGAAAGGCAAGCAAGTCATTAAAATCTAACTCAAAAGGCCACGGTACCGAGAAAAAGGGAAAAGGCGAAGAAGGCGGAACTAATACTGATTCAGTAATTGGTTCCTAATGATAAGGAATAATGTGTTGCACAATTTACGTGAGAACTTAACATTCGACCAAGCTAAAATGGTTATTGAGACTACCGAGAACGCTAAGGGTGGTAAAGATCTTTTTTTAAAAGGTATTTGCATCCAAGGCGGGGTTAAAAACGCCAACCAACGTGTTTACCCTGTTACCGAGATAGGTAGAGCTGTCAACACTCTCAATGATCAAATTACAGGTGGATATTCAGTTCTTGGCGAAGTTGATCATCCAGAAGGCCTTAACATTAACTTAGACCGCGTAAGCCATATGATCGCAGAGATGTGGATGGATGGCCCAAACGGTTACGGAAAACTTAAAGTATTACCAACGCCGATGGGGCAATTAGTTTCAACAATGCTGGAAAGCGGTGTTAAACTAGGCGTCTCATCACGTGGTAGCGGAAATGTTACAGAAGACGGATCCGGACAAGTAAGCGACTACGAAATAATCACAGTAGACGTAGTAGCTCAACCCAGTGCTCCAGGGGCATACCCAACCCCAATATACGAGCATTTACTGAATACTCGTGGGGGGTATAAGGCTATGAACTTGGCTCGCGAAGTACAAGGCGATAAAAAGGCACAAGACTACTTAAAGAATTCTTTGATGAATATCATCAAAGGGCTCCAGTAATAAGGAGAATATAATGTTGGACGCACTGAAATCACTCTTTGAAAACAATGTAATTTCCGAAGAGATCAGAGTTGAAATTCAAGAAGCATGGGACAAAAAGATTGCTGAAGAGCGCCTTTCTGTAACAGCTGAACTTCGCGAAGAGTTCGCATCTAAGTATGAACACGATAAAGCACAAATGGTTGAAGCTATCGATTCTATGGTGAGCGATAAATTAGCAGAAGAAATTTCCGAGTTCACTGACGATCGCAAACAGTTAGCAGAAGCAAGAGCAAAATATGCCATTGCTATGCGTGAAAACGCAAACTTGCTAAAAGAGTTTGTTATGCAGTCTTTGAAAAAGGAAGTCACTGAATTACATGATGACCAAAAGGTAATGTCAGATAAGTTTGGCAACCTTGAGGAATTTGTTGTAGAAGCTTTGTCTAAAGAAATTGCAGAGTTCCAAGAAGATAAGAAAGACTTAGCTGAAACGAAAGTACGATTAGTACGTGAAGCTAAGAAACATCTCAATAAAGTTAAATCAACTTTTGTTGAAAAAAGTGCTAAATTAGTATCAGACGTTGTTGGCAAAGGACTTACAAAAGAAATTAGTCAACTTAAAGAAGATATTGATTCAGCTCGTAAGAATGACTTTGGTCGTAAGATTTTCGAAACTTTTTCAAACGAGTATGCTAACAGCTACTTGAATGAAAAATCAGAAACTGCTAAACTATTGAAAGTTGTTGATCTTAAAGATAAGCAAATTGAAGAAGTTAAAGCAGAAGCTGAAGAAAGCAAGAAAATTGTTGAAAGTAAAAACGCAGAAATTAATAAAATTTCTGATGCGGCTAAAAGAAAAGATATCATGGATGAACTAACTGCTCCTTTGAGCAAAGATCAACGTGAAATTATGAAAGACTTACTGGAAAGTGTACAAACTGACAGATTAGTAAAACAATTTGACAAGTACATGCCGGCAGTTATTGACGGGAAGACTCCAGAGAAGAAAAAGGCGACATTAACCGAAGCAGAGGCAAAATCAATCACAGGCAATAAAGAAGAATCTAACGTTAGTAGTGTAAGCTCGGAAGCCAACAAAAATATTGTTGATATTCGAAGACTTGCAGGATTGAATTAAGGAGAAAACAATGTCAGAACTACTAGAAAATCGCTGGCAGGATACCAAAACCGCTCTTTTAGAAGGCCTTCAGGGCAATAAGAAAGCAGTAATGGCAAGTACTCTTGAAAACACACGCAAGTGGTTGAATGAGACTGCAGGAGCTGGCGCTACGTCAGCCGGTAATGTTGCAACTCTAAATAGAGTTATCCTACCAGTAATCAGACGTGTTATGCCGACTGTAATAGCCAACGAATTAGTTGGTGTACAGCCGATGACAGGTCCAGTGGGTCAAATCCACACACTAAGAGTACGTTACAGTGACGCGAGTGACGGTAACGAAGTAGGTGAAGAAGCACTTTCACCATTTAAGATTGCGGCGGCTTATTCCGGTAATGCCACAGACGCAACTCCAAAAGGTGGCGCAACAGCGGCACTTGAAGGGGAAGCTGGCAAGAAGTTAAGCATCCAAATCTTAAAGCAAACAGTCGAAGCAAAAACCAGAAAGCTATCAGCTCGCTGGACTTTTGAAGCGGCTCAAGATGCTCAAGCACAGCAAGGTATTGATATCGAAGCAGAAATTATGGCGGCATTAGCCCAAGAAATTACTGCTGAAATTGATCAAGAAGTTCTTGCATCATTACGTGCTTTAGCAGGATCGGCACAACAAGCATACGATCAAAATGCTGTAAGTGGTACTGCAACTTTCGTCGGTGACGAACATGCGGCTTTGGCTGTAATGGTTAACCGCGTTGCAAATACTATTGCTCAGCGTACACGTCGTGGTGCTGGTAACTGGGCTGTGGTTTCACCACACGCTCTTACTGTACTACAATCAGCTACAACTTCAGCGTTCGCAAGAACAACTGAAGGCACATTTGAAGCTCCAACAAATACTAAATTTGTAGGAACACTAAACGGTGCAATGAAAGTATATGTTGATTCATATGCGGCTGATAGTATGGACGTACTTGTTGGTTACAAAGGTACTTCAGAAGCAGACGCTCCAGCGTTCTACTGCCCATACATTCCTTTAATGTCAAGCGGTGTTGTGTTGGATCCATCTAGCTTTGAGCCAGTTGTAAGTTTCATGTCAAGATATGGATATGTTGAGTTAAACAACACAGCATCATCTCTTGGTAATGCGGCTGACTACTTGGGTAGAGTATCTATCGCGAACGTAACATTCTCTTAAGTCTTAAGAGATTATTACATTTTGGAAGGGCGGCTTTATGTCGCCCTTTCTTTTTGACATTTTTTCCTATTTTGGATAACCTTTTTACACTTTCCGATTGACTTTTAATATAAACGGTGTTATATTAGTAATATAAGCATTAGAAGAGTAATTAACTTCTAATTATAGTGCAAGGAAGAGGCTCCTACCAAAAGAGTCGAACTTGACTGTCCAGGGGTGGTACCCAGGGTTTGTAGTAGAAATACGCAGGCTCACATCGCATTAACCCGCGGGGATAGGTTGTACGGTTTAGAAATGGTATTTCGGTCCGTGCTTGTAGGTGTACCCAAGTCCTACCTATTTTGCTTATTTTATACGCCCTACATATTCATATGTGGGGTTTTCTTTTGACTATACACTCATATTGATAAATATAACAGTATAAGGACGCAATTTTGCGTTTTATGGGGACACAACCCCGTAGACTTAGAACGTTGACAAAGGAGAAAAAAAATGGGAAGACCACTAAACAAAAGGTACTTTACAGATGCGACAACAGGCGCAACTGCAGGTGCTAATGAAATCAAAGTAAATTTTCATAACGGAACAGCAGTAAAAGAAGGTACTATTATCAGACAAAAAGGATCTAAAAAATTCGTAGTTGCTGAAACAGGTGCCGCGGACACTGAGTTCACTTGTACATTAAAAACTGGCGTATTACCAGCGGCTTTAAGTGCTGGCGAAATGTCAATTACAGCTTTAGGTAGCGATTCAGAAACTTATGGTGTAGCAAAGATTGCCGGCCATAAAGTTACACTTGCACAACCAAGTGCAACTGGATCTAATGCATTAGACGGACTCGCACAAACATGGCAAATGGGGTCAGCCGCATCTTCAGGCATAGTTAGAATTGAAGAAGCAGGTGATGATGACGTTGATAATGCTGATGACGACGACTTTACTGATGACGCATAATTAAAATTATAAGGAGCCCGAGTAATTTCGGGCTTCTTATTTTAATGATAAATACTAGGAAGCGGAGCAAAGATTATGGGTAGACCAGTAAATAAAAGAAATTTCGGGGAAGGTAATGGAAAAATTCAAGTTACCCGATATTTCTTTACTAGTGCATCTGAATCAAATACTAAAGCATGGATTGTGTCACAACGATCTACAAACAAATTTAAAGTATCAGATGGTACAACTACTGAAATATTAACTTTAGTTAATAAAGCCGCTGGTACATTAGTAGCAGGCGATATGGTAATTGACGGCGTGTTAGATGACTCTACCGTTGTACAAATTACAAAAATTTGGAATAACAATTGTCAGTACGAAGGTACTACAAGAGGAAAAATGGTTATCGGTGGCAGTGATGCTGGCGGTGAAGATGATGCTGTAACAAATACAGTAACAGTTGATGGGCAATAGATAAATGGCAAAAACAATACAAACATCTGATAATTATACTATTAGAACAGCCGATGACGGAGTTATAACTCTTGATACAGGATTAAAAATAGGACAAGTTAGAATTACTGGCGACCTTGTTGTATCTGGACAACAAACTACAGTAAACACAACTGAGATGACTATTAATGACAATATTATTGTTATTAATTCAAACGAATCAGGAACAGGTATTACGTTAGGTGAAGCAGGAATTAGAATTGAACGTGGTAGTTTAGCCGACGTACAATTTTTATTTAATGAATCTATTGTTTGGAATGATCCAGTAAGTAATACAACTAAGACAGGTGCTTTTGTTCTTAAAGATGAATCCGGTGGTAACATAGGATTAGAATGTAGAAGTATTAGTACAGGTGGCGGAGATTTATTTTTAATTAATAGTGGCGCAGGTGTAATTAGTGTTAGTGGTACTAACAATTACGAAAATCAAGTTACAGATGATGACCATATACCTAACTTGAAAAAAGTTACAGATGATATTGCAACGGCACTTGCTACTTACAATATTAATAGAATTAGATCAGGCGATCCAAATATACCTTCTTCTTTTACTGATGTTGTTACATTTGATGACGATGGAGTAAGTACAAGTACTGTAACAGTAAGGGTTGACGGGACTACAGGTGCTATATTCTACGAAGATAGAGCAGAGATAAAAGATATAAGAATAACAGGAACTACAATAGAAACAACAGTTAGTTCAAGCGATTTAGTTCTTTCAGCACCAGGAACTGGTTCAGTTGTAATTGACGACCAATTACAAATTAAAGCAACACCAGGACCAGACGATGCTACAATAGATCCAGCCGCACCAACTGATGGACTTGTATTATACGTTAAAACGCCAGGAATAGGCAAAACTGGCTTATTTTATGTAAATAGTAGTAGCGTTCGAGATGAAATTATAAGTAAAAATAGATCATTACTTTTGAGTATGATCTTTTAAGGATAGAAAACAATGGCAATAGCACAAGCAACTTTATCAGGAACACCAACAGTACTTTTAACAGTACCAGCAGGAAAACAATACGCTATTACAACTCTTATGGTGTGTAATTTTGCGGCGGCTGGTGTCCCTGCAAACAACTCACAATTTGATTTACACTTTGTACAAAACGGTGCGGCTTTATCCACACTAAATCAAATTGTAAAAGACCTACCAGTACCAGGTGGCGAAACATTTACTTTTGACTCTGAAAAAATTATTTTAGATGCAGGTGATACTGTTCAGCTACAAGCACAAGCACCTTTTAATTTATCTGTTACTGTTAGTTACTTGGAAGTATAATGCGATATATAAAAGCACAATCAACTAATGCCCGTGGCATTTATGGCAAAGACGATATCCGTAGAGATGTTAATGGTCAGATTGTCCTTGATAGTACAGATATGATGATGGTTCCAAAAGGAACTTTGGCACAAAGAACAACTACAGCATCAAATGGTCATCTTCGTTATAATACTGATAGTAATGTATTTGAAGTTTACCAAAATGGATCTTGGGCACCCCTAAGAAGATTTGAACCAGCAAGTATTGTTCAACAAGCATTAGGTAATGGTGACGACGTTGAAACAAAGTTTGGACCATTAGTTAATGGTGACACATATAATCCAGCACCATTGGCGGCACAGAATATTATAGTTCTTATTGAAAACGTATTTCAACTAGCAACTACAAACTATGTATTAGAACAAAATCCAGGTGGTTATGCCGCTGGATGGTATGTAGTATTCGGAACAGCAGTTCCAACAGGTAAACCCGTAACAGTCCTTCATAACTACGATAAGTAACTTACGATAAATATAACATAGAGGGAAGTTATATTATGGCACAAGTTGCAAGAATCTCAGGTCCGCTATTAGCGGCAAATCTAAAAAGAACACAAGCTAATCTAGCCTTTGATAATGACTTATTATATGTAGGTCATTTAACAGGTAAGATAGGTGTTCGAACTTCTACTCCAAGTACAGAATTAAATGTTTCAGGACAACATAGAGCTACTCATTATTATGCTGATCGACTTACCGGTGGCAATATTAAAATCGATACTACTGGAGCTTCAAGTGTAGTTGGTAATATTATTTTAAATTCT
>CEUC01136759.1_pt1 | contig 18215 bp, 12 predicted proteins | sample 356471 | NCBI WGS metagenome assembly CEUC01 (sample SAMEA2623295, study PRJEB7988) | marine metagenome | biome: marine biome (ENVO:00000447); feature: deep chlorophyll maximum layer (ENVO:xxxxxxxx); material: "saline water (ENVO:00002010), including plankton (ENVO:xxxxxxxx)" | depth 40 m | reverse complement strand
AGATGCTCATCTGTTCCATTTGTTTGACGACGGACAGGCTAACTTTATCCAGGAAGGTTTGACGACGTACAAGTAGAGGAGTCTCGAAATGACCATGTCAAACACCGAAAAACACGCTTAAACAAGACCCAATTAGCTGAATACTTTGGCATGACTGAGAAGACCTTACGCGCTGTTGAAGAAAGACAGCCAGAGGTTTTTACCGCATACAGGGCAGGTAAAGCGAAGACGATGCACGAGGCAGCCTATACTTGTTTTTGCAGTAATCCAATACTGTATAATACAAGTAAGGAATATAATATTCTCTGAAAATACATACCCTTATAGGCTGTATTGAAGTACATTCTTTACAATTTTAACACTAGGGTGTGATAACTAAATCACCTGAGCTGAGCAAAGCAGAATTTATAGAGACCAAGTATGCCAAAGCTATATTGCATGTTTGCTCTGTTTTTTACCATCGGCACCACCACGGAAGCAAATGCAGCGGATCTGGTTGTTTTTGAAGGGCATGCATACGAGTTTGTTGACACCCCCATGGCCTGGAACGATGCTTTATCTTTCGCCGAAAATAAAGGCGGAACCCTAGTTAAGATAAATTCGTTTCAAGAAAATACTTTCCTGACAAAATTTCTTTTAAAAACCACCACTTCTAGAATCAACTGGCCATACCGTGCTGTAGGTCTATATTCCTGGCTCGGCGGGTCAGATCAAAGCCTAGAAGGGGCGTGGAAATGGCTTGATGGGACTGATGTTTCGGTAAGCGCACAAACATCTCGCTCAATGTGGGGCAATGGCCCAGGGTTTGGGGTTGGCCAGACTGAGCCGGATAACTATTTCGGTGCTCAGCATTGCCTGGCCTTAGGTCTTGAACAATGGCCTACCGGAAATGCTGAGAGTGCTTACTTAGGAAAAATTGGGCAGTGGAATGATATCGATTGCACTAATGAATTACAGTTTGCAATTGAATACGACTATGAACCAAAGTTCACAGATCAAGTATTACGAATACCTTTCGTTGCAGTCGGTGATAGCAATTTTGACGTCAGTTTACAACTTGTTGAATGCGATAACATTTGCTTTCAAGTTATCTCGGGCGAGGTCCCCATCGTTCCGAAACCGAAGTTAGCTCCTTCATATTCTGGTAATAATTTACACTTACCTCGCGTCAAGGCTGGACAGAGTCTCTACGAGGTGGACATGGAGTTGATAGATCCGGATAACTTGGTATTCGTCGTTAAGTCCGCAGTTAATTCCCCTTCGATCACAACTTACCCAGCTACGAATTGGCAAGTAAGCTCTCCCGGTAAAGTGAATATGGATTCCTCCAAGATTCAGATAGCTCTGGATTATGCTTTTTCTCAAGGACAGAACACTCAAGGTGTTGTTGTCATAAGACATGGTGTAATCGTAGCTGAGCAATATGCAACAGGCTCCGACAAGGAAAGCATCGCTACCTCATGGTCTACTGCCAAATCCTTTAACAGTGCCCTAATGGGGATAGCTATAGACAAGGGGTACGTTTCTTCAGAGGAGATATCGGCAGCAGAATTTATCTTCGAGTGGGCAGGTAATGATAAGAAGAACATAACAATAAAAAACTTACTTCAAATGTCGTCAGGCCTAATTGAGGAAGGAACGTCTGCCTATGGTGATGGCGCTATCATGTATGTAGGAGAGGAGAACGAAGACGGAACAAATGACCCTAATAGGCCCGTAGACAATGTTTTGTACAGCATCAATCGTTCCATTAATCCCTCCAGGGCTCCATGGTTAGGTGCTTCTTATAATTGGTCGTATCAAAACGCTGACAGCCAAGTTTTAGGCGCAATTATAGAAAGAGCGACTAACGGCTCTATTTACAATTTCGCCCAAAACGTTTTGTTTTCCACACTGGGAATTAATGCAGATTGGTGGACAGACACATTCGATAATTACATGGCTTATTGTTGTCTTGATATGACCACAAGAGACTTTGCAAGATTTGGACTTCTCTATGCGAGAGAGGGTACATGGAATACAGAGCAAGTCGTTTCGAAAGAATGGGTTGTGAAATCCACAGCTCCATCAGTATGGATAGCTGATTCAATTGCCTACGGATATGGATACCAATGGTGGGCTGATAATTCGGGCAATTGGTTTTTCGCCTTGGGCTCCCGCAGTAATAATATTTATATTCACCCTGGTCTCGATATTGTGGTTGTTCGCAATAGTCCTTTGAATTTTGTAGGGGAGGGGAAAAGCCGGGCCACTGGCGCTTACCACAACACAGAATTTCCAGCGGCGTGGAATCATTATGATTTCATGCTACCCATAATAGAATCCGCCACCGGGTTGCAAGAACAGCCTGGGCCCTTCTTGCAACCATATTAAATCTCCGGATGCAGTAGGGGAGGTTAGTTAAGGTAGTCTGTCGGGTTGTTGGCATCAGTGATTCTACGTATCGGTATAAGCCTGATACAAGCAGAGATGAGCCTGTGCCGCATAGGGAGTCGGAATATTAGGCGTATTGCTTTGCGCAGCTATAATTAGATTTGATGCAGGGTCTATAAAAATTCTTTGTCCGTATACACCCGGTGCGCCGTATTGACCGTCCCCGTATAGCCACCACAAATATCCATACGCCCCAAATCCTTTCGAGGGTTCAGTTGATTCTTGCATCCATCCTTCTGGCAAGACTTCAGTACCATCAGCCAACACTCCGTCGTTCATGGCGAATAAGCCTATTCGAGCATAGTCGCGTAAAGTTGCACTTATACAGCAACCCCCCAATTCGCTGCCATCTTCACTATCAAGCAGCCAGTTTGCACCTTCACCCATACCAAAGGGTTTCCAGATTTTTTTGTTAAGGTAGGTTGAAGCGTTATTACCGATAGCAGAGCCTCATAGATAATGCTTTGGATCTCCTCCTTAATTTTGGGAGATACGTAGCCATGTGTTACAGGAATCACTCTAACCTTGTCTTTCCATTTAATTAAATCCGAACCATTCATTTGATCTAAAAATGTTTCTGCTCTGTTAAATAGCGCCTTCATCCTAGAGGAGTGACTGATGGGCAGCACCGACACCATTTAGAGTGGTCTTCGAACATTGGGCCTTAGTGGAGGGTTGGTGCTTCGTGACTTCTCGTTTTCGAGCAGCGGAGAAAAGAACGGCATAGAGTTAATTTTTGCACCGGGTACGACTGGTTCGATACTATGCTGAATTTCTTCCAATGTTCCGCATATTTTTTCGCTTTCCTGGTTCGGGTCAATCTGCACTTGCACACAGGTTACCTGTTTTGGGCCAGCGACAGTCAGGTTGTAGGCTATGAGCTCGGTCTCACTCATTCGATAGAAGTTGGGCTCGACCAATGATGAACAAGAACTTATCATTAGAACTGTAGATATCAACACTAGTGATTTTGTAGGTAGAGCCATCTAATTCTCAAATTTTTTCGGGTTTCCCCCAAATTAGCTTTTAAGTATGGGGTTGGCAACTGTAATTATTAAGGCAGGGGAAAGGCTCCCCCGACCCTTATAGGCAGGGTCACCCATTAATGATAATTTGGGGGGCAGAATTAAATCTATGAGGGGTAGGTTGAGGGGTAAATTGCCAATAACTCTATAAGTTATTGTAATATATAGTCATTGAAGTCCGGCCTTCGGCACCATCTTTTTTGAAACCTGGTTGAATAAACGAAAAGGACCCTTGAGGCTCAGCGCAGAAATTCATTGTCTCAAGCCTTTCTTTCGGCGTATTAGCCGGCAACCCTCGAATCGCCGCAAAGCCCCGTAAACTCTTGACCCCAGCCCACTCTCCTCCTTATAATGCGCACCCCTTGAGAGATTGTGGCTACAGTTTGATACGCCATAATTTATTGCTTTAAAAACAAGGGGTTAGCAATGATCTGGTGCGGGGTGGAGCAGTCTGGCAGCTCGTCGGGCTCATAACCCGAAGGTCGTAGGTTCAAATCCTGCCCCCGCTACCAATTTTTTAAAGCGTTTTTGAGGCTGGTATTTTCCTTGAAAACCAGACAAAAAATTCGCACTGGGTCTGTGACGGCTCGGTTTGCGAAAATCGAAGTGGGCTTTGGGCCCATTTTTTGTACCTGGTATATAGAGAATTGGACGTTGGTGCTGGGTGGAGTGCTAAGCGATTCCGCCCTGACACTGTGAAACTGAGCAGCGTGAATCGTGAAGAGTAGTGTGGCACTGGTAACAGAATTGATTGAGCCGACAGTGGTTGCCCTCGGGCTGCAGTTGTGGGGTATCGAACACGGCGCGCAGGGGAAGTACTCGGTACTGAGAATTTATATCGAACGTGAAGAAGGAATCACGATCGAGGACTGTGAAAGAGTCAGTCGACAGGTCAGCGCGATACTGGACGTGGAAGATCCAATAGCTGGCGAGTATACCCTGGAGGTATCTTCGCCAGGCCTCGACCGGCCGCTGTTTACTTCTGAACAGTTCGGACTATTCACGGGTAGTGACGTGAAAGTTCGCTTGCGAAATCCTCTAGAAGGAAGACGTAAGTTTAATGGATCTATAGCAAACGTTTCGGGAGACGATATCGCTCTGCAGGTTGATGGTGCAGAATTTGTAATTCAACACGCAGACATTGAAAAAGCGCATATCGTTTTCTAAAGGGATTACCCCATGCTCTGGAAGTTCGTCCAGATGTAAGCTTTGGGTAAGGTGACACAGTTATGATGAGTAAAGAAATATTAATGGTTGCAGAAGCCGTCTCTAATGAGAAGGGGGTCTCTCGTGACGTGATTTTCGAGGCGATTGAATCGGCTCTCGCTACTGCGACCAAGAAACTGAATGACAGCGAAGAAATTGACTGTCGCGTTTCGGTCGACAGAGAGACTGGTGATTACGAATCGTTTCGTGTTTGGACGGTTGTCGATGAAGAAGAATACCTCGAGGAAGGGTCGCAGTTTACCCTCGATCAAGCCGGCGATAAGGACAAATCCCTGGCTATAGGAGATACCTGGGAAGAAAAAATCGAGAATGTTAAATTTGGGCGTATTGCCGCACAGACAGCCAAACAGGTAATCGTGCAAAAGGTCAGAGAAGCCGAGCGAGAAATTGTCATCGCCGAATACCAGGATCGAGTAGGTGAACTGGTAGCTGGAACGGTCAAGAAAGTGACTCGCGACAATATTATTGTCGATCTCGGTAGCAATGCCGAAGCTCTGTTACCTCGAGATCAGATGATTCCCAGAGAAACATTTCGAATCAGCGATCGCCTGCGCGCATTGCTAACTGATGTCAGGTCCGAGCAACGCGGGCCGCAATTGTTTCTGAGTCGGACCTCGCCAGATATGCTGGTCGAACTGTTTAAGATTGAAGTGCCAGAAATCTCTGAAGAAATAATTGAGATCAAGGCTGCCGCACGTGATCCGGGTTCCAGGGCGAAGATCGTAGTACGTACCAACGACGGCCGCATCGATCCGGTGGGAGCCTGCGTGGGTATGCGAGGATCGAGAGTTCAGGTTGTTTCAAACGAATTGGCCAATGAGCGCATAGATATCATTCTATGGGATGACAATCCGGCGCAACTGGTTATTAACTCGATGGCACCGGCGGAAGTCGCATCAATTATTGTGGAAGAAGACAGCCATACAATGGATATCGCCGTCGAGGAAGAAAATCTGGCGCAGGCTATCGGTAGAAATGGGCAGAACGTGCGTCTGGCCGGCGAACTGACTGGCTGGACTATCAACGTCATGAGTGAAGAAGATGCGGAGAACAAACAGCAGCAGGAAGCCAGTAGCTTTATCGAGATGTTCATGGAGAAACTGGGTGTAGATGAAGAAGTATCCGAGGTACTGGTACAAGAAGGATTTACTTCATTAGAGGAAATCGCTTATGTGCCGCTGGATGAAGTATTGGCTATCGATGGCTTCGATGAGGAGATTGCCAACGAGCTTCGTAACCGCGCCAAGGATGCGTTGCTGACCCAGGCAATTGCTTCGGAAGAAGACTTGTCCTCTGCAAATATTGCAGATGATCTACTAAATATGGAAGGGATGGACGACATCCTGGCACTAGCACTGGCCAAGAAAGGCATACTCAACATGGAAGAGCTAGCCGAGCAGGCCACAGATGAGTTGATGGATATCGAAGGCATGGATGAAGATCGAGCTGGCAAATTGATTATGACGGCACGCGCTCCATGGTTTGTGGAGTAAGAAACTACCGCTGAAGGTAGTGATAGGGGTATTGAATGGCAGATGTAACAATTAGTGATTTAGCCGACGTCGTTGGTGTATCGGTTGACAAGTTACTGTCTCAGGTAAAAGAGGCAGGGCTTCCGCACACCAAGGCAGACGAGCTGATTTCTAATGATGACAAGAATGCACTGCTGGTATTCCTGCGTCGCAGTCACGGCGATCGGGAATCGACCGATGCTGCACCGAAGAAAATAACGCTGAAACGGAAAACTGTCGGTACTCTAAAGGCCGCATCTACTCATGGGCGTGGCAAGACGGTAAATGTGGAAGTGCGCAAGAAGCGTACCTATGTAAAGCGCAGCACTATTTTAGATGACACGTTACCGGAAGAATCTCCAACTCCAGAGGAAGAGGTGCTCGATACTGCAACTACCGAAGCGGTAAGCGAAGCAGAAGCTGTTAGCGCCGAAGTGGCAACCGATAGTGCGGAAGCAGAGACCAAACAGGGAGAGGAAGCGGAGCAGAAGACTACCGAAGCAACAGAAGTGCCAGTACAGGATATTCCTGCGCCGGACGCCGAGGCGGCTCGAGCTGCCAAATCCGGAGCAAAACGCAAACCATCGGCTAAGGGTGATACTGATGACCCGTTGGAAAAGAAGAAAGCTCATCTTCGCAACAAAGCCAAGGCGCAGCAGGCACCCAAGCGACAGGCCAAGACAATTCACGTCAACGATGATTTCGTGCTGGAAGGCGATGATTTTGACGAGCTTGGTGGGCGCGCCCGTCGAGGAGGCGGCCGCAAGAGCAAGGCAAGACTATCCGCACAACAACACGCTTTTGAAAAGCCAACAGAATTTATTTCAAGAGAAATTACTATCGGCGAAACCAATTCTCTGTCCGATCTTGCTCAACAGATGTCCGTTAAATCAGCTGAGATTATCAAAGTGTTGATTAACATGGGTGTCATGGCGACCATTAATCAGGTTCTCGATCGGGACACGGCAACATTGTTGATCGAAGAGATGGATCACAAGGCCAAGTTCGTTTCCGAAGATGCCATCGAAGTGCAATTAGCAGAATCGCTAGCAGCGGAAATCGGCAAAGTGGAAGTATCCAGAGCACCAGTTGTCACCGTAATGGGTCATGTCGACCATGGGAAAACATCGCTTTTGGACTATATCAGGAAAGCACAGGTTGCCTCTCATGAAGCCGGTGGAATTACTCAACACATCGGGGCCTATCATGTAGATACCGATCACGGCATGATCAGTTTTCTCGATACGCCGGGGCACGCCGCTTTTACGGCGATGCGCGCACGAGGAGCCAAGGCTACCGACATCATCGTTTTGGTGGTTGCGGCAGACGATGGAGTCAAACCACAAACAGAAGAAGCCGTACAGCATGCCAAGGCTGCCGGAGTGCCTCTGGTGGTAGCTATCAATAAAATTGATAAAGAAAGTGTCGATACGGATCGCGTCAAGAATGAACTATCCGCTATGGAAGTTATCCCTGATGATTGGGGAGGCGACACCCAGTTCATCGAAGTTTCGGCGATCACTGGTGTGGGCGTCGATCAACTGTTGGAAGCAATCCTGTTGCAATCTGAGCTGCTCGAATTAAAGGCCTATGCGGATGTGCCTGGACACGGAATAGTAATCGAGTCTCGCCTGGACAAGGGACGTGGGCCCGTAGCCTCAGTACTGGTACAAAATGGCACTCTCAAGAGTGGTGATATCGTCCTGGCGGGCCATGAGTTTGGCCGAGTCCGGGCATTGGTTGATGAGATGAGCAATACAGTCAAATCAGCCGGACCTGCAATTCCAGTTGAGATTCTCGGGCTTAACGGGGTGCCTGAAGCCGGTGACGATTTTGTTGTTGTCTCGGATGAGAAAAAAGCCAAAGAAGTTGCGGAGTTTCGACGCGAGCGCCATAAAGACACTCTGCACTCAAACCAACAGTCGGCATTGATAGAAACTATGTTTGCTGGCATTGGCAAGGAGGACAAAAAAGTATTTAACGTCATCCTTAAGGCGGATGTGCGCGGTTCTCTTGAGGCGATTATTGCGTCATTGCAAAAACTCAGTACCGAGGAGGTCGAGGTCAATGTTATCGCCTCTGGTGTCGGTGGAATTAGTGAGAATGATGCACACCTCTCCGCGACCTCCAATGCCATGATCATTGGCTTTAATGTCCGGGCCGACAAGTCGGCACGCGACATAATTGAGAACGAGGGCCTGCAGCTTCACTATTACAACGTAATCTACGATGTTATCGACGATGCCAAGGCAGTCATGGGTGGCATGCTGGCGCCAGAGATTCGTGAAGAAATTGTAGGAATCGCCGAAGTACGCGATGTATTTAATTCACCGAAGTTTGGTCAGATAGCCGGTAGCATGGTGATAGAAGGCACTGTCTCTCGTAGTAAACCCATTCGAGTGCTGAGGGAGAACGTTGTCATCTATGAAGGCGAACTCGAATCGCTACGTCGTTTTAAAGATGATGCGAATGAGGTTCGCAATGGCATGGAATGTGGAATTGGTGTGCGCAACTACAATGATGTAAAGGTTGGGGACAAGATCGAAGTCTATGAGACCACTGAAGTGGCTAGGAGTCTTTAAGGCTTAACTTCAGTGCTTATGCTTTGATAGAGGGTTAAACAACGTCATGTCCGAGATGTCATCCAGGGTGCAGAGAGTAGCCGATCAGATTCAGCGGGAACTGGCGATGCTGATCCAGATGGAAGTAAATGACCCCCGGATTGGTATGGTCTCGGTGACAAGTGTAAGCGTAAGCAGAGACCTGGGGCATGCAAATGTATACGTTACTGTATTGAATACGATGACAGGCAGCGATGAATTAAACGACTCGACACTGGCAGCGCCTGGTGAACTGGATAAATTGGAAATCGAAGAAAACCTCAAAGCGCTGCGTAAAGCTTCGGGTTATTTGAGATCAATGTTGGCAAAACGAATCGAGCTTCGTTCGATACCAAAGTTGCAATTCCACTACGATGAAAGTGTACAACGAGGCCAGCAACTATCAAACTTGATAGATGATGCCTTAGCGGCTGATAAGAGTATGCATTCAGATAGTTAGTGGCACACACAGAAAAAGTACGCACAGAGGGTTTTCGATTGAGCAGGCAGCGTCGAAGAGGGAAACGGCAGAAGGGCCGCAATATCAATGGCATCGTCGTTTTGGACAAGGCGCCGGGATGTAGTTCGAATGCTGCTTTGCAAGAGGTTAAGAGGATTTTTGAGGCAAGCAAGGCTGGCCACACGGGCAGCCTCGATTCATTGGCAACTGGTGTGCTGCCACTCTGTCTTGGAGAAGCAACCAAGGTGTCACAGTTCTTGCTGGATTCTGACAAGCGCTATCGAGCTAGAATCAGGCTGGGTATTAGAACAGACAGTGGAGACAGCGAAGGAAATGTGATCGAAGAATTGACGGAGTTTCACGTTAAGCGCCGCGAAGTTGAAAAGGCGCTTAAGAAATTTGAGGGCGAAATAGAACAGTTACCGCCCATGTACTCCGCCTTGAAGGTTAATGGAGTACCGCTTTACAAGCTGGCGCGAAAAGGCTTGGAGGTGGAACGCAGTCTCCGCAAGGTATCGATTTATCACATTGCACTGTTGGACTTCGCCGAGAATGTAGTAGAAATTGAAATAGCCTGCAGCAAGGGCACCTATATTCGTACCATAGCAGACGATTTAGGGCAGGATCTTGGCTGCGGAGCACATATTATTGCGCTACGCCGGACACAGGCAGGAGCCTTCACGGAAGAAGACTGTATTAGTGCTGCCGAGCTAATTGAGCTGAAAGAATCGGACGGTCTGGACATGATTGACCAGCATCTTATTCCAATGGACAAGGCAGTACTCGATTTGCCAGAAGTAAAGTTACCAAGTATTACCGCCAGCCACGTAAAAAACGGGCAGGCAGTATTAGTAAGACACTTACCAGAAGAAGGTCTGGTGAGGATGTATGAAGACGAGCAATTCATTGGCATCGGCTGTATCGATGACGATGGTAAAGTTGCTCCAAGGCGTTTGATTGTCACAGTAGACTAAGAGGTATAAACAGAATACTGGACTCAACAAACTATGAAAGGGAAAGTATCAGGTAACTACTAATATGCGTGGTTATACTGATTTTAGATGGAATTAAACTCGCCCGGCTTTACAAACGAGAAAGCGATGACTGCCGGTAGTGAGATGGTCTAACCGCATATTACGGAGATATGAAATGGCTTTATCAGCTGAACAGAAAGAAACAATCATTAAGGAATACGCACAAGGTGATGGTGACACTGGTTCCCCCGAGGTCCAGGTAGCCTTATTAACTGCGAACGTTAATGAGTTACAGGCTCACTTCAAAGAGCACATACACGACCACCATTCTCGCCGCGGGCTCATCCGCATGGTGAATAGCAGAAGAAAGTTGCTCGATTACCTGAAGCGCAAAAATGTCGAGCGCTATGCTTCGTTAATCAAACAGCTTGGTTTGCGTCGTTAACTTAAATCAAAGAAGGAAGTATCTTGCACAGAGCCTGATGAGTTGGCTTTGCGACTGTAAATAATTAGGAAATAACTATGTTCAATCCAGTAAGTAAGACGTTTCAATTCGGTGATCAGACGGTCACACTTGAGACGGGCAAGGTTGCAAGACAGGCAACCGGTGCAGTTGTGGTAACTATGGGAAACTCCAAGGTTCTGGCAACTGTAGTAGGAAGAAAGCAGGCAAACCCTAACGCGGCGTTTTTCCCGTTAACGGTTAACTATCAGGAAAAGACCTATGCGGTTGGCAAGATTCCAGGTGGATTCTTCAAACGTGAAGGCAGGCCAACAGAAAAAGAAACTCTGACCTCACGATTAATCGACAGACCTATTCGTCCCCTGTTCCCCAAGGGATTTATGAACGAAATTCAGGTAATAATTACTGTCATTTCGGCAGATAAAGATGAAGATCCGGATATGGCTGGACTATTAGGCGCCTCGGCCGCATTGGCAATCTCGGGTATTCCGTTCGCCGAGCCAATTGGTGCCGCGCGTGTCGGTTATGATGCTGAGCAAGGTTACATTCTCAATCCGAGCTACAGCAGGTTAGAAACTTCTCAACTGAACATGGTTGTTGCCGGTACTCAGTCAGCAGTTCTAATGGTTGAGTCTGAGGCCAAGCAGCTCAGCGAAGATCAAATGTTGGGCGGAGTATTGTTTGCCCAACAAGAGATGCAAGTAGCCATCACCGCTATAAAGGAACTTGCCGCTGAGGCTGGCAAACCAGCGTGGGAATGGGAAGCCGCTGCAGTAAATGAACCACTGAAAGCAGCGGTTGAAGAAAAATTCGCTGCCGGCGTAACCGAAGCGTATCAGATTTCAGACAAGATGCAGCGTTATGACGCTATCGGTGAGTTACAGCAACAGGCGGTCGAACAGTTATCCGATGAAGAAGCGGGCATCTCAGAAGGAGATGTCAAGGACGTATTCGGTAAGCTGGAAAAGAGTACGGTACGCAATAGAATTCTCGATGGCGCTCCGCGTATCGATGGCCGTGACACCAAAACGGTGCGCAACATCGAAGTGGAAGTAGGCGTTCTGCCCAAGGCTCATGGTTCAGCTCTGTTCACCAGAGGTGAGACTCAGGCATTGGTAGCAACCACTCTTGGTGCGTTGCGCGACTCTCAGCTCATCGAAAATCTTCAAGGTTCGCGAAAAGACGGTTTCATGTTGCACTATAACTTCCCTCCTTACTCCGTCGGTGAAGCCGGTTTCATGGGCGGTCCCAAGCGCCGCGAAATTGGGCACGGTAAATTGGCAAGACGTGGCGTAACGGCAGTGATGCCGGCTGAAGAAGACTTTCCCTACGCGATCCGCGTGGTGTCTGAAATCACTGAATCCAATGGCTCCAGCTCCATGGCCAGCGTCTGCGGAAGTTCCCTGGCGATGATGGATGCCGGTGTCCCTGTCTCAGCAGCAGTGGCCGGTATTGCCATGGGCCTTATTAAGGAAGGTGAACGCTTCGCGGTGCTCACCGATATCCTTGGCGATGAGGATCATCTCGGTGACATGGACTTCAAGGTTGCAGGTACTTCCACTGGTGTTACCGCACTACAGATGGACATCAAAATTCAGGGTATTACCGAAGAAATCATGGAAACGGCTCTGGAACAGGCTAATGTTGGCCGCATGCATATTCTGGGCGAGATGAATAAAGTCATTCCTGCAGCACGCGAATCGGTTTCCGAAAATGCGCCGGCTATGGCCATGATCAAGATCGATACCGACAAGATTCGCGACGTTATCGGTAAGGGTGGTGCCGTGATTCGAGGCATTACTGAAGACACTGGTGCATCGGTGGATATAGATGACGATGGCAATGTGCGTATCTATGGTGAAGATGCTGACTCCAGGGACGCCGCGGTGGAAATGGTGAAAGCCATTACTGCCGAAGCGGAAATTGGCAGGTTGTACAATGGCAAGGTAGCCAGGATCGTCGACTTCGGCGCATTCGTGACGATCCTGCCTAGCAAGGATGGCCTGGTGCATATCTCTCAGATCGCTAGCGAGCGCGTAGAGAACGTCAATGAGTACCTTAAGGAAGGCCAGGACGTGCTGGTGAAATGCACAGACGTGGATGCTCGCGGACGCATCAAGCTCAGCATCAAGGAGATTACCGAAGAGGAAAAAGCGGCATTCGTCGAATAATCCTGACCGGAAATCATTAACGCAAGAAAACCCGGGTGTTACTTCGGGTTTTTTTGTGTTTGCGCTGGAAGAATCCTCGATAAATAGGGTCAGAGTAAAAATACAGTGTTTCTACTGTATTTTTACTCTGACCCTATTTATTCTGAGATATCGACTCTGACCCCATTTCAGCGTGGGTTTTCGGTCAGAACCGGTGTATAGACAACTTTAGAATCAGTAGTGACTACATTGTCTGCGTTGTAAATAGTTGGATTGTTTCCGCCCCACCAGTTATTGCTTGCACTAATCTGTTTGCCGGTGACTCGAATTTCTCCCCTGGCATTGTCGCTGAATCGATTGTGACCGATACTGCCCAGCGCACCACCACCGAAATCTGCCGTGGCCGAAATATCGCCACCGCCGCGATTATTCATGGCGAATCCGTAGCCGCTAGTCCCAATAATATCGGTGTTCTCCACCAGCAAAGTAGTCCTGCTGCCGCTGTCAGCCACGCTCTGTAGATTCAGGGAAATGCCGCCACCGCCCTGTTGCGGATTGCCACCGATTATCTTCGTGTTTCTAATTTCATAGCTTAAATCAGAGTTGACACCCGAGTTTGAAAACTGGATGGAGTCGGAGTAGGCGTTCTCAATAACACTGTCGATTATCTTGAAGGTCAGTTTGCAGGCCGTGCAAAAATTGGCCTCATCTGTTCGGGGATAACCGAACATGAATGCTTCTATGCCCGTGTTTGACTGGTTGCCTTCCTGTTTAGTGTTGTTGAAATGATAGTTCTTAACCAACATGATTTGTTCTGATTGACCCATCAGGTAGGGAATAATGCTATCGGAATTTCGGTTGCCACGGCCGATATTGTTGGCAGTGGAATCCAGAATGACAGTCTCGACGAAACTGCTATTGCGGGTGCGCACGAAATAGGCCCTGCCGCCGAGATCGGTAAATGTGTTTCTCTGGAATAGATAGCGACCGCTGCTGGCTCCTGAGTGAAAGACACGAATCGCACCCAGATCTTCACCATCGAAGAAGCTGCTGTCCTCAATGCGTATATTGTCTAATGCTCCCTCGACCCCATTAAAGCTCACCGCGTAAACAACCCCCCGTTCGTCTTCAATATGCTGGACCGCATTGCCGCTGAAGCTTGCGTGGTGGATATACGCTCCGGAGTAATCGGTGTCAGCACCGCTGATGGCGTAGTTACTCATATTCATAAAGTGAATGCCGGCTATCTCGTTATTTAGAGACAGTTGGACAATGACACTATCGCCGCTATTAGTTAGTTTTACCCTCTCTCCGCTGCGATCCTGAAGTTGCCCGTTTGCGCCTACCCCCAACAGCTTTTGTCCGGGTTTCAGTTCGATACCACCATCCAGTATTTTATCCTGACTGCTGGCAAGCAGAAAGATGGTGTCGCCTGCCGCAGTCACAGATTCAGCCTCTGCCAGTCTAAGAAACGGACTGGGTTGACTGCCATCCCCGCCCGGCTGAGCATCAGCCGAAACGTAAAATTCATTGGCATCACTTCGAGCATTCTGTTGCCCGGATGAGTGAGACGAAATCGCCAGCGAGAGTACGGCAATTAGTGCAAGGGAATAGAATTTCACGATGGCAGAATAATCTGCCACTGAAAGGAGACGATAAGCTTGGTCCATGATGGCGCCCGTTAAAGCAATCTGTGTCCATAAACTACAGAGAAGCGGAATCAACTGCAATTAGCGCTGCTGTTGTGAGAGCAGGTGACGGAGGAATTAGGAACCAATTCCTCCGTCACCATCATTCATTTCTTATACCGCTAGACTTCAGTTCAGTCAATCGGCTCCAGTCGCACGATTTCCGTCGCCTCGAAATCGCCTCTTCCGGCACCATTACCATCTGAAATGGCCAGGTAGATATAACCATCTGGACCCTGACGCACGTCACGAATCCGGCCCATGTCATAGGCGAGGGTTTCTTCCACTATCACTTCACGGTAATCGTCGCTCATGTGAAGACGTGCAACTTGCTCGCCGGCCAGACCGCCAGCAAAGATGCTGCCATACCACCCGGGAAACTTGTCGCCGGTGTAGACCATGAGACCCGAAGCGGCAATTACCGGTGTCCAGAAATAGGCTGGCCCCGTCATGCCGGCCTGACCGATGCCAACATGGATGGGACTGCCTATCGAACCATAGTTAACGCCGTGACCAATTACCGGCCAGCCATAATTGTTCCCTGGTTCGACCAGATTGAGCTCGTCTCCACCCTGGGGGCCGTGCTCGGTCATCCAGAGATCACCTGTTTCGGGGTGGATCGCCAGACCCTGGGGGCTGCGGTGCCCATAAGTCCAGATTTCCGGAAGTGCATCGTCACGGCCGACAAACGGATTGTCACTGGGCACGCTGCCATCATCATTCAGGCGCACAATGACTCCCTGGTGATTGGTCAGATCCTGCGCCGGGTGAGCGGTCAGATCCCCCCTGGCAGGCGCCTGACGTTCGCCTAAAGTCAGGAACAGGTAGCCATCGTTATCAAAAACCATCTTGCCGCCGTAATGTCCGTAACCGGCTGCTTTAGGAGAGAAGATTTCAATCACATTGGTAAGGCGGTCATTTTCAAAACGCCCCCGGGCTACTGCAGTGACTGATGTTTCCCCTTCTTCCTTGGCATAACTGAGGTAAAGCCAGCGGTTCTCGCTGAAATTCGGATGTGGCAGGACTTCGAACAGTCCGCCCTGGCCCGTGTAAAATACTTCAGGCACACCGGGTACTGCTTCCGGCAATAGCCGCGCGTCTCGAATGATTCTCAATCGACCGGGTTTTTCCGTAACCAGCATGTCACCGCCCGGCAGCCAGGCCATGGACCAGGGTTGTAACAGACCGTCTGCGACCGTCGCGACCCGATAATCCTGGGATGCGTTGTAAATATCGGACTGCGCACTGGCAGCAGACGCGGCGGTCAGCAGTAAGCTGGTACCAGCAAGTTTTAACAAATAACGAAGCATAGTTTATTCCTCTTTTATTTAGACGGGGCAGACCACACTATCAATTTCTTAGAGCTGAACTTCAGCACTGCAAGAAAAGCGTGGTCTGTCCGCTTTTCCTTTTCCCTAGTCTATCTCAGTGAGCCTCGAATCTTGAAGCGGATTCGGAGTATTAGTAGCGTATTGCACTTTTGCTCTGACTCGACTGTCCCACCCATTAAGCTACTATTCAGGCGTTTTGGTGCAGGATTCTGGTGGGAGTTCTGCCAGTGGCTTCTCAGTTACAAATAATTACAAATCTTCCTGTCAATAATGCGTTAACTAATTGATATTGTTGTGAGTTTATTAGAATTGTTAGAGCCGTGGACTTGCTTGTAGTTCAGAGATTGCTTATCCTTCCTATCCCTGATCCCAGGCTCATAACACCTATAAAACCCCGCCTGGCCTGGCTTCGATGTCCGACCAGTGTGATAGACTCGGCAGCAGGGATGCACGATCCAAAGACAAGATATCCGGAGAGTCCCAGATGGTAACAACAAGACAATTGCTTTCATCATTAGCCGTGACTATGGGGGCCCTGATTTGTGCTTCAACAGCGCAGAGCCAGACCGGCACCAGTGTAGATGAGGGCGATTGGCCGACAATTCACGGCGGTTCACTTTCTCAGCGCTATTCGCCTCTGGACCAGATTAATGCAGAAAACGTCGGCTCCCTGGAGATTGCCTGGCGTTTCTCAACAGAAAGCTTTGGGCCTAGTGCCGATTTCAATAACCCGTCTACACCGCTTGAAATAGACGGCGTTCTATACGCAGACATAGCCAGCACTCGAAACATCGTGGCTCTGGACGCCACTTCCGGACAGGTATTGTGGCTGTGGCGACCAAACGAAGGCGAACGCTTCGACAATGCGCCGCGAAAGGGCGCTGGCCGGGGACCTGCCTTCTGGCGCGATGGCGACACGGCGCGGGTTATCGACGTCACTCCCGGCTTCCAACTGGTTTCTCTTGATGCCAAAACCGGCGTCCCTGATCCGAATTTTGGCAACAACGGCATCGTAGATTTATTCGAAGGATTACGTAACGCCGATGATCCTCGTTATGACAACATCGATATCGGCATTTCTGCACCACCTTTCGTCATGAACGATGTGATTGTGGTGGGACCGGCACACCGGGTGGGCATGCGGCCACGGTCCATGGTTAATGTGAAAGGCGACGTGCGTGGCTATGATGTGCACACCGGCGAGCATCTGTGGACCTTTCATACCATTCCTGAGCGAGGTGAAGTGGGCTATGAATCCTGGCTTGATGGAGGTGTAGAATTTACCGGTAATGCCGGTGTCTGGGCACCCATGTCCGGTGATCCGCAATTGGGCCTGGTCTTTTTGCCGGTAGAAGCGGCCACTGGCGACCAGTTTGGTGCTGATCGCCCCGGTGATAACCTGTTTTCGTCCTCCATTGTCGCGCTGGATATCGCCTCTGGAGAGCGCCAATGGCACTTCCAGTTGACTCACCATGACATCTGGGACTGGGATATTCCCTCCGCACCGGTACTTGCCGATTTACCCAATGGCAACAAGGTGCTGATGTCGGTAACTAAACAGTCCTACGTCTATACCTTCGACAGAGAGACTGGCGAGCCGATCTGGCCCATTGAAGAGCTTGCTGTGCCTGCCGGTGATATTCCCGGTGAGTGGTACTCTCCGACGCAACCCATACCCACGCGTCCTGCACCCTTCGACCGAAATACCTTTACCGAAGCTGATCTGATCGATTGGACCCCGGAAGTCCGCGCGTTGGCGCTGGAAGCCGTTGAAGGCTTTCGCCTCAGCCCGAATGTCTATTCCCCTCCGTCTATGACGGATGATCCAACCGATGGCACCAGAGGCACTCTGCACTTGCCCTCCGCCACCGGTGGCGCCAACTGGGAGGGTTCTGCCGTCGATCCGGAGACCGGGATTCTCTATGTGCCCTCGCGGACAGCCCTGGGTGTGTTGACGATGGCGAAAGATGAGAACTCAGACCTTGCCTACAGCCAGGGATATGGCGTGCGTGTACCGCGGATTCAGGGACTGGATATAGTCAAGCCACCTTATGGCCGCATCACGGCGATCGACATGAACTCTGGTGATCATCTGTGGATGATCGCGAATGCCGATACGCCGGATCGCATTGCAAATCATAGCCTTTTGGAGGGTGTCGATATTCCACGCACAGGTGTGCCGACACGGGCAGGAGTCGTACTGACCAAAACCCTGCTGTTCGTCGCTGAAGGTGGCGGTGGCCCCGGAGCCAGCCCCATTCTGCGTGCGATCGACAAGCAAAGCGGTGAAATTGTCGCCGAGATCGAAACGCCCAATACTCAATCCGGGTTACCATTTACCTACGAGCACGAC
>CEUC01042329.1_pt1 | contig 18398 bp, 35 predicted proteins | sample 356471 | NCBI WGS metagenome assembly CEUC01 (sample SAMEA2623295, study PRJEB7988) | marine metagenome | biome: marine biome (ENVO:00000447); feature: deep chlorophyll maximum layer (ENVO:xxxxxxxx); material: "saline water (ENVO:00002010), including plankton (ENVO:xxxxxxxx)" | depth 40 m | reverse complement strand
GCAAATTATATACAGTATTATCTTCAAGAAAAAATATTAAGACAATCATATATACAAAAACGATGGGATAATTTTAATTTTCCTAGTTGGAATAATGTAAATTTCTTTAACAATGATATTGATGCAAGATCGAATGATAAAGGATTAGATGGAGTTCATCCAGGTCCTAAAAGCCATGAAATGTTTGCAGACAATTTATATTTAGACTTAAAAAATGAAATCGCGAAAAAATTTAACAGATAGCAATAGGGATTATTCGGTCTTTTTACCTAGTATAAGTGGATTTTATAATACATTTATATCTAAACAACAACACGGAGAATATGTTCCGACAGATAGGATTCCTACTGAGTTTGAACATGGTATAGAAGGCTGTAATTTTCTTAATGCAGATAAAGGGTATTTTAATTACAAATGGTCATTGTATTCTGCAGGTCATGCTCAACTTGATATTGCAAAAAGTGATGTCGAAGAAAGTATGGTACAGAAACGTGACAAACAAAAAACTTGGTGTCTTGCTGATAGCGGCGGATTCCAAATAGGTAAAGGTATTATTAACTTTGATTGGGAGAACTTTTATGAAAAGCCTACTGATAGTAATTATATTGGTAATGCTGATGCCGTTAGGAGTAAGATTCTTAATTGGCTCGAGCATACCGCTGACTATGCCCTCATATTGGACATACCGTCATGGGCTGCCGATCCCGTTAACCGTGAACGGACAAAAATGTCTAGTTATGCCGAAACACTCAAAGCCACATTGTATAATAATGATTGGTTCGTCAAACATAGACAAGGAAATGTAAAGTTTTTAAATGCATTACATGGTATGGATTGGGCATCTGCAACTGAATGGTATAATGCAGTAAAACATTTTCCATTTGAAGGTTGGGCATTTGGTTCTAATAATATGCGGAATATATATCTTGCTTTACGTAGGATGATTGTTTTGCGTGATGATAAGTTATTAGAAAAAGGTGAAAATGATGTTATACACTTCTTAGGTACATCACGTTTAGATTGGGCATGTATGCTTACAACTATACAACGATGTTTGCGTGAGCATGTAAATGAAGATATGACTGTTACGTTTGATTGTGCTAGTCCGTTTATAGCAACTGCACATGGCCAAATGTACACACAACATGTACATAGAAACAATCGCTTTAGTTATATAATGGACAAAGCAGTAGATACAAAAGATTTGTCTGGTAGCGATATACCGTGTCCGTGGAGCAGTCCTATTGCAGAACGTATGACAATGGGCGACATTTGTTATTACAAGCCAGGTGACTTAAACAAACTAGGCAAAGAAGGTAAAACTAGTTGGGATAGTTTCAGTTACTTTCTTATGATGGCTCATAATGTATATCAGCATATAGAATCAGTACAACGTGCTAATGCTTTAGCAGATGTAGCAAGCACAATATATAAGCCTAAAATTACAGAATGGCGTAAAGTAAAAGCAACAGGCAACGAGGATGAATTTAGTCCATGGGTGCCACGTAACTTAATTTACTTTAATGAAGTATGTAAAGATATATTTAAAGCAGAAAATCCTATGACACTAATTGAAAAAGCAGAGGGATTGTTTTCGGATATTAGTGATAAACGTACTCGTAGATCATCTGCGGCAGTATTTAATTCGTTGTTTGATGTCGAAGATGTAGGCAACGACAATGATGCAGATACATTTGATCAGCAAGATGATGAAAAAATGGAGGAGTTAAATGATTCAATATTATGAAAATATTCCATTTTGTATAATGGAACAAGAAGAGGCCGGAGTTAACATAAATTTTAAAGAAATTATAGATTACATCGAGTTTATGGAACCTAAACTAAAGGAGATTCCGATAGATCCGAAAGTAGCATATCAACAAGATGATTTATCTGCTCGGTTTAACAAATGGAATATATTTTATGCTCCGGAACCTTGTCTAATACCTGTGTTTAAATTAATTAAAACAGGATGGGAGCAATTTAAAACTGAAATTAATTTTAAAGAAAAACCATTGTGGATTCATGCCCATGGTAATATTCATAGAAAAGATCAACAATTAAGTTATCATGAACATAGATTTTCCATATTAGGTTTCGTAGGATTATCATCTGAAGGTAGTAACACCACGTTTTATACAGGTAAAAATAATGATATTGCTATACCTATACCTAATAAAAATGGACAACTAGTTATAACCCTAGGTCCTATTCCACATCACACAGATGTATGGGATAAAGATTATCCTAGATGTAGTATTGCACTTAACTTGCTACAAACAATAGATATTAAAACAATAGGAGCAGGACCTGTGTTTCCTTTTGAAGTATGATAATCCTAATAAAGCAATGCCTCCTGTATTTCCTGTACATATAGAATAAATATTATTATGCAACTAAATGAACTAAAAGTAACTGAAGCATTAGTAAAATATCCAGAACGTATATATAAAGTATTTTCTGCTCATTTAGAGCAAGAAATGCTTAATTACATGTATCATTACAAGGTTCATAGAGACGATTACGAACAAGAACATGATAATATTAAGGGCATGGTTGCTAAAGTTGCAAATAAAAAAGGCATAACTATAGAGCAAAACTGGTCCAAAGGAAAAAGTAATAAACTTGAAATAGACGTTAGACCGGATGACTTCCCTACTAGATACTCACCTAGAACAGAAACAGAAGAAGGATATGCCAAACTACAATTAGTATATAAACCTGGTGCCGATGAAAAGGCAGAAGGAACACACCAAACTGGTGTACGTAAAAATAAATGGCTCCATACTATTAGAATAATAATGGGTGATATTATGGAGGATATATTAATTCAAGATAAACCTAAAGAGCAGTTTAGAGAAATACATTATACATTACAACGTGTAAATTCTACTTTACGACACGAATTAATGCATTTAACACAAGAACACACACTTAGACGCACTACTTCTAAAAAATTAAATCAAAAAACAGGTGAATGGGAAACCGATGATTTAGCATTTACTGGGCAAACAGATCGATTACCTGGATATGGAGATAAAGAATTAGAAAAAGATCATCCTGAATTTGGTTATAGAGTTCATAATTTAAGTCCTATTGAATTTGATCCTATGATTGAATCTGAAGCGGCACGATTTAGATATACATTTTATAATCGTACCGAACCTGTGATGCCACAAATAAAAGATTATATACAAAGTAGTCAATTTTTCAAATTATTAAAAGGAATGCGGGAAACTAAACCAGGTGAATGGGAATCCTGGGAAGAAGCAGATCCTAGATATCAAATCGCAATTAAAAAATTCACAAAAAGAGTTCAAGAAATTACTTGACATAAATAATTAGATATGTTAAAATATTACTAAAGGAGAAATCGCTTGGGGTGTTGGTATACAGATCCATGTCGGTTGATAGTAGGCAAGAAATAGTAAAATATGATTATGGAAGAAAGGAAGTAAACCTTAAAGATTATGGGAAAAATATATTCTTGGGTAACAATCTTACAGATGAGGAAATCATTTCGTGCATAAGAGCTTACAGACAACAACAGGCAAAGGAAGAAGAAATAAACATCACGAAGTTTTACCAGAAACTGAAAAGGGGATGGCAGAAACTAGTGGCTTAGAAGGTATCGCCGAATCACGTAACAGTGGCGGACTACCTGGCCTTTTGAATATTTTACAAAACATAAAAAATGCTGAGAGATTACGAAACTGGAAAATTCACTGATGTAAAGTTTTTTATTGGAACAGAGGTGGAAAATACACAAGCAACAGGACTCCGCACATTATTTGTTGCGGGGCTTATGCCTTCAAATAAAATATTAAACCTTGCATTAGAACATGAAGTACAACATATATATTTAGGTGCAAATCATACATTTACTCCTAATTTGGGTTGGAATCATAATACTGTTAAAAAATGTATTGAAGCAGGTTATACAGTATCATTAAATTATCCTTTTAATTACCACAATAATGTAAGAAAAGAACTTGGAGATCTCTATACTAATAAAGATTTTATACCTCAAATTAGTTTCCAATTTCCTAATATAAAAGAAGAAAACCCCAATTTAAATTTTAAAATAGATGATATAGATTTTGACGCAACAAACGATGGTGTTTGGTGTTTCAATTTATCGGATGTTTGCACAGACGATAATAAAACAACCTGGGACAAATATAAAAGCGATAAAATATTATGAGTAATAAAAAAATTAAATTAATTAAAGAAGATGAAACATCAGCTGACGATTTATTAAAAACTATGCTTAAAACCATGGAAGCAATGGATTGGAAATTATGGGAACTCTATCAAACTGCCCAACGAGTCGAAAAATACCTAGGAATAGAAAAAGAAGATGAAAAATAATAAACGTATTTTTGTAACTTTTCAAAAAGAAGGGTTACATAGGTGGCCTGATGCAGGCAATTATCCTGGTGTAGAATTTTTAGCAAATGAACATAGACATATTTTCCATTTTAGAGTTGATTTGCAAGTATTCCACGACGATCGTGAAGTAGAATTTATTCTATTTAAACGTGAATTAGAAGGATTGTATACTGAAGGAACATTAGAACTTGATTATAAGTCATGTGAGATGATGGCCGATGAATTGGGATCATATATAGAATTAAATTATCCTGGTAGACATTTTAGTATAGAAGTATCAGAAGATGGCGAAAATGGTTGCCTAGTTGAATTTATTAATACAAACCCAACACAAAACTTAGCATAATACAACGCCTCTGGAAAAGTTTTTTCCGATAGTAGAGGCGGCACATATGTGGCATGAATTCAAAAAAGTTTAAAGAAATATTAGAAGTATCTACTCACATAGATAAATCGGGTGATTATGAAATTCGTCGCTATACAAATAGCGGCGGATATGTTATAATAGATACATTAGGAGATTTTGTTATATTAGATGAAGATAATGTAACAGATGTTTGCGGTATAATATTTGAGGATTTAATCGACCAAGGAAAAATCACAGAAAATTAATATGTCTATAATAGTAGCATTAGATTATACTAATCCGTTAGAAGCATTAGAAATGGCCGCAAAATTACGTGACCATGTCGACGGGTTTAAAATTAATCATGCTTTATGGAGTCAATCTGTATATATTAAAGACTATACTGATAAAGAATTATTTATAGACTGCAAATTATGGGATACTCCAAATACAATTAAAACAGTAGTAGAAAAAATTATTGCTAAAGGTGCATCAATGACAACGATAAGTACCTTAAACAGTCCTGAAGTATTCGAAATTCTTAAACAATATAACAATGACATTAGATTATTAGGTGTAACATCACTTACTTCTTGGACACAACAAGAAGAATATGATATTCATCATAAATCACCATATCATATATGGGAAACACATATTACAAAAATAAAAGATAATTTTGCAGGAATTATTTGTCCTGTACCAGATTTACCTATAATAGATAAAATAGACCCTGAATATAATTTAATTAGAGTTTGCCCAGGAATAAAATATGAAACAAAACTTAAAGGACAATCGAGAACAGGAACACCAAAAGAAGCACAAGAGCTCGGTGCCGATTATGTGGTTATTGGAAGATCTATTACTGAAGCGAGCGATCCAGTCGAGAAAGTAAAGGAGATATATGACAGTTTACATAGTTGATTTAGAAGCAGTAGAATCTAGATATACTTGTGAATGGAAATGGCATTTGCCACAGTTATTTAAACATGCCGTTCCTATCGAAGGTGCAGAAGACATTCCTAAAGCAACCACTCCGGGTGCTTTTCTAAACTTCGGTGGTACTAATATCTACAAAGCAAAACAAATAGAAACAATGGGTAGGATGTTCTGCGATGGTACAGTTAAAGCGGGAGATCATTTTTTATTTACAGATGCTTGGCATCCAGGTATTATAACATTGAAGTATATGAGCGAACTGCTCAAAGTACCTGTAACAATTCATTCCATGTGGCATGCAGGATCGTATGACCCACATGACTTTTTAGGAAGGTTAATACATGATAAGCAGTGGACTTTTGATTTTGAGCGGAGCATTTTTCATGCTTCAGATTATAACTATTTTGCTACTAAGTTTCATATTAAAATGTTTGTAGAAACATTGTTTAATACCGAATGGTCAGCAAACGGTGTTCCAGATCACGAACTAACAACTACAATGCGAGAGTTAAAAAGTAAAATAATTCGCACTGGTTGGCCTATGAAATATCTCAAAGATGGGTTCTATGAAAGAGAAGAACATAAAGAAGAAAAAGAAGATCTAATAGTTTTTCCACATAGGATTGCACCTGAAAAACAACCAGAGATATTTAGAGATTTAGCAAATGCATTGCCTAAATATAAGTGGGTAGTATGCCAAGACGAACAGTTGACAAAAGACGAATACCATGCTATACTAAGAAGAGCAAAAATGGTATTCAGTGCCAATTTACAAGAAACATTAGGCATTAGCCCATATGAAGGAGCATTAGTTGGAGCAATACCGTTAGTACCTGATAGACTTTCGTATAGCGAAATGTATGATTGGGAATTTAAATATCCATCAGAATGGACTACAGATTGGGGTAATTATCAAAAAAATAAACAAAATATTATTAATACAATAGTAATGAGAATGGATGCATATAATGAATTGTATTCCAAAATATTAAACCAAGCAGAAAGTTTATCTAAAAATTATTTTAGTTGCGAACCATTATTAGAGAATATTAAATGATAGATGAGTTAACAAAGACCTTTTATGGAAATAAAAGATGTAATGATAACATAAGTGAGCTTCTTTCCGAAGAACAAATAGGTATAATGCAGGATAATGTTGAAAATCAATTTCAAAAAGTATTAGATGCATTGTTAATAGATACAGAAAAAGACCACAATACGCAAGAAACTGCAAAACGTGTAGCAAAAATGATGGTGCGAGAAGTTTTTGCTGGACGATATGAACCCAAACCACGTATAACTTCATTTCCAAATGCAAATCAATATGACGAACTTTACCTTACAGGACCCATTAAGATTAGGTCAACTTGTGCTCATCATTTTCAGCCTATTGTTGGTAATGCTTGGGTTGGCATATTCCCTGGTAAAAATGTTATTGGTCTTTCAAAGTTTAATAGGCTTGTAGATTGGGTAGCAAGCAGACCACAAATACAGGAAGAAATGACAGTACAGATTGCTGACATTATAGAACAAGAAACACAAGCAGAAGGTGTTGCAGTAGTAGTAAAAGCAGAGCATATGTGTTTAACACATAGAGGTGTTAAAGAACACGAAAGTGATATGACAACATCTGTTGTTCGTGGATCGTTGCGTAACGAAGAATCACAAAAACGAGAATTTTTTACATTACTTAAAGGTATGAAAGGATTTTTACCTTAATAGTAAATACATGTAAATGAGTGGGAAAAATATAGTATGGAAAGGTAATTTTGAAATAGACCTTGTTAAACAAGATAGTTTAACAGCCATGCGTTATCATGCAAGTGAACAAATAAAAAAATTACAAGAGCACGCCGATTTATTAGTAGAACAAGCAAAAGAAATTGTTGAAAGAGTAAAATTAGCAGAAAAAATAGCAACAGCCGAATATGGGTTCAAACCTGTCCATTTAAAAGAATATTATTTGTACGAAAAAAATAAAAAACTAACTTTAACACTAATTGCACCCGATGAATGGAAATCGCCATACGGGAAATTTATAGCAACTGTTAGGCAATTAGGTGATTCTACTTGGGAGAAAATATGACAATATCAAGCATTAATGTATACACACCATCTCGTCCTGCAGATCCTAGACTTGATCGAACATGGGCAACAAAAGAGGAAGTCGAAAAACTTCAAAAACAAATAGACATACTTAGCGAAAGAATTGATAAAACGCAAGATGTTATATACAGGAAATTAGGAAAATGAAAGCAATCCTCGAGTTTGATTTACCAGAAGATACAGAACAATATAATGTAGCAACAAAAGCAATGGATTGGGCGTTGCTTGTCTGGGACTTTAACGAGCAATTAATAAAATGGGAAAAATATGAAGAGCATACTGATGAGGAAATAGACCTTATGACTACTATGCGTCAATTTATTGCTAATCGAATGACCGCCGAAGGATTGATTTATCCAGAATAAGGAGAAATTATGGTTAGAGTAAGATTTATATGGGAAGCTGAAGGGCTTTATGAAGATGAAGAAGAAGACGTCGGTCCAATAGAATTAGAAACATATTACGATGCAGAAACATGGCAAGAAGCATGTAATGATGCCGCTGACTGCTATGACTGGGATGATGAAGACTGCATCAATTTTGAAGCCGAAAGTGACTTGAGTGAAACTACTCGATCACTTACAAAAATATTAATACAAGAAGACGGCAAAGACGAAGTAGATGCCGACCAAGAAGTATATGAATATTACAATAAGGCCGAAGAAAAAGCAATGGGAATATGACACTATTTGATATTAAAAATTTAAACACCACAGAAATAAAACAAGTAAAAGAATGGTGTGAACAGGAATTAAAATTTCGTGAAGAAGTAGGAAAAGAAATAGAACGACGCAATTACCCTGAAGGTTCGTTTGAACATATGGTAAATTTAGAAAAAATTAAGGGAGGTCAATGAAAAAAACATATATTAGTTGGGATAACGCAGGAGCATTATTACATGAAGTGATGCGAAGTATGAAAGGTTGGCAACCAGACTATGTAGTAGGTATTGTGCGTGGGGGATGTTTTCCAGCAGGAATGTATAGCCATTATGCTGGTGTACCTATGTATGCATTAAAGGTGCAACTAGCAGACGGAGCAGGAGAAAATACTAAAGACGATACTGAGTGTAATACTTGGATGTCAGAAGATGCATTTAATGGTAAAAACATTCTTATTATGGAAGATATTAATGATAGTGGAGCAACCTTTAATTGGATTAAAAGTGATTGGCGACAAAGTTGTATACCAACAGACGTTAGATGGCAAAATGATATGGTGTTTGGTAACAATGTTCGTACTGCATGTTTAGTAGAAAATAGTGCAAGTAATTTTGAGTGCGATTATGCAGGCATGACAGTTAATAAAGTAGACGATCCGCAATGGATTGTTTTTCCTTGGGAGGAATGGTGGAATCAACATTAAACAGCTGGGAAGAGGCACCATGGCCTAAAGAAAATATAATACACGAAAATCCAGGATTTGCGGTCATTAAAGACGGCTTTCCTGTAACTGAAGGACATTTACTATTTGTTCCTAAAACACGAGATCATGTAAATATCGTACAATGTTTTGGTGCGGCATATACGTGGGGCAATAAAGGAGTTAATAATGGCGATTATGAAGGATATAATATTGGGTATAATAACGGTACCGTTGCGGGTCAAACTGTTTTTTGGCCGCATATACACCTTATACCAAGAAGAAAGGGAGATGTTGAGAATCCGCAAGGAGGTGTCAGACATGTCATCCCACGCAAAGGAAATTACAGGGCTTAAAGATAATATACCTAAATTATTATTTTTAACTACAGGAAAAATGACCAAACAATTCCAGGAAACTGAGGCATTTGTTAATAGGGCTAAACTAGAAATAGAAGCTGATAATAAAATGTTTAGATTTGAATTTTCAACTGAAGATGATAAAACTATCAAAACTAATTTTCAAATTTTAGATGCCGAAGGAGAATCAAAAATTGATGTAGAAGGAATACATGATGGTATGGGCCCGCCAATTAATGATACAATAAATTAATAAATTTAAATAGGTTGACAAAATGACTAAAAAAACATATAATTGTACTGTAGATAGTCTTAATGTAGAAGATGATGGAAAAACTGTCGTTCTTCCTCCTGAAGCACAAGAAGCATTGGGACTAAAAGAAAATGAAAAAATTGTAATGACAAAAGTAGCAGGTGGAGGGAAACAGGCAGTATTTAAAATAAGATCAAATGAAACTTAAATACTCTGAAATATTTTATAGCATACAAGGTGAAGGTAGATGGGTAGGAGTGCCTAGTGTATTCATTAGATTATTTGGGTGTAATTTTGAATGTAGAGGATTTGGACAAGGCAGGGACAAATCAAAGTGGCTACCAAAAAAGTATATGCCACATGTTACAGATCCAAATAGAATGAATTATAAATCCTACCACGATCTTCCTGTTCCAGAAATAGGATGCGATACAAGTGCATCTTGGTCACATCTATATAAACATATTGCAACTAACGAGGATTCTTCTGTAGTTGCAAAAAAAGCAATAGACTTAACCGCATATAAAGCATGGGGGAACACACATCTTATTCTAACAGGCGGAGAACCTTTGCTATGGCAAAAGGCAATTCCGGATTTATTATCGCAAGAAGAGTTTCATACACTTTCACATATGACTATTGAAACTAATGCTACACAACCTCTCAAGTCTGAGTTTAAAGATTATTTAATAAAGCGAAACGTACATATTACTTGGTCATGTAGTCCTAAACTGAGTATTAGTGGCGAGAATTGGAAAGATGCAATTAAGCCAAATGTAGTACAAGATTATGCAAGTATACCTAACAGTGATTTATATTTAAAATTTGTTGTTCAAGACAACGAAGATATCAAAGAAGTAAAAACTGCACATGGTGTATTAGGTAACTTTCCAGTTTACTTAATGCCAGTAGGTGGCACAGTAGAAGGATTAGAATTAACCGAAAAACAAGTAGCAGAAATGGCATTAAAATACGGCTATAGATTTAGTCCAAGATTACACGTACACTTGTTCGGTAATGCATGGGGAACATAATGGGAATTTTTGATATTTTTAAAAAGAAAAAAGAAGAACCTAAACCGGTACCTAAGCCTAAAAAAGGACATCCTAAAGATGGCAAAGAACCTTGGGTGGATGTAATTGAAGTTAAATTAGATGTAGAAAATCCTTCTAATGGTTATTTTGAATTAGATTGGAACCAACCATTTGTCGCAATGTTGCGAGAAAATGGTTACGAAGGTAATGAAGATGAAATGATAGTAGATAAGTGGTTTAGTGATTTATGTAAAACTATTGTTAGGGAAGAAATAGAAGATGAATATGATCTTTTAGGCGAGGCCCCTAATATTGTTCAACTCAATGACGGAAGAAAAATAATAAAATGACACATATTCTTGTTGATACAACTAATATGTTTTTTAGAGCAAAGCATGTTGTTAGAGGAGATGATCTTGATACAAAGGTCGGTATGGCAATGCATATTATGTTTACATCAGTAAACAAAGTATGGAGAGATTTTGCAGGTAGCCATGTTGTATTTTGTTTTGAAGGTCGTTCGTGGCGTAAAGATGAATATGTACCTTACAAACGTAACAGAAAAGAAAAGCGAGATGCTCTTACTGCAAAAGAGCAAAAAGAAGAAGAGTATTTTTTTGAAAAGTTTGGGGAATTTCAAACCTTTTTATCGGAAAAAACAAATTGTTCTGTTTTACAAAACAAAGATTGTGAAGCAGACGATATGATTGCTAGATGGATACAATTACACCCAGAAGACAAACATGTTATTGTTTCTAGTGATTCTGACTTTTATCAACTTATATCAGATAATGTAGAAATTTATAATGGCATTACTGATACAACAATAACCAATGAAGGATATTACGATGGGAAAGGTAAATCTATTATTGATAAGAAAACCGGACAACCAAAAGAAGCACCTAATCCTCGATGGCTTCTTTTCGAGAAGTGTATGCGTGGGGACACCTCTGATAATATATTCAGTGCTTACCCTGGCGTTCGTACTAAAGGCACTAAAAACAAAGTGGGGTTACTTGAAGCATTTGATGACCGAGATAAACAAGGGTATAATTGGAATAATCTTATGCTCCAGCGGTGGACGGATCATAACGGAGAAGAACACAGAGTCCTCGCCGACTATGAAAGAAATAAAAAACTTATAGATTTAACTGAACAACCTGAAAGAATTAAATCTGCAATGGATGAAACCATTACTGAGGTTGCTCAGCATGATAAAATATCTCAAGTAGGTATACATTTTATGAAGTTTTGTGGTAAGTATAATTTACAGCGGATCGGCCAACAAGTGCAAGATCATGCATTATATTTAACTGCTGGATATAATTAATGGATGCAGATGATAGAAACAAATTAAGAAGAGAAGCAGAACTTGATATTAAAAAGCAGATTTATAAACAACCTGCATTTCCTTATTATCAATCATTAGGTATATTTGAATTTTTTTATCCTGTTCAAGCAGGAGAAGAAATGTTAGGTTTTTTACATATTTGGTGGAACAAAAATAAATCATCAGGTATAGTTATTGGAAATAAAGAATCTAAAGGTTTTTGGGAAACTACATGGTATGATGATATAAGACAAAAACCTAAAATAGAACCTTTTGGCCCGCCTATAATAGATCAAAGAAAGGTAATGCAAATTTTTCAAGACGAAGAAAACCGAAGAATAGAAAAAATCGCATTATCTAAACTTCAAGAAGAAAAATTAAATAGACTCAAAGAACCTTCCGGCATTCTTAAAAAATACCTGTCATAAATACTATAAGGAGAGTATTTAATGGCAAGACCTCAACCTAATGTTTTGATGGAAGATCAAGATAATGGGTTACTTATTCAAATACTAAAAGCAAAACATATATATGCTGTTTATTATCGAGAAAAGCCTATTAACTTGAGAACATTAAACACTCTCGGACAATCAGGATTAAAATATAAAAAAGTATCTTTTTCTAATCCTGGTCATGCTTTTAACTTAGCAGAAAGATTAAACAAACTGTTCAGCACAAAAGAATTCGAAGTCTACCGCTTTGCGGAGGGAGAACAAGTAACAGAAACAATATATTGAGCAATGAGTAATATTCAAGAAATATTTGAAGAAAGCCAGCAAGCATTAGAAGATCTGCAAACAAGGATAGGCAACGAATCTAAGAAGTTAAAAGAAAGTTTAAGGGACCAACTCCAATTAAAATTAGATGCAGATAAACTATATGAAGCCCGTTGGGTATTTTATCATTCTATACTTGCCGTAGAGCTACTTGTTATAATAATATTGCTATCAGGAATATGGTGGAAATTATGAAAAAATATTTAGCGTCAATTATATGTTTTTTTATGGCCGCTTGCTCGTTAGCATTTGCCGGGCTCAATAAAGAAACAGTAGAAAGAGTAAAACAGGCAACTGTTTTTATTCTTATGGAAAGTGACAATAATATATCTATTACCAATCCTACAGGTCAAGGAATGTGTAGTGGATTTGTTATTAATGAAGAACGACATATTGTTACTAATTATCATTGCATTCATAATACAACTAAATTAAAATTAGCATTTTATGATAAAGATGATTGGAATATATATGAAGTAAAAATTGTCGGCTCAGACCCTCTTGCGGATTTAGCAGTAATACACATACCTAATCGTAAAAAACCTTTACCTTTTTTAACTTGGTCAGACGAAGAACCTTGGGATGGTATGGATGTATTTGCCGTAGGGCATCCGTTTGGGTTAGTATGGTCTATTTCTAAAGGTATTATAAGTAGCACAAAACGACATGTTCGTACACCTTATGTAAGATTTATTCAAACAGATGTTGCAATTAACCAAGGCAATTCAGGTGGCCCTTTAGTTAATACCGCAGGTAATGTTGTTGGTGTTAATTCTATGATAATTAATCCATCACCTATACAACCGAAAACAAATATAGGTATGGCACTATCTATTCGTGTTGATGATGCAAAAGAAATAGTAGATGTTATTAAAAACGGTAAAGAATTTGAGCGACCTATTTTAGGTGTGCAATTAGCAGATTTGACCCCGCTAAATAGAGATACAATAGCAAACATGCCCGATGTAAAGGAAGCAGGAACTGTTGTTCCGAACACATTAGGTTGTTTTGTTGCACCTAATCCTAATTTACCTAAAGGAATAAAACAGTTTGATGTTATTGTAGGAATAGATGGTAAAGCAGTTAATAGGCAACAAAATTTAACTGATGTAATAAGAACTAAAAAAGTAGGTGATGTGGTTGATCTAATAATTATACGAGATAAACTATTTAAAAACATAAAAGTTACACTGAAAAAATTAAAAGTTAAACCAAATGAATTATATGATAAACGAGAAAATATACAACCGCCTAAAAATAAGTAGCCTAGTATTTGTATTAAGTTTATTTTATTTTGTCCCCATTGTTGCTGAAGGTAAAGAATGTTTTTTTAAGCGAGGATGGGGTTCAGGTCCTGTTGCAATGATGGTTCAAGAATGTTTTAAAAATTTAAATGCATCTAGCATTCAAGAATTCGGTGCTCCTGTTATACCTGCACTCGGTATAAATCAATGTTCGTGTGTAGTAGATGAAATGAGAATAGCATATGAGTGCCAGGAAGATTACATGACATTTACAAATGAAGCCCCGAAAAATTCTTATAACTTTATATCTGAACTTAGTAAAAAATGTATAATGAACGGTGCAATGGGGCCTAAAGTTAGAGAAGAACTGTTAAGGCAACTAGATAATGAAACTACTTCTAATACTAAAGAACCAGTAATAGAAGAGAGTAAAACAACAAAATCAACTCCAAGTTGGAGTGACTTAATTAATAAATAAACATAATACTTAATTATAACAATATATGACGGAAGAAACTACGCCAATGGAAGCTTCTAAAAAACATGATAATTTAGAGAGCAGACGATCTCGCAATTGGTTTGCTAGATATTCATTAACTCTAATTATAGTATGTACATTTTTAGCATTAGTAGGGTTATTGTTTTTCGCTCCGCTGCCTCAAGAAGCAAGGGATTTGCTTAATATCTTATTAGGTGCTTATGTGGCAGTACTAGCAAAAGCAACAGATTACTGGTTCAAAGAGAAAGAAGACCCAGAAGTCACCGAAGCTCAAAAATTACACGATACCGAATCTAACGGAAACGGAATTGCCTGAGACCATATGTGGCATTCGTACAAATAAACAAATGGGAATTGACTACAATTCATGTTTATTATTGGATGCCAGATTATAGGCATATCCTTAATCTGTTTAGTTTTCAGGATGATGATTGTCCTCCTAATTATCCTCGTATGCAACGATTTGTAAAATATTGGGAAGAAAATATCGAAGCACCAATTAAAGAAATTCAAATAGGTAGCGTTAATCATACAGATATACGACGAGTAGATAAATACTTTCATATTAGTTAGCGGCAGGCGAAGTAGTATTCTAACTCTTACATAAGGGAATGTGCTCCAATGCACTATAATGTCGTATACCAAGAAAATTTACCCCCCTACGTATATCATTACCAAAATATCACAGCTGAATCAAAGGATGATGCAAAAAAGAAATTTTATGAACAACATCCTTATAGGGAATACTGTGAAGAAACTGTTGTTTCGGTAAACGAACGTAAGGAAAAGTAATTCCAATAAATACTTTATAATTGGAGTTCTAGCCTTGCGATTCAAAGAATTAATAACCGAAATAAGAGATCAATCAGTCGACAAAATGTGGGCTGGACAGTATGGCCTTCCTTCTGAAAAAAGAATAGAAGGAAACCAAATACTATTAGGTACATATGATGATTATTATCAAGTATGGACACGAGATTTACGAATGCAAGGTGATACAAATCACGAATATGAAATTGAAGTTACAACAAAAGAAATTCCACATCCTTTTATTACACCCGATAATATTGATGATGATGCTATGCAACGAAAGTTTGATGGCCCAAGAGAATATATTGTTATACGTATGGATTTAAGACCATATATAATGCAAGGCGACGGTGGGCAGGAAGTTAACGGTAGCAAGGTTCATTTTATTCAAAAAGTACCAGAAGGCATTGGTTCTGATATAAACATGGTAGATTTTTATATTTGGATTATGAATACATTAGGTACTGCTATGATATCGGATCACAAACAAAGCAAAGGTGGTGCTTCAATATGGAAAAGATTAGCAAGTGATCCTCGAGTTAATGTTTTTGGATATTCACCAGCAACTTCTGAGTTTAGTCAAGTTGATGACGAAGGTGATGCCGATTTATGGGATACATGGCAAGGTTCAGATCAAGATATAGTAGATCAGGCTAATTCTGCAAGAAAATCTGCATGGGGAACGGTAAACATAGATGACGCAGTTTGGCAAGTGCATAAGGACTGGCACGATGGTGTTATAACAAAAGATGAAGCCAAACAAAAAGAAGAAGAAATGAGAGCTCAAGAACAAGAAATAAGGAAAGCCGCCGATGAAGCCAGACAAGCAAACACCGACACAATACAAAATATGTTATTTGCTGTTCCTAGCAACCGTAGTATGCATAGTTAGTTGTTCGCCAAAATGCATAGATGGCATCCCTAAAGAAAGCTGGGATTGCTTAGTAAAACAAATTGAGGTGCCGGATGAGCCTGCAAAGTTGGGACCATGACAAACATGATAATGATTTCCATCCGCTAAAAGAAACTATATTTAAAGACGTTCCTCCTGACCGCACCGCCGTAGATAATATTCTTCGTTTAAACTATGGCAACCAACTACGATTAACATTAATGGCCGATACAAAGGCCAATATAATGATCACAGTTTCTTCTATTGTTTTTTCTATTTGTTTAGCAAATATGAATAGTCCGGGCCTAACTCTTCCTTTATCTATTTTAGGTATATGTTCTACTATATCTTTAATATTTGCTATTATTGTTATCATGCCTAAAATAGATTATCCTAAAGACGAACACGGTCAAATAGACACAGATTCTCCATTTTTTAATCCCCTGTTCTTTGGCCATTTTGCTCATATACCTATAATGGATTATAAAGAAGCATATAAAGAGCGTTTAATGAAAGACGAATTTATTATAGATGCTCTTGTAAGCGATATATATGGCATAGGCCGTGTAATTGCTACAAATAAATTTAAGTATTTGCGATATAGTTATATAACATTTTTAATAGGACTTGCTGGTACAATAGGCTCATTTCTCATCATTAACCACACAGATTTACTAGAATTGTTAAATAGTTTTAATATATTTCATGTAATAAAAGGTGAAATAGATTTTACTATTGAAGGTTTTAAACATTTATTGTGTAGCGGGAGTGTGAAATGCAGAGACGGGTAGTAATATTAATAATATTAATTTTTTTATTATTAGGGTGTACATGGACTAAACAGTTTTTATCAAGGAACGGAGATTCTGGTGATCATACCACAATACCTATTGATCCAAACGAATTATTAGAAATGGCATATTATTGTGATGAAGCATATGCAAAAGCAACCCCAGAAAATAAGTTATATGAAATAGCAGGAGCAAATAAAAATAATAAAGATGAATTTTCATATCACGTAAAACAAGACAGTGGCGTAACCATATTAATTTTTAGAGGCACAAGTAACAGAGATAATGTATTAACAGATATAGATTTTAGACCATTTAAAGATGGAGCATTGTCTAGACATCACAGAATAGATCTATACTTACATCGTGGTTTCAGAGATGCATCTATGTTTTTGTATGAAGATATAAAAGCAAATTATCCATTAGAAAAAACAGTATATTTAACAGGACATTCATTAGGCGGTGCAATAGCACAAATAATAGGCCTTTGGCTTGACATGGAGGGATACAATGTTCAAATTTATACTTTCGGTAGTCCCAAAGTCACTACGACATTTTTTGGAACTAAGCCCGCTCATTACAGGGTGGTTGTTGATAATGATCCTATCCCTTTTCTGCCTATCTATCCCTACGTTCATTCGGGTATACGAATTGATGTTGAAACTTTAAGGTGGTGGGAATATGATGAATATGGTAAGTTTACTGAAATAGACGGTAGGGACCATTCTATAACATATTACCTAAGAACACTTAGCAAACATGTCAGACCCACCACTAATTGAGACAGTTTACGGAAAATATCGACCTGCTCATGAAATATTAATTGAATATTATGCTTATTGTGAACTAAGAAGATTTATACGTGATGATTGGGAAAAAGAAGATTCGAAATTTAAAACACAATGCGATAAATTATACGAAGAGTATGAGACTGCGGCTGCGAGAGAAAGAAAAAGAGACAAAAACTCAAAATCTGCAAGAATTGCAAAAAAACTTGAAACAATGAAAATAACTGAAGATTTAGTCGCTAAAATTAAATTGAGAAATAGCAAATGATTAAAAAGGAAATTATGTTAAAATAATCAATAAATATTAGTATGAATTTACGAACATTTATATTAATTAATGAGAGTTTATTGAGAATAATTAACGAAGGGTATAGTGACCTCAATTCTGCCCAACAATATAAAGTAAGTATGAACTTACAAAATACATTAATAAAAGATTATATTAATGACCATGCAAGAACCGGCACTAGAGAAGAA
>CEUC01116311.1_pt1 | contig 18656 bp, 7 predicted proteins | sample 356471 | NCBI WGS metagenome assembly CEUC01 (sample SAMEA2623295, study PRJEB7988) | marine metagenome | biome: marine biome (ENVO:00000447); feature: deep chlorophyll maximum layer (ENVO:xxxxxxxx); material: "saline water (ENVO:00002010), including plankton (ENVO:xxxxxxxx)" | depth 40 m | reverse complement strand
ATCTATAAAATCATCTGCCCTTGAACCTACCCTAACACTACCTGTCAAAGCAGGTTTTGTTGCAGGTGTATAATATCCTGTACCACCTTGTACTGCTGATCCGGTAAGATTATTGGTTATTCTATATTGCTCATCAGTTTGGACAGTAACACTAACAATTTTATCTTCATATTCACCGTCCCCGGGTACCGCAACTAATGTAGGTGCGGTACCACTATTTTGGCCTGGAGGTATAGTTGCAGTCGGTGATCCTGAATAACCACTACCTTGATTTGTAATAACAATGTCTGTTACTGCTCCAGAAGTAGCACTAACCAAAGGATACCCTTCAGCAGTAGTACCATCTGTTTCTGTAGGTTCTGAAAATTCTAGTGTATATTCTTTTGCCTCCACTGTTTGGGAACCAGCAAGTACATTAGGATCATATGGACCTGATAATGTTAATCCTGCACTAATAACAGGAAAAGTTAAATGTAATGGAATACCATCGGGATGTGCTTCAACACTATATGTTATGCTAGAGCTTCCTGACATAACCGTTAAAGGATTACCTGTTGCTTTTCCTAAAGGTGACCATGATTCGTTTGCTGCAGAATAAATTGCAAGCACTCTATTATCTACTACAAATTTAATGGCATGATGGCCTGAAGGCGGAGTTGAAGTATTTCCTGTATCATCAAATATTGTTTGAAATAACAATGTAGCATCAGCAGATACAGGTACACTTAATTGGCCCCATGTTAATTCGCCTGTTTCGTCGTCTTTATATCGTATGTTTAATATACCTTTATCAGATGCACTATTAAACCAAAAATCACCTTCTCTAGGTGTATATGCCCCTGATTGAACAGGATTAGTAGATGATATGTCAATAGTTGCCATTGACTTCCATTTTGTTTTGGCATTAGCATCTTGGTCTAAAATATATAAACGCCCATCGGCTGGCTTATACCAAAGTTGACCTATTGTAGGATTTGTTGGGGCAGTATCTCTTGCAAAATTTTCTAATATGTGAACAAAATTTTCTGCAATTAATTCTCCATATCCTTTATAGTTTTGTCCTACTAAATTTAGACTAGTTTGGGTATTTACTGTTCCTTCTAGAACACTAGCAATAGCAGTTCCTTTATAGTTTTTTACATTGTATGGCATAATTTCACCTTTTAGCTCGCTGTATAATTAGTTCTTACCTTTATGGTATATAAAACTTGTATTTTTCTATTAGCAGATTTTTCAACTGGATGGAATACTACATGACTTAATAATAATCCTGTGTTTCGTCCTGTAGATGATTTTGATTTTAATCCTAATTCATCAAAAATAAACTGCCCGCTCCCTGCTCCATCGGTTGAGGTTTGATTGTCCGTTGCTAAATTAAAATTTGTATCACTTGAAAGAGGTTCGTCGTAATTTAAAGTACAAGTGATAATAATATCAGTAAATGCATTTCCGTCAGTATAAACAACATCCATTTTGTTTGCAGATGTATCTGTATTATCCGCATCTAGTATATCAAAATTTTTAAAAAATCTATCATTATATAAATCGTCATTTGCAAATGTTACTTTCGGTTCTCTATATGTAACATTACCTTGAGCATCTATAATTGTTCCGTCATTCCCAAAATGCATTTCATATAATGAAAAATTATCCTTATTACTTAATGTAGTTGCAATACATCTGCTCATATTTTCTGCATGTATTTTATTTGCTTTATCGACAAGGATCTCACCTGTATCTACATCAAATATTTTAACGTGTCCTTGCATGTCTATATTAAGATTACTTTTCATTTATATTACCCTATTAATATTTATATAGTTCCTTCGCCCACTGTTATTCCTTGCAATGTACTAGCACCAGCAATAGTAACACTAGGAGTAGCATTAAACGCAGGATATGATTCTGGGTCCGGAGTTACAGGTAGTCCCATAGTAGGTCCTGCTGACACAATAGAAGTACCATTTGCATGGGTTGTTGCAGCAGTTCCGCCAATTCCTCTAACACATCCTGTTAAAGTGTTTCCGCTTTTACCTGTGTATCTAATTCTTTCTGCTTCAATCATTATTTCGCCAGGTTCAGTTGTAGAGCCAGGTAATTTAGTAGCATCAGTAACAGTAATAGCAGTTTCTGTAGCATCAATATCTTCTCCGGCAGTAGTTTTATTATTATTAATTATTGCTTCATATATTCTAGTACCTGTGTTATCTATAAACATTCTAAACGCTCTAGAATCGACAGTTTCTGTGCCAGCTGATGTATTAGTTTGTACTCTTATATCAACTACTTCATCTGCATTTATATTTGTTTCTTCTTCAAATGTTCTTGTATCAAAAATTGTTTCGACTTTAGAATGATATGGTTTTACTTCATTAAGATAATCTAAAATATCTTGTTCTGCACCTACATCAAAACTTCTAGGTTTAAGTTCGCCTGGTGTTTTTCTGTTTAACTCTAAAAATGTAGTTTTTGCAACCCAATCTAAGTTAGTTTGTTCTGAGTAAATGTATCTAATTAATGCAAAAAATAATTGTTTATAATAAAGTTTATAAGGACCTATAAAAATATCCTCATGCAATCCTTTTAATATTGCAGCAAGTTCATTAGTATAATTTTTATCCCAGCCTGCTACATCCCATTCTGCGGCATCCCATCCAGAATCTACTGTTTGTACATTAAATAGTGTATCTTTTAATTGTATAGTACCATTTTGTTTACCTATTTTCAACCATGATTCATTTACCCATTGGTAAAACGCCCAGTTACCTTCTATATCGTCTGTATCGACCCTAACAACAGAATATAAATCATTATCTACATCATACAACTCATTTCTTGTAGTTACAGTTATTTGAGCAACAGATGACGAGCTAACTGTATAGTCGGGATGGAACCAATCTGTGTAATCCCAATAATCCTGAGGACTAAATGTTGCTTCTCCTTTAGTAAATGTATCGCCTAAATTTTTCTTCCAATTTAATTGAGAGTCAACTAAATTTATAGTTAATAATAATTTGTTTGCTTTTTGTAATAATACACGAATTGCTTTTAATTTATCCTTAATCCAACTTTGTTTATAAGGACGAATTTGGCCTCCGTACCTAAAAATTTCATTTAATCTTAAACTTGGTACCATATTCGGTGCATCAACTGTTAATGTTTTGTCATCTATAAATGTATAGTTTAACAATTGAAACCAAGGTTGCCTTGAAAATGTACCAAGTTCTTTAAATGTCGAAAATTGATCATGTGCTACTGCACTTGTACTTTGTTGGCCTCTTTCTACTATAATTCGATCGCCAGTTGATGGATTTATAAATTGTAAATTATCTATTAATACTGTAAATCCATTTGTATGTCCGGGTATAATTTCTAACCATAATGCATGATATGTGTTACTTGTTGATGTAAATTCTCCTGTAAAAGCATATACCTTACTTGCAGTTAATGAACTGTTTTGTGACGAAGTGGTTGGTGTTAAATCTACTGCTGTGTATGTATTAAATGCACCATCAGTATTTATAGAACCATATTTTAATTTAACAGAATCTAATTGAGTATCGGCTTTAATAAGGGCTTTACCTAAATAATTAATAGTATCACCTACACCATCGGCAACGGTTAATCCTTTAATACCTACATAATGTGTTGTATTATTACCTGTACCTGTGTATAAACCTGATGCATTTCCGTAAATTATGTCTGAGGTATTAACTGTTGAAACAGTTATAGCAGCAAGGCTATCGCCACCAACCAGATACAAAGTGTCGTTAACTGTATAACCGCCGCCACCATTTACTATTGTTACTGTTTGAATTGCACCTGAGCCATCAACAGTAACACTACATGTAAATCCAGTACCTGTCCCTCCAGTAGTATCATATGTAACTCCAGCAGCATAAGTAGAACCTAACGCAGAAGTTAAGGCAGTAGTTAACACTTTACCACTAGGATTAATTGATCCTGCTGATACAGACCAAGTATCAGCAGTTTTAAGTTCAAACGAACCATTAACTAGTGCGTCGAAATCTGATGTATATTGTCGTGTTGCCCAATCATCAAAATATTTTAATTTAACTATTTCTTCATCTAATTCGTCTTGATCTATAACTGCATATGAATCTGCATAACCTGATCCTTTTCTTGAGGCATCCATTGTTATACCTGTTATAACACCATTTACAATAGTTAAATCTGCATCTGTTACTGTTGCCCGAGTTCCATCTCCGTACGGTTCTTCTATCCATACCTTTGGTTTTGTATTTGTGCTATACCCTTGCCCACCTCTAACAATAGTTAAACTATCTATTGTACCACTTACAATATTAGCATATGCATATGCAGTTACATTTTCATAAGGTAAGCCAAAGATATTTGAAGCAGGTGGCGGTGGATCTATTATTACTTTAGCAGGAAAATTAAAATTTTGTGCTTCGTTTAATCCTATTTTTAAATTAATAGTTGATGTTTGATTGTCTATTGCAAGTTTTAAATTAGTAGATATAAGTTTAATATCTGTTAATGCTTTATAATATTTTATACCACCAGATGTTACTTTAACAACATCTTCTGCATTATAATTTAATTTATTATTCCATTCATAATTAAATGTATTAATTGCATTACTATTTGTTTGTTCAACTCCTGCCAAAGTAAGGGTATCTTTATGTTCGTCTATGCCTAACAAACTTTCGTGCATTCTAAGAGCAAATCTTTCTTGTATTTCGGTATCTGTGTTAGTTTCTTTTATTTTAATCCATTCTTTATGTTTATCTGCAATTTCACTAGAAAAATTAATTTGAAATACTGAATTAGATGTTAGATGATCTGCTATATTACCTGTTATAATACTAGATGTTCCGCTCGGGCTTGCCCAAAATAGTCCCGAATTTGTTGGATTATCTAAATATTCTGCTACTGCATTACATGATAATTCTCGGTATGGACGAGATTTAGGAATACTAGTTTTATTCTTAACCCAAAAATAATAAAATGTAATTCCCGAACCTGTATATGGATCTATTGCCTCTTCTTCGCACCAATAGTAATGAGTTACACCACTTAAAGTTTTTGTATATGCTTCACCCGATGCTATTTCACCGTCTAAAGAAAATTCGCCTTGAACTACAGTAATCCATTCATCTGGTGTTACTGGACTTTTTGTCCATTCATATATATCAATACTAGACCCTGGAAATTGTTTACCCCAATTTTTAAATGTATAATCTTGATCATCGGATTGTTCGTAGTCTATATATCGAACAGTATTTAAATTCCACCAAGTAGTACCAATTTGATTGCCCCCCCAACTTCGTGTAGTAGTTAATGTTTCCTTATCTTGCGTAGTTGCATTATATAATGCTTGATCATAACCTGAAATAATTTCTATTTCTTTTTCTGCTAGACCAGGTATAATACCTTTATAAGGATCCCATGTTTCTGCTCTTGCTAATTCTCTATTTTGTTTGTGATCATAGACAATAATATTAGCCAATTGGGCAGTATCTGCTTTTTCTTTCTGTGACCTGCCTATGGCCCAAGTTTTAGAGGTTGCATTATATTGATATGTACCATATCCGTTATTCCTATCTTTATATATAATCAATAATGGTTGGCCTGCTCCCCATGCACTACCTATATTGACAGAATTAAAACTAATTGAATTTCCTATGACAGTATAATTTGATATGTTATTTGCCTGTTGCGGTATCTTAGTTCTAAACGACCCGACAAACACATCTACATTAGCAGTAGTAGTTGAATATGCTAATGTATAATCAGTTATCGCAGCGAATGTTTGTTCGGATGTTGCATAAGGATTATAAGATCCGCTAGTATCTACTTGACCTATAATCATTTCTTGTGTAGTAAATGCATTATCTACATATGCATATTCTAATGTATTAAACTTATATTTTGTATCAGTTACTGCACTATATAAGTCTGATGTATTGTCGAACCTAACATTTCGTAACGGAAATACTTTTCCATATAATTCATTATCACCTACATATTCGTCTATATAAAATTGTTTTGTACTTCGTAATCCACAAGTATCACAATCAGAGCCAGTCGGAAATCCTGTAACTTTATGTATACCATTTAAATCAGGATTGTATTCGCATCCTGTTATTAATACGTAATCACCTACTACTAAATTATGTTCTTTATTTAATTTTATTAACGCCTCATCACCTGTTTCGTATCCTTTACATATTAACTCACAACCATAGTCGTTATCTTGTAAATTTAATACAGACCAATCACCTGATCCTGTGTCAGCAATCCATACATTAAAAATACCTTCTTCGCCTACCTCAGTCCATCTATCTAGAATAGTAGTATTTCCAGCTTCTGCATCTGTTTTATAATTAAATGCATTTATATAAATTATTGAATCGTCTGCAGGAGCATTAGCGGCAGGTATAGTACCTTCAGCAAATTGTAAAACATAACTATAATCTTTATTAGCATCAGCTCCGGTACTTACTATTCCGGTTGAAGAAGAACCTTGGGGTAATCTTGCTTGAATTGGATAATATGTATGATTATACGAACCAAGTCGTGCATTTACCCCTGTTTGCCCTCCTATAAAAGGATCGTATGCCGAAGAAGTTGAGTCATTACTAACTTTTGTAACACCATCTGCTGTAAAAACACATTTTTCTAATACAACTTCTTTTAAAGAACCATCAGAATGAAACACTGAATAATTTGCATTTACAACTCCTTGAATACTTTTTGCGGCTGCATTAATTATTCGATTTGATCGCCACCGTTTTCCGTTATATCTAACATAATAATTTTCTGCATATGTATACGTATCTTTCCAGTTAGGAGCAGCAATAAGTTTGCTTAAAACTGATGTATCGTCGTCCTTATATGTATCGTATAAAGTAGGTAAGTTATCTAAATGAAACATTTGATACGTAGTTTCTTCTAATTTAGGATATCCTGCATTAGGTAAATCTTTTTCATATGTTTCTATTTCGACAATAGTATCTACCGATTGATCAAATTTTGCTCTTGTAGTAAATGTAATAGCAGGAGTTGTGGTTGGTTGCTCTAACCACCTCGAATCACCTGGCAACATGTTAATAATATCATCATAATCCATGTCCGTTGCTTGACCTACATATGATTGGCCAAAGTCAATTAATTGAGGATTTGTTTTAATCTCAGGTTTATTTAAAATAAATTCTTGAGTTGTTTGTTTAGTTTCAGGACCAAATTCACCCAGTCTAAATATCCATTCTTCTTCTAAGTTAATATCAACGCTTGCTTCAAGTAAAAATGTACTTCTAGTCAATCTATTAAAAACTTCAGGTGTGCCTTTTAAATGGTTTACTCCTTTCATAAATTGAAATTGTGAATCATCTGAAAGACGCATATTTCTTAAAAATTGTTTCTTCTCGTATCCTATATTTTTTCTAGCAACATTTATAATATTTTTATTCAATATAGACTCTTCTACATTAAAATAACTGTCTGTAATATTAGAAGTAGTTTTATCAAAATTCTCGTAAATATTATCTCCTACTACCAAATAACCAGGTGCATGTAATGTACCATTCCAGTCAGGTGTTTGTAAATATTCTATCTTAAATCGTTGTTTAGCATCACCTAAAATTGGGTAATAAATTATATCGTCAAATATAGTTTTGTTATTGATTATTAATAAATGTTCATAATCACACACAACAAGTGATGCACAATAAATTGCTTGATCATTATTTTTTGGCTTTACCGTGACATAATTTAACTGCCTATCTACATCTATAGTAGTAGAATTAAACAAAGATTTATTCTCATCTAAAAAGAAACTTCCGTATTCATAGTCATTACTTTTTATATGCCCATGTGTATGATTAAAATGTAACATATTACCTGCAGGACTTATTTTTATAGAAGTATTTGTCCCCCAATTAGATTCTCCCCAGATGACAAATTGTTGAGAGGCCATTTCAAAATCTTCATACGAATCATCTTCATTTGTGTTTGTAAATTGAAAACCTATTAATTCTAAATACTTAGAATAACTATCTAAAAAATTATATACATCATTAATAGATTTATATTCTGTACCATATTCTATTCTTTCTGTGTCTGTACTATATTCTGTAAATTTTTGAATGTTTGTATTACTGATAATAATTTGAGAAATAGTTTCTTTTAATTGTTTTAACACCGTAAAATAAGGTTTTGCATTATTAAAACCATATACTTTATATCCGTTATCAGTACTAACAATTTCTATACCACTGTAAATATATTCTTTATAAGGAGACGAAATATGAAATTTAATAGTTATATCATCTGGTGGTACAAAATTATTTGATTTTTCGGATTGTAAACTATCTGCTAACAATGATATAGACGACTTTTTAGAAAATCCTTGCATTTTATAACTTAATTTTGTACTTAACTGTCGAAGTTGTTTTGCAAAATTAATATACAAATCATTACCTAAAAACATTAATCTGTCTACAATAAGTTGTTGAAGCCCTATTACTCGTCTTGATAAATTAGTTGTATCTACTTCATTATGAATATACAAGTCGCTTGAATTATGTCGTTTTTTTGTTTTATTAGATATAATTTGATTTTCTTGGGCAACATCTATTATTTCAATAGTTCCGCCATAATCGTCTTGTTGAGCATTATAATAATATACTACATCTGGGGCAGATGGCGCAGGTGTAAACGTAGGATAAGTTGGTGTAGTTTCGTCCCAACCTGTTATATAAATTGAACCCCCGTTTCGGCTTCCGTCATATGTAATCGATAACTCAAAATCATGTGTACTATTAGATACAGATACATCAGTTAAATCAAATGTATATTTTTTTCCTTTTTCAAATACTAATTTCTTTTGTTGTATTCCATCAAAATAATATACGTTATCGGTTGTGCTACCCGATTTTAATGCAGATGTAACTTTAATCATTACATCAGTTGCACCGTCTGTAATTCTATCTAATGTGTCATAATGTTTTTCTAAATAGTTAGACGGATTTGTAGAAAATAAAAATTGATTTTCTCTAAAAGGAAAAAGTGAACTTCGTCTCCATACAGTTTCTATGGGACTACTATCTCCAAATTTAAAATTATCTGATCCTGACTTACCCGATGGTGCAGTAACTCCCCAAGTAGCCGGGTCTTGTAATGTACCGTCTGCGGCGACAGGAAATGTCGCTCCGGGTCTTGCTACATTAATATCTTGGACATCAGGCAATGAAGTTATTGTAGGATCAGATATAACGCCTCGTTGTAATGCAGAAATCAATTTATTTCGCATAGTAACATTAAACCATTCATAATTAGCATCCCACCAATTGGGTTTTTCAACAAATCCTAGCATTTCCCAAGGATGAGTATGTGGTCTATCTGTATCAAAATAATAATTATAAATACCTCTCCAAAATCCAATACCTTCGGTTTGGGTAGATGCATAATTATGTGTGAAAGGTTTAGATTCATCATAAGATGTATTTGTTAAATCTTGTATTCCTTTTGACATTCTAAAAGAATTAAAATAATTATCATAAAAGTCATTATAATTTTTTCTTGTATAAGATGTTGTTCGATATTTGCCAGGTAATTTACTTAAATCTTTGCGATTAGATTTAAATTGTGGCATTATATTATTATAAATTCTATTTTCTAATTCTAATAATGCTTTGTCTCTATAATCTGTAATTGTTCCTGTTAATGTACTACCTGCACCTGTTATAGTAGATTTATTAGCAATAATTTTTGAACCGTCATGGCCTTCTAACACAATAACAGATCTTTGTCCTGTTGTGTCAACATAATGTGTCGGTTTAATTGCAGGAGTGATACCTAATTTTGCTAATGTTGGTGGTATAAAACTTAAGGCTTCGTCAATACTAACTTTTATAGTAACTTTTCCTGAACTAACTGCCGTATCTAAAGTTACTGTTCCGGCAGTTATGTTTAATGTATAAAGGTCACTAGTTAAAAATGTTTCTATACCATTGCTATCAATAACATATACATAAACATGATTTTGATATTGTTTTGTTTTTGTGACTGTTTTAGGTAAAGTAAATGTATCAGTAGATCCTGTAACTGTATATGTTTTTTCAACCATATTAAAATAATACGCCATATCACTATTAGCAAACGGAAATGTATTATTTTTACCTAAATTTAAATCATATAATGCTTGGTCAACCAATGCACTAATTTTTGTACCAGGCGCCATTGAAGCATATAATTGTTCTATTTTTTGTGTAAATTTTCTTTTAAATACATCATAATTATCGGCATTATAATCAAGGGCTAATAGTACATCATAATCTTCATTACTTAAAGTTAATCCTAATTTTAGTAAAGAAGATAATTGTTGATTTATTAAACCTCCGAATTTTTTAGATTTATAACTATTTCTAAAATTGTTATTACCAAATGCATTACCTATTAAACCAGGTTGTTTATCAATTACATCAGTAAAATGATTAAATATTTCTGCATACTGGGTTTGTCCCAGTATTTCATTACCGGGATTATTTTTAAGTTGACCAGGGACATCATACGCCCATTCATCTGTAATACTTGTATCTGTTGTATAAAATTTTACATCTACTATATCACCAACTACTAATAAATTATCTGTACTTTGAGTTTGTTCTGCTGGTGAAAATACTGGTACACCCCCAGACGAAACTGTTTCGTCTGTTCCTGCACTTTCATAAGGTATAACTACATTTTTACCATTAAAAATATAATGTATGTTTCTTTTTAATTTATTTCCATTATGAAATACTTCAGGCCAACCTTGTTCTTGTGATTCTTCGAGAATCACAATTTTACCTGTAGTACTATCAGGTGCCGAATAATATAAAGTAGTATTTGTTTCATCAGATGTGATGTTAAATGTTATAGTTGCATCATTAGTATTGTTATTGGTTATAGACGAATTTCCTGAATATATAGTACCACCACTATCTTGTATTTGAAAATTTGTTTGGCCATTTGTTACTTCAAATGTATATGATTTATTTTTAGCAAGATATAATGTAGGATTTAATCCTGCAAGTTCCTCATTATCATATGCTGACTTAAGACAAAAATTCCAGCCATATCTGTTTGCTTCTAACCAATAATCACGTTCTGGTTCAAAATTAGTTGTGCCTAAATCAATAACAAAATCATCTTCGGCATTTGTAACGTCTTGGGTTACAGTAATAGGTGTTCTAATCTGTTTATAACTTTGTTTCCAACAATTATCAAAATTATGTTTTTGAAGTTCTCTATCATATTTTTTTAAATAATAAAATCCTAAAATATCTTTAGGAGAAGAACTTCTATCATATTGATAAATTGTTTCTTGTAAAGAATTATTAAACATTAAATTAGATGTATTAGTAGATGACAAATAATTTGTAGATGCATAAGTTAACGGAAATCCTAAATAGGTATCTTCATCTCTAGATGAAGATGTTTTATCCTCTAAGTATTCAAAAACAGTATTACCTAAAAAATCTGTTTCATTATATTCTGATAAAAGTTGAAATGTTGTATCGTATAATTCAAATTTTATTGAAGAATTTGCAGTAGATTTTGATTGGCATTCTATCCATGTCTGTGTCTTACCATTAAACCAATAATCTTTACCTATTAATGTAGTACCATTTAAACATGTTATAACATCACCATTAGTCGGAGCACCACTGCCTCTTCCGTCTGTAGCAGGAGTTAATCCGCCTGCTCCTGTTACGTTACTATTAACTGTAAATATTTTATTTTTATATGTTGCATTGGTCGAATTTGTAAACAGAACTCTGTCATTTGCTTGTACTACATAATCATCATGTGTTTCTGCTTGAGGTCCTGAACTATCTACCAATCGCCAACCATTTGCAGAATCTGCCGGATCTATTGCTTCTGTAATTATAATATCAACTGGTGCTATATAATGGGTTCCATAATTATGAACTTGCAAATCTCTTTCCCAACAAATAATAGGTCGCTGGGCATAATCAGCATCTGTAATAAGGCCATCTATTTTAAATGATTGTGTAAGACCTAGCATCTTATTAACTGATTTTACAGTTTCTATATGATACCAGTTATTAGATCTAGACCATTGATTGTTATCTCTTGCTACACGTTCCATACAAATATATTGATGCTTGTACGTGATATCTTTGTTTGCATTTATATACGGAGGACGAGCTAGTTGACCGCCCATAAAAATTAAATCTACTCCCGAAGTAGCATAACCTACCCCAATACCTGTTGCAGATAAATTTTCTAACGTACCTGTTGCAGACACCTCGCATTGTAATATAGCATGAGTATTAGGTCCGCCTGTGCTATCATAAACATTAGTAAATGGTTTATATGTATAATTTGTCCCTGCATCTGTTATTGTTGGCGATGCTACTGCACCTGACGAAGTGTCAACTGTACCTGTTGCTAATGTAGGAGTAGCAATGCCCATAGTATCAGGTGATACAGAACATAAAGTACTCTCATCCACCAAATCAATATTTGAGCCTACGCCAGTAACTAGATATGTTTTATTATCATCCGAAAATGCTAATCGCATTCCGTTTTCTAAAGTTAACTGTCTGTTTCCGTGTATAATTTGAAAAGATGTTGTATGTGTTTGTTTATTTTGTATATTTGCTCTTGTCTCACCATGTAAACCTATTAAAGGTAACCCAACCGGTAACCAAACATAACTATTCCAATTAACAAACATATCATAATCTAATGGTGGTTTCCATGAATAATTATAATCAGAAAATAGTTTATCTAAATTAGTTGTTTGGCTTCCTTGGTATTTTAATTTATTAATAATATCTTCGTATGGTATTGCAGCATCATATTCAAGGGTTGATACATTTTGACTTATTACTGTAGGATCTAATTGGTAACGATTATTGTTAACTGTTTTAGAAGTTAAGTAAACATCATCAATAGAATTTCTAATAGAACCAATTTTCTTGCCTATATGCCCCGATTTTATAATAGGAGTACCGCTTAGAATCATTTGATCTAACGTAGCATTTAAAAACTTTTTGTTAGTATCAGTTTGTATATATTCTGGCAGTAAATTAAGGGTAGTTCTTTTATCTTTTTTAGATTCTTTTATAGAACCAGGTTTAGAATTATTTTGTTGAGTTGTTGTTGCGTTACTTGTGTAATCAGCCATAATTAATATGTCCCGCCTGAACTTCCACTAGAACTACTACTAGAACTAGATGTAGACGTAGCAGTACCTACAATACTTGTTGTTGCTGTAGGAGTTTCGATTAAACCAGATGCAATTCTAATATTAGTTTCTGTATATGAATCTACTATATCTATATCAGATACCTTTGCGGCACTAATAAAAAGTTCATTTGCATCCGGTGTAACTTGAAACATATTACCAAATCTCGAATCAGAATTAATAGGTACAATAACAAATGAAGAAATAATTCCTATCATATTTCTATGCACATATGATGCAAGTTCTGTAAAATAAAATGTTTCGCCAAAATCCCAATTTGTTGGTTCAAAATATTCATCTATGTAATCTACTATTGTTGCTTTAATTTCATTGTCGGTTAAACTTGTTATTGGATTTTTAACCACTTTAAATTTTGCTTGTAAAGCATAATCTGCTTCTGTACCAAACAAAATTTTATAATCGCACGATTTATAAATTATTGTATCGGATGACGTTTTTGCATCTTCTAATGATAGGAACATTATATTTAAATCTTCTGTAGTGTGGGGCAAAGGTTTATATTGAGCTCGCCTATCATTTTTTAACCAATTTCTAAATTCTGTATTATATGTTGTTGTTAATACAAATGTGTCTATAATATTTGTTACTGCTGGGTCAATTCTAGTATCTTCACTTGCAGCATGAGCCCACTTAAACCGTATATCCGATCTTCCAACAAATTGTTGGTATGATAAATCTCGTATGTATTTCCAATTAGTTGTGTCTGAAGGTAGTATACCTAAATTACCTGCAATTTTAGATTCATATTCAGAACCATTATATTCTACTTTTTCAGTTAAAGCATATGAAGTAGCAGATTCCCAATATTTTATAGTTCCGTCAGTCTTTTGAGGCGGAGTATCTGTCATTAATGTTTTATATGTATAATTACCGTCTTGTGTATCTGTAATAAAAATTCTATTTGCTCCTACTACACTATCAAATGCAAACGGGTCATCTATCACATAATCTTTATTAGTATCAGCAAATTTTAATAATACTCTGCGTGGATCTGTATAACCATCATCGTATGTATAAAATCCTTCTATATCAAAATCATAATCGGCTGGTAATAAAGTAGTACTAAGACCTGTTCCTGCGGTATCTATAGACCAAAAGGTTGATGTTGCAGATGGTGTTTGATTACTTTGGGCACTTACTGCCGAATATTGTGTTCCGTTATACACAACTTTATCCCCTGTTGCATAAGATGTCGAAGACGACCAAGTAGGCAAAGGTCCTAAATTAATATTTAATATTCTTATATTATCTTTGGTAGATTTTTTAGTTACTTTACTAATTTTATTTGTTAATCGTTGATCATAAAATCGAACATTATTAACAGAACCAAAATTATATTTTATACATCGAGCTAAAAATATCCATTGATCAGAATGATATTCAACTCTTATAAGATAACTATTATCAGATTGTGTGCCGGCAGTACTTTCTATTAGGCTAAATGCGGTACTTTGTGATGCACCCAAATCAACACCTAGTATAACATCATATTGATTATTGCGATGGTCCCATCGTATACCAAATGAATTGTTTGCATCTAATTGTGTTTTAATTGCAGTGATTTCGGCAGCACTAAATTTTCTATTAAACGCAGGTGCTATACGTTTTATTCTAAGTCCGTCTGGTATATTTCTTGATAATGTTACAGTACCGTATCCTTCTTTTGTTTTACCAGTATAAGAAAGACCAGCATTAGTAATACCTCTACCATCTCCGTATAATCCAGTTATACTAGCCCAAATAGTTTCTGAATTTTCAACAAATTGGTTATTTGCATCTACTTGAGCAAATTCTATATTTGCACCTTCAATTAAAAATTTACTTACTGTATTAGATGCATCAGGCCCTATAGGTGTCATTAACGGATTAGTAACACCATGAGTAAAATATCCTGTTGATTGTTTTGTGGTACCTGTAACTTTTTTCCAAGTCCACATATTCGCATCTTGGGCAGTTTCGTCTGATGTTTTATAATACAAACTATCTGTAGAATCACCCTCGGCCCAAACAAAATCTGTTTTATATTTTTGGTAATAAAAATTTTCTACTTGAGTTTCGTCTAACAATGTTTGTAAAAATTGATCTATAATATCTGTTGAATTTAATCCTGTTGTGGTTGCTAATGTTTTTCGTAAAAATGTTTCTTCTTCAAACACATATCCATCATCACCAAATATTGTTAAATCTTTATATGTTCCTGTCGGATCATTAATATCAACATAACGTGTATGCCCACTATGTACTCTATTTGTACTTTTAATTTTTGTAATATTAGTTGATGCTTGTAATGGATAAACTGCATAATCAGTTGCAGATACCATTCTATTTTGTGTCGAATAAACAAGTGGGGCTTTTGTTTTAATACTGGTATTTGATTCGGTAACTGTACTATTTTTTATTGGTTCTTCTAAATCAAATGTTAACACCAAGTCATATAATTGCTGATCATGTTTACTATAATAAGGTATTGTTATTTGTTGCCCTTGAATATCATCTGTTCTTATTGTATATTCTTCGCCGTTTCCGCTTCTAAACCATGTTCTTATAATACCTTTAGGAGCATTTCCAAATCTACCATCAGCAAATTTAATACTTATTGCATCACTAGATCTAGTAACGACTTGATATATATCTCTAACATTATTGTTTACTGCATTGAAAATAACATTTGAACCAACTACACTTTCTACCGCAGTCCAATTTGCTATAACTGTACCATCTTGGTCAATTGTCTGTACCCATACATCATCGTTAGTAATATTTTCAGTATCAATATCAATAACTTGATTTTCTATAGGATTTGTTATTAAAGTGTCTGATAATTCTAATGTACCTTGTTTAAAATAAAAGAAGAAACCTGTTTTTGCACTCGAATTACCTTTTCCATCATTAAGATATACACAATTTAAACTAGAAGCAGGGTCAGGTATAGGTTCAAAATGCCCTGTCGAAGCAATATCAACATTACATACTTCAAACGATATTGCACTACCTTGTATAGTAGCACTAAACGGGTATACCACTTGTTGTTGTGTTAATGAATTTAATTTATAAATTTCATTTTTTATACCATTTAATGTTAAAGATTTATATGGCGTACCAAATTGTGTTGTGCCTCCAAATGCTGAATTCATTATCATAATAAATTGTTCATATGCATTTGCATTTGTTGAATCGTTCCAAATAACATCTGTATTTGATAAATTTTCTCCATCTGAATCTATTAGTGATTCAGTAGTTCGTATAGTTTTTATTTTTAATATACCCGACGAGTTTTTGCTTCTTGTTGGGTTATAACCTAAAAATCTAGCCAAACGCAAAATAGAATCTCTGCTTTGGGCTGTTTCCATAAAATTTTCGCGAGTTGCAAAGTCAGTTCGAAATGCAGTATTATGACCTACAAATGCAATTAAGTCCATAAGACTTACAAATTCTGAAGATTGGATCCAATCATTATAATCTTCAGGGTAATTTAATCTTATAAAATCGACCATGGCCGATTTTAATGTATCAAAATCATATGCTTGAAAGTTAGATTGGTCAAATGATTGATACTTCGCTATGTAGTCTTCTGCTGCAAATAAAACGTCTTGTCGTGTAGCCATACGATTATAAATCCTCGCTTAATTCTCTGTCAAATTCCAGAGCTAATACTTCTACTTTGTCTGTAGGTTGATATTTTACTTTTATTTGGACACTAAGAGCATTTTGATTTGAATATGTCGAAATTTCTTCTAACGCCCATCTAGGATCTTTGGACACAATATCTGAGCAATCGTCTTTTACTGCTGCCTCTACTGTATCATCCCATGGTTCGAACATTAATCCCCATATGATAGACCCAAATTCAGGATCCATAATTCGCTCACCTTTTTTTGTATAAAAATGATTCCTTAAATCCTGAATTGCAAGATCAATATCATGAAGTTTGCGAATTTTAGGTCCTTGGGTAGTTGTAAATCCGTTAAAAAGTGTTTTAGTGGCCATGATTATACTCTAATTATAATATATTTATTAAAAAATAAACCAAGTATTTAATTTTTTTCGGTTGACATAAGATCTAAAGAGTGTATAATAGTTGTATAGGTTAAATTAGTTAAACACTTACTTAGGAGCTGATATGGCTAAAGTACAAACAAAGTGGAACCGAACTAAAATAGCAAACCTACTTGCCACAAACGATAAGGCAGTTGAACGTGCCTTAATTGTCATTTTTAATAACCAAGAAGCCGACGAACAGGCTTGCGATATGACTAGCAAGGCCAATGGAGTTGGTTTTACTGCATTTGATGCAGACATTTTTTCTTCCTTTGCAAAACACATCCTTAAAGGGCGTTCACTTTCCGTTAAGCAAATGGAAATTGCTCGTAAACAAGATAAATTTGGTAATATGAAAATTGCCAAATACTGGAAGCAATTACAAGCAGAAATAGTCCGCAAAGAGAGTGAAGTACAATTCACATACGATGACGATACTTACTCCGATTTTTTTAAAGATGCACACGGTTTTAGGCCACACGGTATTTTATGGGATCAGTGGATGACAAAAACTCCTGTAGAAAAACAAAAGCATTGGGATCGTTTACAGGAAGAAATTAAAGAAGCAATCGATCGTGACGAAGTAGACAACTTTTGGTGTAGAAACATACTATGAATGATTACAACCGCGGTAAACGAGATATTATGTTAGAAATGGCTAACGATGATTTAGTTGATACGGCATCAAGGATTGCAGTTTTAGAACACGATCTTGAAAATGCTCGTAAGAAAAAATGGGAACTAGTTAATAAGATTCGTTTGCTAGAAAACAATGCGGCTTTTGAGTGTGTAGAAAAAGGAGAAGCATTAACCCTTCATGAAAAAATTAATATTATCAAGGAAGGGTTTACTCAATAAATAATAGTATGGTTAAATATATTTTAATATTTTTATTCTGTTGCCATATAGCCTGGGAACAAGGCGTAGAAGATGGTGTTATAAGTTTTGTAGCATTGTCTTGTATTTTTTGGCTTATAAGAGCACTATATGTGAAAGACAAAAACGACTATGGTGGCACGTTTTGGCAGTAACAGATTCTTCAATTTTAAGATAAATAATTTAAACAGTTTAGGATAGTTTTATGAAAATTAATGAAGTATGCGAACGTATAGATGAAGTGGTAAACTTTAGTAAAATGTCAGATGCTAAATTAAAAAAGTTTATTGCCGGTTTTGATTCAGATGAATCTATGGGACAAGCGGCAGGAATGCAATTAAAAGCCGCCAAAAAAGAAGCCAGGAAACGAGGAATATTAAATGAAGTGTCGATATCTTTCCCGTCAGATGATTTTTCGCATACAGAAGAGTTTAGTGTAGAATCAGGTAGAGAGATAGAATTTGCTCAATACTTA
>CEUC01016960.1_pt1 | contig 18720 bp, 23 predicted proteins | sample 356471 | NCBI WGS metagenome assembly CEUC01 (sample SAMEA2623295, study PRJEB7988) | marine metagenome | biome: marine biome (ENVO:00000447); feature: deep chlorophyll maximum layer (ENVO:xxxxxxxx); material: "saline water (ENVO:00002010), including plankton (ENVO:xxxxxxxx)" | depth 40 m | reverse complement strand
CAGTCCATGCCGGATGAATTTTTGAATCCAAACGCGTTCAAACGTTTGAACATGGAAAAGTTTTCGGCATCGCTGGAAAAAATGCAGGACTTGGTCAACCGGGGCAAACTGGAGGAAGCGCTAGAAGAGTTAAAGAAAATAGCGGAAGACATGCAACTGCTGGCCAACCAACTCAACCGTGCCGACTCAGAAGCAGACAATTTCATTGACCCTGAAATAATGGAAGTACTGAATAACTCCATCAAAAAACTGGATCAGTTAAAAGACGGGCAACAAAAACTCGTTGAAGAAACCACTAAAATAAATCACGCGCTGAGACAACAGCAGGCAAAGCAGTTTAAGAACGAACTGAATGAATTGTTCGAGGACCTTCTGCGAGATGTGAATGCCATTCGTGAATTGTTTAAGGAAGATAATAAGTACCTTGAAGAACATGAGGTCATGAAACAACTGCACAAGCTTATAGACGAAGAAACGCGCCTGAACCGAAAAGTACGCGAACTGAGCCAGGCCACGGTAGACGCCAATCGGTCGCAGGAACAGGACCAGCATTTCAACAAACTCAATAAAGCACGCAGGGGACAGGCCAGAATAATGCAGGAAAAAGATTCCCTGCGGGTGAACGAGATCCAGCGATTCAAAGAAGCACTGCCTCAGCTACTTGAAAAGTACGATTCGCTGAATGAACTGGCTCACTTGAAGGACCTCACAGAATTTGCCAACCTGTTCAAGAAAACTTATCCCGATATCTTGAGATGGCAAAACAATATGCGAACAACACCCAACCTGCGCGAAAACCTTTCAGGCAAGATAGATGAGGATCTGAAGCAGGCGACACGGCATAACAATGAAATAGCCAAAAAACTCGGGTCAATGATACGTTCAATCAGAAAAAACTTCGACTCATCCATTTCCAGAAAACAAAAGCAGAAATTGGAACAATTGGCGAAACAGGAAAACCAGATGCGTGAGCAAACTGAGGCGCTATCGCAGCAGTTCGAGCAATTGAACAAGGAAAACCCGATGATTCCACCTGAACTCCAACGTGGAATGGGAAAAACGGGCCGTCACATGGAACGGGCGGAAAAAAATCTGCGACAACAAAATATCAATGAGAGTATTGAATCTGAAAATCTTGCGCTTCAGGGATTGAACGATACCCGCGACATGTTGCAGCAAATGAAAAACTCCCAGGGCAAGGCTGGGAAAGTTCAAAAGCAGGTATCCCGCAAACTGGGCACCGGAAGCAACCCCGACTCCCGACGCGGTGGCTCAGCGCGAATGCGCAAGGAGCAAGTCCTACTGCCTTCTGAAGATCAGTACCAAGCGCCAAAAGAATTCCGTGAAGAAATTCTCAACGCTATGAAAAAACAGACACCTAAGGATTACCAACGCATGGTCATGGAATATTACCGGGATCTGGTTAAATGACACGAGTCTTCAAAATTCCGAGCGTTTGTCTGATGCTGTGGTTCACCCTTGTCCTGCAGGCCACAGCGACACCCGTCAATGTTCCACCCGAAGGAGTATTCGCAGGGCACAAACTAATTGATGACTGGAACATTGAACAGGCCGATACCTTCATTGATACTCTTATCAAAAAATTTCCCGAATCGGGAGATGTTCATTTTCTTAAAGCACGTGTCGAGTTTTTAAAAGGAAATTATGAGTACGCCGTCAAAATCCTCAAGCAGGTAGGCGAAAGCCATAGTGAAGTCCGCGACCTCAAACAACTTGTCCATGATACGCATAAAGCCACAAAATCCTTTGTCGCCAGGGAGTCGGAGCACTTTATTTACCGTTTTCAACAGGGCCCCGATGAAATTCTGGTTCATTACGCGACTGAGGTTCTGGAAAAATCTTATGAAGTGCTGGGCAAACTTTTAAACTATTATCCCGAAGAAAAGGTTCTGGTCGAGTTTTACCCCAGCCGGGAGCCATTCTCCAAAATTTCGCCATTGACCCTGCAGGATATCGATACCTCGGGAACCGTCGCTCTCTGCAAATATAACCGCATCATGATGATCTCACCCGGTTCTTTGGTACGCGGCTACAACTGGATGGACACCCTGAGCCATGAATACACGCACTACCTGCTCACCCGGAAGAGCAAGAACAATTTACCATTATGGATGCATGAGGGAATCGCCAAATTTTACGAGGCTCGTTGGAGAAATGGTGATGAGTACCTGACCCCGATTATGGGAACAATACTTGCGCGTGGATTAAAAAAAGACTACTTGATATCTCTGGATCAAATGATGCCTTCACTGGCAAAACTAAAAACAGCGGAAGACGTTCAACTCGCTTATGCCGAAGTTTCCACCATGATCGAACACCTCACCCAAACCGAGGGAGATAAGATTATCCCTGCCCTGCTTGATGAACTGGCCAATGGAAAGTCTTTCGACGAAGCCCTGTCAGACCTGCTGGGCAAAAGTCTGGATACCTTTCAGGATGAATGGAAGCAATTCGCGAATCAAAAAAATATAAAAACCATTCCCGGCCTGAAATTACCAGGCATCCAGTTCAAGGCGGATCGATCATCAGAAGAAACAGACAAGGAATATCGTGAGGTCGGCAACCGGAAGAGTCAGGACCTGACTTTCCTGGGGGACATCTTAAAATCCAGAAACTTTATCAAATCAGCCCTCATTGAATACCAGAGAGCGGTGAATCAATCGGAAACATTCTCGCCTATTCTGCATAACAAACTGGCCAAAACTCATTTTATAATCAAGGAATTTGATAAAGCTGAAATCTTGTTAAAAAAAAGCCTGGGTCATTATCCAATGTTTCACACCACCCTCGCGAGTATGGGAGAACTGTATTTTTCAACAGACGACATGAAAAGGTCACGCGACTACTATGAAAGGGCCGTTCGGGTTAATCCATTCAACCCATTCGCACACATCAGACTGATGGCTGTTTATGAGAAGCTGGGTCTCACTGAAGAAAAAGAATTGCAAGCAGAACTGTTTGGATATATAGATTGATAACAATCACCTTTCAATAGAGCTGTTGATGATGACTGATAAACTGGAATTGGCTAAAGAGTTGGTGGACACAAAGAACCGCATCATCACCGAGATCCGCAAGGTGATTGTGGGGCAGGACGAAGTGATCGAAAACCTGCTGATCGCACTTTTCTGTAAGGGACACTGTCTTTTCGTTGGCGTCCCCGGTCTGGCAAAGACCCTGCTGGTGAGCACACTGGCCAGGGCGCTCAACCTCAATTTCAGCAGAATCCAGTTCACACCCGATCTGATGCCCTCGGACATCACCGGAACGGATATACTTTATGAAGACCACACGACCAACAAAAGAGAGTTTCGTTTCATCAAGGGTCCCATTTTCTCCAATATCATACTGGCCGATGAAATAAACCGAACCCCGCCAAAAACGCAAGCTGCCCTGCTTCAAGCGATGCAGGAACAGCAAGTGACGGTTGGCGGAAACACTTATGAGCTAGACCAACCCTTCCTTGTTTTCGCGACACAGAATCCAATTGAGCACGAAGGCACCTACCCCCTTCCGGAAGCACAGCTCGACCGCTTCATGTTCATCATCAACGTGACCTATCCCACCATGCAACAGGAGGTGGATATTGCCATGACCACCACATCGGGAATTGATCAGGAACTGGATGTCGTGTTACATGCTGAACAGGTGCAGGAATTGCAGAAACTGGTGCCCAGCGTTCCCGTGTCTGAACATGTAGCGGAATACGCCGTGCGGCTGGTGCAGAGTTCGCGACCGGGTAAAAACGGCGCGACACCCGACTTCATCAACGAGTGGGTCGAATGGGGAGCGGGACCACGCGCATCGCAATATCTGATACTGGGGGCCAAAGCAAGAACTCTAATGGATAATCGAGTGACCGCCACCATCGAAGACGTTCAGAGCGTAGCGCGACAAGTGCTGGAACATCGGTTGATCCTCAACTTCAAAGCCGAAGCCGAAAACATCACCACTAACGACATCATCGAAAAACTTTTGAAGTCCGTCAGCGCATAAACCAGCGTGACACCGCTTCGGGGCACGAAAGCAAAGTTTGAGTATCACTAGCTCAGCATGACAATACGGTGTTCTTTCGTCATTCTGAAGAACAAGGTGACGAAGAATCGCTAGTTGTGCAAAGGTCTATTTAAGGGGAATTTTTACTAAACCAAATCAGCGGATTTCCAGTCGACTTTCAGTTCTTTGACGGTTCCCGAGCGGGTTTTGTAGATGACGTGACCATTCGACTCTCCGTAGAGGAACAAGTCGCGGGTAATTTCTACATCCTGTTTGCAGTACTCGACTATCTTGTCTATCTTGCCTTCCTTGTACCACTGCAACGAGACCAGTCCATCGGCGCTTTTTTCCGCGTTGAGGGTATTTTGTGCCAAGTGATCCAGACTGAGCCGATGATTGAGCAGTCTCTTCACATCGACCAGCATATCAAAAGTGGTGATCTCCTGAAGGTCGAAATCCCTGGCATAGGGCTGGAGGACCGGATAATCGAATCCAATTACATTAAACCCTACCACAAGGTCGGCCATGCGAAGTTTAGCCACCAACCGATCAGCCTCATTTTCCAGATAGCTGAAGTGTTTTTGTTCCAGGCTATCCCACACCACCCCGACTGCCAGTTTCATGAGATGGGTGTTTCCCCAGCCACCAACGTCAGCGGCACTTTTTTGAGTCTCCAAATCGAAATAGAGTACGCGAGGCGCCTGCGAGTCTGGCGAGACGACTTTGATGTCTATTTTTTCCGATTCTTCGGGCTCTGCGAACAGGTCAAGCTGGTCTGGCATATCGGCCTCAATCAGCATTAAAATGGTTTTTCTCGCACTCTATCATCCCCCACAATCAAATCAAGAGAAAACATAATAACTTATTATAATATAACGAGTTATTCAATAAGAACAAAAACTCTTTTCGGCCTTGATTGAACGCTGGCGAATCAGGCTCGAAGCCCTTTAAATCAATTAAAGTTTGGTCATTTAGAAGCCGACAAAGCCATGAAGAGAGCAAGCGGCCCAAATTCCCTCTAGAGACCTCGTCTGATGGCAACAAACGCAGTATTCAGCATCAACTCCAACCTAGACACTCAGGACATCATCACTAAGATGGTTTTGCTGGAAGCTCGTCCGATGGACCTGGTCGAGGCCAAAAAACAGATTGAGGAACAGAAGCTATCGAAGGAATCGATAACAACGACCTTGCAAAAAAAGGAACGTATATCAATAAAACCCATGACGTTATAAATGAGTTGTCGCTGGCCCTCGATTTGCAAAAGGGCGGTGAGGTCTCCCATAAACTGGAGACGTTGTATCAGTTCATACTCCATCAACTGACTCTGGCAAATATCAAATCAGATCGAAAAGTTCTTGAAACCTCACTCAACGTACTTGTTCCATTACAGGAAGCCTGGGTCGAGTTATTTGCCAAAAGCCAAAACAACGAGATATCCGATACCCCTATCGAGCCCCCTCCTGAAACACCGTCCAGAAACATAGCTTCGCAAGGTTAACCCAAATCAACTTATTTAAATTTTTAAAGCTTTACCTGCACCTGTTAGTCACTCGACAGAAAAATCAAAACACAAAACCATTCGTTTACACTCTCCCCCAAATTAACCGCATTTTATTTTGACAAGCTATGCCAGCTATGTTAAAAGTTTGCATCTTTTGAACAGAACGTCCTTACGGAGCGTCTTCCATCATTTTTTTAATTTTGTTACTGCCATGAAAATTCACGAGCATCAGGCAAAAGAAATTCTTGCGAAACACGGAGTTCCTGTCCCCAACGGAATAGTCGCGGACACCCCTGCGGAAGTTGAGGCGGCGGCGAGTAAGCTGGGAACTGATGTCGTCGTGGTCAAGGCGCAGATTCATGCCGGTGGACGCGGAAAAGGTGGCGGTGTCAAACTTGCTAAAAGTCCGGCAGAAGCCAAAAAGGTCGCCAACAAGATTATAGGAATGACTCTGGTCACGCCGCAAACAGGACCGGAAGGACGAAAGGTCAAGAAGGTCCTTGTTGAAGAAGGCATGCCCATTGACAAAGAACTTTACATGGGAATACTTCTGGATCGGCAGACCAGTCGCGTGATGATCATGGCCAGCGAAGCGGGCGGTATGGAAATTGAGGAAGTCGCGGCCGACACACCAGAGAAGATCATTAAAGAACATGTTGATCCCATCACTGGCGTTAAACCCTATTTAGCCAGAAAAGTTGCCTTTGCCCTCAACCTTAAAGGTGACGCACTCAAAAAAATGATTCCTTTCATAATGAACCTATATCAGGCTTTCATTAAAGAAGATTTCGATATGCTGGAGATTAACCCTCTCATCATCACTAAAGATGACCGGGTTCTGGCTCTGGATGCAAAGGTAACTATCGACAGCAATGCGTTGCACAGACAAAAAGAGACAATGACCTACCGTGACCTGGACGAAGAAGATCCAATGGAAGTCGAAGCCAGCAAGTTCAATTTGAACTACATCAAGCTGGACGGGAACATTGGTTGTATGGTCAATGGCGCTGGACTGGCTATGGCAACAATGGACATCATCAAGCATTCGGGTGGTGAACCTGCGAACTTTTTGGATGTAGGCGGCGGAGCCGATGAGGAAATGATTGAGAATGGATTCCGCATTTTGTTATCCGACCCGCATGTTCAAGGAATCTTCATCAACATATTCGGCGGTATCCTGCGTTGCGATATTCTGGCTCGTGGGGTTGTGGGAGCGGCGAAAAAATTAAAAGTCAAGGTACCTATCGTTGTACGGATGGAAGGAACTAACATGGAAGAAGGACACAAAATTCTCGATGATTCTGGAATCGATGTTATTGTGGCCGATGGCATGAAAGATGGCGCACAAAAAATGGTAAAGGCGGTCAAATGAGTATTCTAGTTGACGAAAAAACGAGATTGATCGTTCAGGGAATCACCGGACGCGAAGGACAGTTCCATGCCGAGCAGTGCATGAAGTATGGCACCAAGGTGGTTGGCGGAGTCACCCCAGCCAAGGGTGGTCAAACCGTGCTGGGAAAAGTTCCCGTCTTCAACACCGTGCGCGATGCGGTTAAAAAGACAAAAGCCAATGCCACGATGATCTTCGTCCCCCCCCCGTTCGCCTCCGATGCCATTCTTGAGGCCGCAGACGCGGGAGTCGAACTGATCATATGCATCACAGAAGGCATTCCAGTATCAGACATGGTTGAGGTATGGCGCTACATCCAAACCAGTAACTCACGCTTGATCGGACCCAACTGTCCGGGCATCATTTCTCCAGGGAAATGCAAAATTGGCATCATGCCGGCCCATATTCATAAAAAGGGGAATATCGGTATCATTTCCAGAAGCGGAACGCTCACCTACGAAGCCGTGGGCCAGTTGACTACTTTGGGCCTGGGCCAGTCTACATGTGTAGGCATTGGCGGTGACCCGATTATAGGCACCCGGTATATCGATACGTTACAACTTTTTCAGAAAGACCGCGGCACGAAAGCCATCTGCATGATCGGCGAAATAGGCGGAACAGCTGAAGACGAAGCCGCCTACTACATCAAAAAAAATGTCACCAAACCAGTGATCGGATTCATCGCCGGTCAAACCGCTCCTCCGGGTCGACGTATGGGTCATGCAGGAGCGATCATCTCTGGAGGACAGGGAACGGCTGAAGAAAAGATGAAGGTCATGCGCCGTTGCGGCATCAAAGTTGTGAAAAGCCCTGCCGACCTCGGCAAAACCATCGCCAAAGTTTTATAACAAGCACGCATCCCCTCTTTTCGCTTTACCCGCATCCCGTTAAAAAACTGCACCCTCAAGCAAGTAACGTCATCTAATACCCATGTCTGAGGAAAAGTGTCCTAAATGCGGCTATGAAAATGTTACCCAGTCTGCCTGGTGCGAAAAATGTCTGCATCATTTTAAAGATCATGGGAAAGACAAGGTCCTTAGCTGTCCTCACTGTTTTCATCCGAACGAATACAAAGATGATTTCTGCGAGTCTTGTCACGAACCTCTAAAACCCGGTCAGTGGGAATAAAAAATCAGTTCATAGTTCTTGGTTCTTAGTTCCTGGAAGGTGCCGTTTCACTCACTCAGTTTTATAAGCAAGTGAATTGACCTGGATCTCATAATCGAGGGAGTCAAACTGTGTGCTCTTGCGGGTGCTGTCAAAATGCAGGTTGGCATAGATGGTGATGATCGCGTGCAATGCTTCGTGAGCGTCCATTCCCTGGTCAGTCAAACGCTTGTAGGCGATGGCAACATATTCCGGGTTCCCTACCTGAAGCTGACGATCAACAATCACATGTAAAACAGTATGCACAAAAGGATTCACGATCATGCCGTTGATCTCCCTGGGAATGGAAGCCAAATCGCCTTCCTCCCAGATAGAGTCAAACTCGGGGTGCAGTTCGAGAACGCTTGCTATACGTTCATCCAGCTCTTCGGTGGGCCGTCCTTCGCTTTTGTCCGCCGCAACGCGAAGGATGCGCTGTTGAGATTCCTTATCAAAATCCATAGTCTAAAATTTCTTTCCAAGAGAAGGCGAATCAAACGCATAAAATAACTGCGCAATTAATTAATCAGATGCTGAAAAACGGTCAGGGGTTCATAAAAGGCCTAGTTTCATGGAGTTTCAGAGAAATGCGTCCGTCGCTCCCTTCCACCGCCGCCATAAACCATGAACACCCGCTTGCCCTGACGAACATGATATTTTGCCCAGGCAGGGGACTTCCCCTCGTAGCAGGCTTCAGAATCACTTCCTTCAGCTCTGAGAAAATCCGGGTAATCCAGACCCGCGTCATAAACATCGACTAAAAGACAATCCGAATTGAATCCGGAACCTGAAAAACTGATTTCACTCAAAAAAGATTCGATCTCAGCCGGATCGTTAAGTTCTATAGCTTGCATGTTGGGATTAATTTGGAGATTCTTTCTGGGTTGAAAAATTTTTTCATCGGAGCCCGATTCCAGTTTGTCTACGTTCCCCGATTTGTTAGTATCTTGAATTCAAGAAGGTCATATTAACACAAGGTCACATGCTCGACAAATTGAGCATGGGCACCTTTTACTCAGGTTGAAATAATGCTTGTTCAGGAAAATCTTTATCTCACCCGAAGCGCAACAGACGGCCAAGGCGGCCAACAGTTTTTGTACAAAGTCAATCAATATGGGATATCAGCGATAAGTCGCCCTCAGGAGGAGATTTCGCAAATCCACTGGGATGTGGAAGTTATTAAGTACCACGAAACGAAAACTATCAAATTCGATATCTGCCACGACACCCAATTGGCAGAAAAAACATTGACTTTTTATAACGATACATCCCTCAATGAGTTTCTGGAAAAGGCTTTTGAATATTTCAATGAATTAAGTACTTTGAATGATATGATCGCTAAAAACGAATAAGCTTGGAAGAGGAATTTAAAGGTCCTTAAGTCTTGACAAAGCGAGGGTTTGTTTCTAATATAGGCCTCTTCTGCAAGGCCCTGATCACCATCCTGATTGGCGATGTTTTTGTCAGGGCAGAGCTTTACTGAAGTTTTTGATTAATCAGGCTTAAATAATCTTACTATTACGGGACGTGCAAGCTCCCGGAAGAAGTTACATTACATAAACGGAGGAGTTGTATGTCCAACCTAAATGCCCAAGAAGAAGGGAAAACAGCAGACTGGGTACCTGCAGGTGATATGCAGGAAGAGATTTCCCTTGAAGAAATGCTGAAACTGCCGCGGGAAACGATTTTTATGACGGGAAGTGAAGCTGCCCGGGAATCTATCCGCAGAGCCAATGTCGACATGGCTATCGCCTACCCCATCACCCCGCAGTCGGAAACCATGCAACAGGCAGGTTATTTATACGATGAGGGCTATATCAAGGATTATTATCGTGCGGAAGAAGAGATTGGTGCCTTTTCCGCCATAAGCGGCGCTTCCCGTGCGGGTGTTCGAAGTCTCACCGCTACTTCAGGCCCCGGCCTGATGAGAGGTATGGAAGCGATCAGTTCCTGGCCGGGAGCGCGTACGCCGATTGTTATGCTCGATATGTGTCGGGTTATTAACACACCTCTGGCTATTCAGCCTGACAACATAGAAATTTCGTTTTTGCTCAATACCGGCATGTTGGTCTTACATGGTGAAAACCAGCAGGACTTTTACGATTTCCCGCTGGCGGCATTTATGGTCAGTGAACAGGTCGATGTGACCTTGCCCTGTACCGTCGCCGTTGATGGTTTCTTTGTAACTCATGCCCGCGGTAACGTCTCAATAGTTGACAAAAAGTATAAACTACCAGCCCGGGATGGCTGGAAGTCTGCTGTGCCTGCAATGGATAACGAAAATCCACCAGCACGTTTGTCCCGTGACGCTCCAATCCAGAAAAGTAACTTTATTAGTTACCATATGCACTCAAGCTGGCAGCAGGAAGTGTTCTCAGCTGTGGAACGTTCGGCAAAATATTTTGATAAGTATCTTGGCGGTCTGATCGAAGTTGTCAACCCGGGTGCCGATGAGATGATCATCGCTTCAGGTGCGGCGGTATCTCAGGCTCGTGAAGCAGTGCGTCAGGAAGAGGAAAAAGGCAACAAGGTTGGCCTGATCAAGGTCAAAACCATTCGCCCATGGCCTCGACAGCAAATCATTGATGCGGCAAAGCATGCTAAAACAATCCTGGTTCCGGAATTCAACCATGCTGGCTGGTTACATAAAGAAGTGTGTGCCACCCTGTATGGACATAGTAAAGGTACCATATACAACGGACCCAGAGTGTTTGGCGGTATGACCATGCCGACTGAAATGATTCTTGACTGGTTGGCTGAGATCCGAAACAAAACAGGTTCTAAAAACCTTTTTGTGTAATGGGTGTAAGTTATCCATTACGGCAGTGAGCCGAGATGGATTGATCCTTCACAGGATTAATCTTCTGGCTGTTAGATTGTGATCACGGTTTTATTAAACCGAAAAGATATATAACTTACTTAAACAACTTTTATTAAAAGGGGAAAAATCATGTCCCTCGATACAGTAAAACCCTCTCCAGGTTTTTTGGAGCATTTGCCGATTGAGTACAAAGACCTCATTGAGCACGGTCCCTACGGTGAGCAAAAAAAAGTAACTGAAATGGGAAAGTTCAAAGAACTGATCGAAGAACATCCCATGTGCGCCGGATGCGCTATGAGTCTGTTCATCAGACTGGTTTTTATTGGCCTGCCCAAGCCCGAACATACGGTAATGGTTGGCACCGCGGGTTGTGGTCGATTGGCCATTTCACAGGGCAACATCCCATTTGTCTACGGTAATTACGGCGACACCAATGCGGTGGCCACCGGCATAAAACGTGGCCTGGAGCTTCGGTTCCCGGAGCAGGATAAGGACGTAGTCGTCATGTGTGGTGATGGCGGCTTGGTAGATATTGGATTCCAAGGTCTTATGCACAGCTGGTTCCGTCATGAGAAGTTCACCACGATCATGCTCGACAACGAAACCTACGGTAATACAGGTGGACAGGAAAGCGGTATGACTCAGAAGGGACAGATCATGAAAATGTCTCCGCGAGGTAAAAAAGATGACAAAATGGATATGATGGGTTTGGCAGAGGTGGCTAATCTGGATTATGTTGCCAAGATTACCCCTACCAACCCAAGCCGGGTTGTCCGTACCGTGAGACGTGCAGTCATGGTTGCCCGTGAGTTTGGAGCGACTTTTATTCAGGCGTACACTTCTTGCAATATTGAGTACTCTATTCCAACCCCTGACGTAATGCAGGATGCGTTTGACATGGAAAAGAAGAACTACGGTTTTGAAGAAAAAATTTCAGATCGTGCCAAAGCATTTTTGGATGAAATTGAAAAGAAAGATAAAAAGAAAAAGAAGAAATAACCAGGAGGAGAATCATGTCAGTACAGCGTTATAATGTCCGCATGGCGGGACTTGGAGGCCAGGGCGTGGTCACTGCCTCGCATATTCTGAGTAACGGGGTAGTTATTTCTGGAGGCCATAGTTCGCTTGTTCCTTTTTTCGGTTCAGAAAAGCGTAATGCGCCTGTAGAAAGTTATGTCCGAATTTCCAAGGATGTCATTTACGAGATCGGCGAAATCATCTTCCCGAACATCATCATGATTTTCCACCCATCGGTTATCACTTTGGGAAAATCGTACACGATGCCTTTTTACACCGGACTGAAAGAAGGGGGAATCATCCTCATCAACAGCAAGACCCCCATCAAATTTAGCGCTGACGAACAACGGGAAATGGATGCTCTGAATGCCAAGGTATACTATGTCCCTTGCACAGAAATCGCTAATGAAGTCGCTAAAACAGAATTGGCCACTAACATGGCCATGTGTGGAGCGATTGCTGCAGTTTTTGGAATACCTGATGTCAAATCACTCGGAGCTTCTGTTAAAGATCGGTTTATCGGTAAAGGAATCGTTGTTTCTGGTGGAACCGCGGCTCTGGATAGCGCGATTGAGAAAAAGTTCGCCAAGAAAGCAAAGCTTCTCGAAGCTAACATGAAAACATTACGTGCCACCTATCAGTATGTGATCGATCAGGGCTGGGCTCACAAAGATGCCGTGCTTCCTGAGGAAGAGGCACTTGCTGTTTAATCTTTTTTACTGGAGATAACATGTATTACATTGCTGAAGTGGACAAAGGTATTTGTTCAGCGAAAAATTGCCATCTGTGCACAACATACTGCCCAGAGACTAACTGCATCAATTACAGTGAAAAAGATAAGTCGGCCTATATTTCTGTAGATCGATGCAAGGCATGTGAAATCTGTGTATATATTTGTCGCGATGTAGCAAAGAACGATGCGATCAAAATGAAATGGATTGAAGAACTTGACGAAGGTTTCGTGATCAAGAAATCCGGCGTTGTTCTGCGTTAATTTCGTTTACGTAGTTTTTTAAAAAAGGTATTTGAGCACCAGCAAGCTCAAATGCCTTTTTTTTATCCAACAACCTTATTGTAAAAAAACATACTATTATGGAAAAAACATTTGCCATCATTAAACCGGACGCTGTTGAAAGAAACCTTATCGGAAAAATTCTGGAACGCATAGAGTCGAGGGGTTTCCGAGTAGTTGCCATGAAACGAGTCCTGCTCACCTTGCCAATAGCTCAAGGTTTTTATCATGTCCATAAAGAGCGACCTTTTTTCAAGGACCTGACAGAATATATGTGTACTGGCCCGGTTGTACTGCTTGTATTTGAGAAAGAGGGCGCGATCAAAGCATGGCGCGATTTGATGGGAGCGACAAACCCGGCAGATGCGGATGCTGGAACTATTCGCAAAGATTTTGCCATCGATCTGGAGAAAAATTCGGTCCACGGGTCGGATGCGCCGGATACTGCGGCCTTTGAAATTTCATACTTTTTCAGCCAGACAGAAATTTCGTCCTGATTGCTTCCAAGCCTAATCACAGGAACTCCTCATGCGAGGCATAAAAAAACTCATAATCGCATTATTTACTATAGGGTTATTGATTGTGGGATTTCTGCGCCCTGACTCGGCTATCGCTGAATATAAATATCAGCTATACCAAAATCATGAGAGTTTTGGTATCCTTGTATTTCCAGCGGAAAATATATTTGCGGAATTGGATGAATTTATTCAAAAATCAGGATTTAACTCTGTAGAATCAGGTCATTCTATCATGAGGTTTGGGCCAAATAACGAAAACCAGACTTATATGATGCCGGAATCGGTTCAGAAAAAACATTCTATGGACCGCTTTATTATTCTTCAAGTCCTTGCCCAGAAAAATATTCTTATCGGTATTTTTGACCCCGAATGGGGACTGACACTCCCAAGCGCTATCTATCAACTGGATGGACTGAAAGAAAATATCCCGAAAACCTTAAATATATTCAGGGAACAGCTCAACAAAAGAGAAACCCGACGGCATGAGTCTCAAGATTCCAGATGGATGAGACTTTTTACCACCCATGCTGTTACCATATATAAGAACCCTCTCTTTTTTAGTAAACAGCATTAGGAGATAACTATATGCCTTTTTACGACTATCATTGTGAAAAATGTAAGGAAACCTTCGAGGTTCTGCAAAAAGTGTCTGATGAACCCCTCACTAAATGTGAAAAATGTGAGGGGCCGATACAGAAGGTGGTCAATAATATGACATTTCATCTTTACGGACCGGGCTTTTACTCAACAGACAATAAACGAAAATATTTAAAGTAACGGAGACATCTCTACACGACTGTCCCCTGCCCTATGATATTTATTACACGAAAACACGAGTTTTGTGCCAGCCACCGCCTGTTTAACCCCAGTTTTTCTGATGAGAAAAATGAGGCCACTTTTGGCCTATGCAATAATCCCAACGGACACGGACATAATTACGTCCTGGAGGTTACACTGTCGGGCGAAGTTTGCGATGACACTGGAATGGTGTTCGACCTGAAAGAACTTAAAAAATTAACAAAACAGGAAATAATCGATAAAGTAGACCATAAAAACCTGAATATCGATGTCGATTTTTTGAATGATATTATTCCAACTGCTGAAAATCTTGCGATCAGATTCTGGGAACGATTAGAACCCAAAATCACAAAAGGCAGTTTATACGAAATCAAACTATACGAATCTGAACGTAATTTTGTTGTCTATAGAGGGGGAAAACCGTGAGCCTAACAACCGAAGAAGTTGGACTGCGATCATTAATTGAACAGGTTTTAAGTTCTCTTGGTGAAGACCCTAAACGGGAAGGCTTATTGAAAACCCCTGAACGTGTAGAGAAATCTCTAAAGTTTTTAACCAGCGGTTATCAGGTGAACATTGATGAACTGGTCAATGGTGCGCTTTATAACGAAAACTATAATGAAATGGTGATTGTCAAAGATATCGATGTGTTCAGCCTTTGCGAACATCATATGCTTCCCTTTGTAGGAAAATGTCATGTAGCTTATCTTCCTCAAGGTAAGATCATCGGGTTGAGCAAAGTTCCCCGCCTGATTGATGTTTTCAGCAGGCGTTTACAGGTTCAGGAACGATTGACCACACAAATCGCGAAATGCCTGCAGGAGATTCTCAAACCCAGTGGTGTGGCTGTGGTGATCGAAGCCATGCACCTTTGCATGTCAATGCGTGGTGTAGAAAAACAAAACTCCTATACCACCACCAGCTCCATGTTAGGGTGTTTCAAAGAAGATGCGCGAACACGCGCTGAATTTCTCAGCTTGATAACACCAGCTAAATCTCAACTTTAAAAGTCACCCCACATTAAATACTTCTATATTAATAGGATATGGCGCATTCTTCAGGGTTTGACAAGTTAAAACAGACAAAGATATAATGAGCGGTAAATAAACCCTGAAAAGGATCCTACCCTCTCTTGAATCAAAACATTTCGAAAGAACTTCTCCGAGAAAATATCAACCACATTCCTGAACTTTTCGGTACTCAGGACATCAACCTCAAACAAATTGAAAAAAAGTTTGGGGTCCGTATCACCACCCGCGAAAACCAGATCAATATAAAAGGCGATGCCAAATCGGTTAATGCTGTCGACACTCTTATATCTCAGCTGGAAGACCTTGCGGTTTCGGGTCATGCTATCAAAAATGGTGACATCAAATTCGCGATCCGTCTGGTGGCAGAAGATAACGCCGTTAACCTGAAAGCTATTTTTTCAGAGCGGATAACAGTCTCGCCCAAAAAAGGATTCATCACGCCAAAAAGTCCAACACAAAGAGAATTCATTCAATCGGTCAGACAGGCCGATATTGTATTAGCCATTGGACCGGCAGGAACAGGAAAAACTTATCTTGCGGTAGCGCTGGCAGTCGAAGGTCTTCTTAAAAAACAGTTCAAAAAAATTATTCTGGTTCGCCCCGCAGTAGAGGCGGGCGAAAAACTAGGCTTCTTACCCGGTGACATCGCGGAAAAAATCAATCCCTACTTCATGCCGCTTTACGATTCTCTCGATGATATGATGGAATCTGGCAGGGTCACCGAACTCATGGAAGATGGTATCATTGAAATCGCGCCGTTAGCCTATATGCGTGGCCGCACGCTCAATGATTCATTTGTAATACTTGATGAAGCGCAAAATTCCACAAAGGAACAAATGAAAATGTTTCTTACGCGACTTGGATTTCGCTCGAAAATGGTGGTTACGGGAGACATAACTCAAATCGATCTGGACCACTCTATAGACTCTGGTCTGATTCAGGTCCAAACTCTTCTCGAAAATATTAATGGAATCAAGTTCACCCACTTCAACGAAAATGATGTGGTAAGACACGACCTGGTAAAAGAAATCATCAATGCCTACAGCCAAAACAGATCAGGCCGATGATTTAAATTTTAAGGCAATTGTTTGATGCAAATTGATATATGTGATAACCAGACTGAATGTGCCATCGACTGCGATAAGCTAGAAGGCGTAATCAGAAATATTTTAATTCCACTGGAATGCCTGGAAAAGGAAGTCAGTATCTTGTTAGTCGATGATAAAAGGATGCGAGAACTCAATAAGCAATATCGTGACCTGGACCAGACCACCGATGTCCTCTCCTTCCCGCAGAATGACGGGGAGGAAGAAGGGCTGAGTCCGCACTTGCTTGGAGATGTGGTAATATCAACTGCAACTGCCCGCAGGCAGTCTACAGAACATGGATTGTCCCTGGAAGAAGAGTTGGTGCTTTTGCTCATCCACGGCATCCTTCACCTTCTTGGATATGATCACGAGCGATCTGAAAAAGAAGCTCGCCTTATGAAGGAAAAAACCCGTGATTTATTCCACCAGATTTTCCCAAACAAGGAACTGGCAGACTCCTGCGAATTTTAATCGAACTGATAATGGGTGGGTAGCTTATGGAACGCCTCTGGGCCCCCTGGCGCATGGAATACATTACCAAGGATAAGTCGAATGAGTGCATTTTCTGCACCCTGCCTAAAGCTGGCGATGATGAAGAGAGTTTTATCCTTTTTCCGGGTAAAGACTGTTTTGTCCTCATGAATATTTTCCCCTATAATAACGGTCACCTCATGGTTTCCCCATATCGTCACATCGCCTGCATTACGGAGCTTGATAAGAACGAGTCCAGCGAAATGACCGCGCTCACAAACAGTTGCATCGAAATTCTCCGCGCCGTCAACAATCCTGACGGTTTCAACGTGGGATTCAATATGGGGAAAAGTGCCGGAGCAGGTTACGATGAGCATATCCACAATCATATTGTTCCCCGATGGGCTGGGGATACTAATTTCATGCCGGTTCTTGCTGAAACCAGAGTCCACCCGGAACACTTGCGAAAAACATATGAAAAGCTTGTTCCTCATTTCAAAAACCTGAGCCTGTAATCATAGACTCATGAAATCCGCCACTCAAAAATTATCCAAAGCAGACGAAACCCCAATGATGCAACAGTACATAAGCATCAAAAGGGATTACCCGGACTCCATTCTGTTTTTTCGTATGGGCGATTTCTATGAGATGTTTAACGAGGATGCCACGATAGCATCGCGGGTTCTGGAAATAGCCCTCACCTCCAGAAATAAAAACAAGGACAACCCAATTCCCATGTGCGGAATTCCTCACCATTCATCTAAAAACTATATTGCCAAACTTATTAAATCCGGTAAAAAAGTTGCCATCTGCGAACAAACAGAAGACCCAAAATTCGCAAAAGGTCTAGTTAAGCGTCAGGTAGTCAGAGTGGTAACGCCCGGAACGGTTCTTGATGATAACCTGCTCGATCCCAAACAGAATCAGTTCCTTGTCTCGGTTCATTCGGAGGCGAAAGGATGGGGACTGGCCGCTCTTGACATCACCACCGGACTATTCAAGATAACAGAGCTTCATGGCGACAACGCGGAATCACTTTTAGCAGATGAATTGGAGCAGTTCGATCCTAGAGAAATTATTCTATCGGAGACGGCTACAAACGATGGCAACAGACCTGAATGGTTGCATGGTCGGGAACACAGCCTGCACTCATGCGAAGACTGGACCTTTTCGTACAGCGAAGCTTACCGCCGATTGCTGGAACATTTCAAAACGGGTTCCTTGGAAGGATTCGGTTGCGAAGATTTAAAGCTTGCCGTGTCTGCCGCTGGCGCGCTTATTCGCTACCTGCATGAAACACAAAAGTCGGCGCTCGAACATATCAGCACCATCAATCCTTTCAATGTCCATAACTACATGCTCATGGACCACGCCACTGTGCGCAGTCTGGAACTGGTGGAATCGAGCGAAGGGGGCCGAAAAAGTTCCTTACTGGATTTGCTCGACCTCTCGCAGACCCCAATGGGAGCACGTCGTATTAGAGAGTGGATTCTCAAACCCCTGATCGACATAAACTCCATAAGCGAACGTCTGAATCAAGTGGATATATTCAGAAACGACCCGATGTTAAGGCAGGACATACGAGAGCAATTCAAATCCATGTACGACTTGGAACGACTACTGAGCCGCGTTTCGCTGTCAGCTTGTAACGCACGCGACCTCATCGCGTTGAAAACCTCACTTTCGGTTTTGCCCCGCCTGCTGGAACTTTTAAACCAGAGCGGAAATGAAATATTAAATTCCTTCACCTCATCCTGGGACAACCTTGAGGAGGTGCATAAACTCCTTGAACAAAAAATCATTGATGATCCGCCTTTCAACCTTAAGGAAGGAAATCTCATTAAACCAGGATGTGATTCAGAGCTGGATCGACTTAAGTCAATAACACGCGACGGGAAAAACTGGAT
>CEUC01010755.1_pt1 | contig 19676 bp, 23 predicted proteins | sample 356471 | NCBI WGS metagenome assembly CEUC01 (sample SAMEA2623295, study PRJEB7988) | marine metagenome | biome: marine biome (ENVO:00000447); feature: deep chlorophyll maximum layer (ENVO:xxxxxxxx); material: "saline water (ENVO:00002010), including plankton (ENVO:xxxxxxxx)" | depth 40 m | reverse complement strand
CTGACTCCTGGGAGCGCTTTGTTGTGGATGCTTCCCTCTCTGGGGTGGTGCGTGAACTGGCTATGAATATTGCTCCCGTCTTTGATCCATCAAAAGATCAATTACGGTTAATGCTCGATAAGGCTCACCAAAATCTTTTCAGCAAGGGGAGAGCTAAAGAGATCAATAGGGCCCTCACTGAGTGGTTGGGAAGAAAAATTACAGTTGATTTTCAGATCGATGATGTCGTTGCCCAATCACCAGCAAAGGAAAAGAGAGATAAAATCACAGCTCGTCAAGAAGAGGCTGAGCGAATCATTGATCAAGACCCCAATATCGCTGAACTGAAAAGACGATTTGATGCCACTGTTATTCCTGGCACAGTTCGTCCCTCGGAAAATTAGAGAATGGTGAGTTAATTATAGAGGAGATATAGATGAAAGCTGGCATAGGTAATATCATGAAACAGGCCCAACAGATGCAGGAGAATCTGAAAAAAGCCCAGGAAGAGTTAGCCAATATTGAAGTAAAAGGTGCTTCCGGTGGTGGCTTGGTTGCCGTGACAATGACCTGCCGACATGACATCCGAAAGGTCGAGATTGATGAGAGCTTGATGGGTGATGATCGGGAAGTGCTTGAGGATCTGATCGCGGCGGCTGTTAATGATGCAGTAAGGAAAGTGGAAAAGACCTCCCAGGAGAAAATGTCCGGTCTGGCCAGTGGAATGGGAATTCCAGGGCTGGGGGGGATGAATCTCCCTTTTTAAACCGTGACCACTCATTCTCAGACAATTGACGTATTGATGCAGGCGCTTAAACGCCTGCCCGGTGTCGGCCCTAAAACAGCACAACGCATGGCCTTTCATCTGCTGGAGCGAGATCGGTCCGGCGCTCTTGAGATATCTGTCGCCCTCAAACAAGCAGTTGAAGCGGTCCTCCATTGTGAACGCTGTAATAATTTTTCTGAAGAACTGCGTTGCCTGATATGTACTTCATCCAAACGTGATGCCTCTGTCCTGTGCATTGTAGAGACTCCGGCAGATCTTGATTCCATTGAGGAGGCGGGAGTCTATCAGGGGATGTATTTCGTACTTATGGGGCATCTCTCTCCCATTGATGGAATCGGGCCCGAAGAGTTGGGTATTGACCGACTGACAAAACTGCTTGAGAGTGAAGATATTGCGGAAGTAATCCTGGCTACCAACCTGACAGTTGAAGGGGAGGCAACCGCTGACTTCCTGGGTGATCTTGTCGGTTCAAGAAGTATCTCAGTCAGTCGACTTGCTCGGGGTGTCCCTGTGGGGGGTGAGCTTGAGTATATGGATCAAGGAACTTTGCGGCAGGCCTTCGAAGGTCGAAGGCTCCTGCATTCAATCTGAAAGAGAGGGAAACCGGCCAGCTAGCCCACCTGAACTGTTGTTTGATCCCAGGTGGGCTTTCCTCTAGCTGTTGGGTGGTAACTCCGCTTGAAAACAGCCACCAATTGGAGCAAATTATGTGCTTGCGATTGAAAACAGAAGAGATGAGGGGATGAAATGGTGGTTAGGGGTGACAGAGGTGATGTAATACAGACAACGACAGGGTTTCGAGCCCCATTGATGGTGCAATCCCTCACATCTGCCAAAAGCAAATTTCTATCCCTCATTTGCATCCGGTGGTTGGGATGTGGCAAGTTACAATTCTGAAACACGGGCGGTCCAGTTGAAATGAATGCGGAAGAAAAGAAATATACGGCCCCCGCACTTGAAAAGGGCTTGGATATTATTGAGCTTCTTTCGGCCCAAGAACTGGGGCTGAGCCTTTCAGATATAGCACGGGCGCTGTCACGATCTGTCGGTGAGATTTTTCGAATGCTCGCGGTTCTTGAGCAGCGAGGTTACGTGGCACAGGACAGCGTCTCAGGTCGATATGTGCTCACAACATTTTTGTTTGAGATTGCTCACAAACTTCCAGTTGTGCGCCGGTTGTCGTTGATTGCCGGGCCAAGAATGCGTCGCCTTGCGGGAGAGGTCCGCCAGTCAGTTCACCTTGGTATCATCACGAATAACGAGGTTCTTGTTGTCGCGCAGGTGGACAGCCCATCTTACAACGTGATGAGCGTTCGCCTTGGGGCAAAGATTAATCTTTGGAAAACTTCAAGCGGTCGGGTCATTGCTGCATATCTTGACCCAGCGGAAATCGAGCGCCTGCGTCAAGAGATCCCATTTCCGCCCGAGGTCGACCCTGATGAGTTCATTCAGGGCCTGATGCAAATCCGCAAAGTTGGTTTTGAGGTGCGTGATAGCTTTGTTGTACGGGGCGTGGTAAATATTTCGGCACCAGTTCTGGATCATTCAGGTCAGGCGGCGGCTGCGCTGACAATACCGCATATCGAGCGTATGGGCGACGCGGTCAGTTTCGTGCATTGCAAAAAGCAATTGGTTGGAGCGGCTCGTGATTTAAGCAAAGCGCTGGGCGCTGAAGCGCCCACATCTTCCGACACTTAGATTAGTCCAGCACCAGTTGGCGAGCCGGGTCATCTATTGATTTGAAGCAGGATTCGACCAATGCCATTGTTTGGTAGCCATCTTCGGTAGATGCATAAAGATGATCGTCTTCGCCTGAGTCGAAACGCTGGACGTTTCGCATCGTACCCATGAAGCTGTCGATGAACCAGCTCCCTTCAAGGGGGATTTGCTCCCATTCGCCGCCGTTTTTGCAGAACCAAAGCTCGTCGGCTTCGCCATTGGGATAGTCATAGCAGACGCCTAGCTTAACCATCATAGCGCCCTTTGTGCCCTCAAACCGAAACCAGGCCGACTGGAATTTGCGCCCGCATTGGTGGTTGTGGTTGATCGACATTGAACTGCGTAGAGCGTCGCCGTAATCGAGGATAACCGATGTGCGGGTCTGGGCGAAGTCCTTTGCGCGCGGGTCGCGCATCGATCGCGCAAATACTCCGTTGGGGTTTCCTGCGATTGCCCGGATCGTGTCGAGGTAGTGGATTGAATGAACGGCGATCTCCACCCGTTTCATTGGAATGAGGAAAGGGAAAATTTGCCAAGGGGTATAGATATTTAGGTGAACTTCGATTTCAAGAAGTTCCCCCAGCCAGCCGCGTTCGACCGCATCCTTGACCGCCATCATCATAGGCGAAAACCGAAGCTGAAAGTTCATCGCAGATTTCAAGCTCTTGGTTCGGCAAAGTGTACGGATTTCGCGGGCCTGATTCTGATCGGTACCCATAGGTTTTTGGATCAAAGTTGCAGCCCCGTCAGGTAGCTCTGGCAGGATGGCAGTTATCGCATGAGGCGGAACAGCAATGTCATAGACTACGTCCGTTCCGTTGTCAGCGACTGCCTCTGCGACGTTGGGGTAGACATTTGCAAGTCCATAGTCTGTGGCCAGCGCGTTCGACCGTTCCCTGTCAAGATCTGTGGCGCCTTTCACCGCAATGCCTGCCATTTTGTAAGCTGGCAAATGTGCGTCGCGGACGATGCCTCCGGCCCCGACAATAACCACCGGTTTGGGATTGGACGGCGTTGGCCAGCTTTGTTTGAGATCAAACTTCATTTGGTAGCCCCTTTCATTTCAACGATCAGCAGGTGTTCAACATACATCACAGTTTCGCCCTTTTGGTTGTTAACTTCTTTTGCCTCGATGACTCGGCCAAAGCCCGGCCGTTTTTCATCGGGCTCTTTCGATTTGATCGTCACCGTTGTCTTGATCGTATCGCCTGCCTGCACGGGTCGTGGAAACCTTAATCGTTCATAGCCGTATGTCATTGCGCGCGGGTTGATCTCGGTCGCTGTCAGCCCGACTCCAATAGCGAAAGTCATGGTTCCATGTGCAATGGGGCGTTTGAAGGACTGTTTCTTGCAGAATTCCACGTCGACGTGGTGTGGAAAGTAATCCCCCGAGTGCCCGGCGTGAACGACAATATCGGTTTCGGTGATCGTTCGCCCAAAAGTGCTGCGCGAATCTCCGACAACATAATCTTCAAAGAACTGTTCGTTTTCCATCACATGCCTCCCAAACATGATATACCATATTTTTACTTATACAAAAACTTTTGACAAATGAAAAGAACTGTGTGAATGTTCTTCCTTCATTAAAGGGTGCGTGAATCGCCCTAGGGGAGAATAAAAAATGGCCGAAATTGGCGTTCATGCCCGCAGTTTGCCCGGGTTGCCTGACGATCATGCGAAAATTCCGGCCTGGAATTCCGAAGACTGGTATTTCGAAGATTTTGAGATTGGCGACAAAATCCGCTCGATCCGACGCACTATCTCCGAGGGCGAGTCTATGTTATTCAACTCGCTTGTCATGGACCATCATCCATATGTTTCGGATCAGGAATTCGCCGAACAGGAAGGTGTGTTTGGAAAACGTCTGGTGGCAGGCGCAATGGTGTTTTCCTATGGATTGGGATTGGCCGCGACGAACTGTCTGAATTCGTTTTCCTATGGGTATGACCGCCTAAGATTTATCAAGCCGGTCTTCATCGGCGATACGATTTACACGATCCGTGAAAATCTATCAAAACAGGTTTTTAACGAGAAAATGGGTAAGTTGAAGGTCAGTTATTCGGTGTTCAAAGGTGAAGGCGAACAAGTGCTATATGCCGAACACCTGCTGACTGCTGACTACAGGGACCCATCACAATTCAGCGAAGAAGCCCGCCGGGTTATGAACGAAAAGGCCAGGCGTAATGGCTGATGTGGTTCGCCTGAAGGGGATGACCTGGGATCACGCGCGTGGTTATGACCCGATGGTCGCAACTTCGGCGGTATTTTGCGGTTCGCATCCGGGCGTGTCCATCACATGGGAAAAAAGGTCTTTGCAGGCTTTCGCAGACCGTCCTATAGAGGAAATGGCAGGCGAATACGACTTTATGGTGATTGATCACCCTCATGTCGGTGAGGTTGCAGGGTCGGGGATGCTATTGGCGATGGATGGAGTTGGCCACGACAATGAGCTTCGTGATCTTGCAGATCAATCGGTTGGCGCTTCGCACCCCTCGTATGAATTTGACGGCCGCCAATGGGCGTTGGCCATAGATGCCGCGACACCGGTTGCGGCTTTCCGCCCCGACCGGATCGACGAGGCCCCGCGCCGCTGGAGCGAAGTTTTGGATCTTGCCCGCGACGGTCAAGTCGGGTTTGCGCTCATCCCGATCAATGCGCTGATGACTTATTTCGGATTAGCAAAGAATAATGGGTATTGCGTGGCCGAGGGCCCGCAACTGATGCCATCAGAGAAGTCAGAAGAAATTCTGGAGGCGATGCGCGAAATCGTGGCCCTCATGGATGAAGCCTGTCTGAAGTTGGACCCAATTGGCATTTATGAATGGCTGGGCCGAACGGTTGAGGCACCGGCGTATTCGCCTTTCGGCTATGGCTACACAAATTACAGCCGGGATGGATATTGCCGTTTCCCGTTGGTTTTTGCGGATGCGCCAGGCTTTGACGATAATGGCCCTCGGGGTACGGTTATTGGCGGTACAGGAATCGCTGTATCTGCACGAACCCAACACCCGAAGGAGGCAATGGAGTACGCATTTTGGATTGCAGGGGCGGACTGCCAGAAGGACCTGTTTTTTGGAAGTGGTGGTCAACCCGGCAATGCAATTGCCTGGGAGGATGACGGATGTAATGCCGCGACCCGAAACTTTTTCCGCAATACGCGACGCACGCTGGAAACGTCTTGGTTACGCCCAAGGTATGACGGGTACATGGATTTTCAAGCCGCAGGCGGTGACATCGTGCATGCTTGTCTGTGCGGTGAAGCCACGGTTGGCGCAACTGTAAAAAAGCTTCAGTCAGCTTATGAAGTGAGCCTGCCATGAGTTCACTCGCCCAAAATCAACGGCCCCTGGACGGGCTTGTGGTTCTGGATTTCAGCCAGTTCCTTTCCGGCCCGCTGGCAACGCTGAAGCTGGCCGATCTTGGTGCGCGCGTGATTAAGGTTGAACGTCCGGGCGTTGGTGATCTTTGTCGGCACCTTTACCTTTCCGATACCAATATCGACGGCGACAATTCCCTTTTCCACGCGATCAATCGGAACAAGGAAAGCTTTACCGCCGACCTGCGCAATGACGACGATCGCACCCGTCTGAAAGACTTGCTGAAGACTGCCGATGTGATGGTTCAGAATTTCCGCCCTGGCGTGATTGAACGACAGGGGTTTGGGTACGACGATGTCAAAAAGATCAATTCCAAAATCATCTATGGGTCAATCTCGGGCTACGGCGAGGAGGGGCCATGGAAGGACCTGCCAGGTCAGGATTTGTTGGCGCAGGCCCGTTCTGGGCTGTTGTGGCTGACCGGAAACCGTGACGATCCGCCCATGCCAATGGGATTGGCGGTTGCTGACATGCTTGCCGGGAACGCGCTGGCGCAGGGACTTTTGGCGGCGTTGGTCGGACGTGGCATCCATGGCCGAGGTGCGCGCGTTGACACAAGTCTGTTTGAGGCGATGATCGATTTTCAGTTTGAGGTATTGACCACGCATCTGAACGACGGCGGCCGTCTGCCCGAACGCAGCAGCGTCAACGGCGCGCACGCTTATTTGGGTGCACCCTACGGCGTTTATAAAACCGCAGACAGTTATCTTGCCATAGCGATGACCCCCTCGCTGCAGAAACTCGCAGAGCTGATGAATATCTCTGGACTTGAGGTGTTTTATGACCACAAAGAAGCTGCGATGGCCCAACGCGACCAAATCAAGTCGGTGATGGCCAGCGCAATTTTGAAACGAACCACCGCCCAGTGGCTGAAGGTCCTGCAACCTGCTGACATCTGGTGTTCTGAGGTTCTTGACTGGCCGCAGATGCTGTCCAGTGCGGCATTCAATCAATTGGATATGCGCCAGACCATTCGGCGAAACGGAACCGTGACGTTAGACGCGCTGCGCGGGCCAATCCGAATTGATGGGAAAACACTGAAAAGCGACCGCGCTGCACCGGCGCTCGGCGCAGATCAAGAAATGATAATCAACGTGCTGCTTTCTGGAAAAAAGCCGGATGAAAGTAGCCCAACTAAGGAACCTGACACCGTGCCTTATGGCGCATCGGGCTCTGATACCGGCGCAATCCAAAACAGGAGAAACTCATGAAAAGACCCAAACTAAAACTACTTCTGGCCAGCGCAATTGTACCGCTGACGCTGGCGGGGGTGCCCGCAATCGCGGGTGAATTCGACGGCGTGGAGTTGCGAGTGAAACTGATCGGCGGCGACCAATACGAACCGCTCTATGCAGAAATTGAGAAATGGGAAGCTGAAACAGGTGCCACTGTAAACATCCTGAGCCGCAAGAACCATTTTGAACTTGATCGTGAGATCAAGCAAGACATTGCAGCGGGTACATTGAATTGGTGCGTTGGCTCAAATCACACAAGTTTTGCGCCTCAGTATGGTGCGATTTATCGAGACCTGAACGATGTGATTGATGCATCGGTCCTAGCTGAGTTTGACGCCCTTGCGATCAAAAACTCAACTGTTCATGGCCGTCTTGTTCAATTGCCGCGCCATTCAGATATCTCGAACATGTACTATCTGAAATCGGTCTTTGAAGATCAGGCCAACAAAGACGGATTCAAAGCCAAATATGGTTACGATCTGGCCCCACCAGAAACCTGGGATCAGGTTAAAGATCAGGCAATATACTTGACTAAAAGCCCCGACTTCTTTGGCACCCAATACGTCGGCAAGGACGAAGCGATCACCGGTCGTTTCTATGAATTGCTTGTGGCCAATGGGGGCGCGCTATTTGACGCGGACTGGAACCCGACCTTCAACTCTGCGGCAGGCGTTGAAGCCGTTTCTTGGTTCAAGGATCTCTATGACGCTGGTGCAGTTCCAAAAGGTGTTTTGAGCTATCTTTGGGGTGAAACCGGTAACGGCTTTGCCTCGGGTACCATTGCTCTGAACCTCGATTGGGGTGGCTGGGCGTCCTACTTCAACTCTGCTGATGCAACCGCTGGCAATGTTGGTCTGATCCGTGCGCCCAAAGGGTCGGCTGGTATCCGCACCGGTTGGTCCGGAAGCCACACGTTCTCGATCACAGAAACTTGCGACAATGTTAAGGCTGCCGCGTCTTTCGTCACCTTCTTGACTGACTATGATCGCCAGATGGTTGAGGCAAGCAAAGGCCTGTTGCCAACCCGGACGCAGGTTTGGGTCGATGCCACGGCTCAGTTCAAGGCTGACGGCAATGTTTTTCTTGCAAATGTGATGGAAGTCTATTCCCAGTCGATGGCAGAAGATGCGTTTACGCCGCCTTTGATCCCAGAATGGATCGAAGTCTCTAACGAGATTTGGCCACGCCTTCAGTCTGCTATATTGGGCGAAATGACCATCCAAGCAGCATTAGACGAAGCGGCAAAATCTGCTGCGGAAGTCATGAAAGACGCAGGTTACTAAGGCGTCATTTGCAAAAAAAAATCCGGGCGGCGATGTTTCCGCCGCCCGGACTTTCTAATCATAAATTGAGGGCAACAGATGCGCTGGCGCGCCGAAAAGCACACACCTTTGTTGTTGATGTCGCCAGCGATACTGACGATATTGTTTGTGGTCGCCATACCGTTGGTGTTCTCACTTTACACGAGCCTGACACCCTACAAACTCACACGCCCTGACACGATCAATAAATTCATTGGTCTGAGGAACTACGAACGTCTGTTGGATGATGCAAAATTCTGGTGGGCCTTCGGGCGCACTATCCTGTTTTTGGCCATCGCTCTGAACGTTGAATTTATCCTCGGTCTCGGAATCGCGCTTTTGATCAACAAGATCACCTGGGGTCAGCGATCTTTGCGGACCATCATGATGTTCCCGATGATGTTTTCACCAATCCTGGTCGGCTTCCAATTTAAGTTTATCTTCAACGACCATATCGGTGTTTTGAACAATGCGCTCCAGGGCCTTGGAGTGATGGACGATTCGATCGCATGGCTGGTGGATAAACCCCTGGGCTTATTCTCAATAATATTCGCCGAAGTTTGGATGAGCACCTCGGTCTTCGCCATCCTGCTGCTGGCTGGATTGTTTGCGATGCCACGCGACCCGCTTGAGGCGGCCAAAGTAGATGGCTGCAACCCGTGGCAGGTGTTTCGACACATTACATTGCCATTCATTATGCCGTTCGCTTTCATTGCGATGACAATCCGGTCGCTTGATGTCGCGCGGGCCTATGACATCGTCGATGTCATGACTGGCGGTGGACCAGCCGGACGAACCGAGCTGCTTTGGACGCTGATCGCCCGAGTTGGGTATGACAATGCCAAGATGGGGCAGGCCAATGCTATGGCATATGTCTCGACCCTTCTTTCGATATTATTTACCTACTACTTTTTCACGAAGCTGGTGGCCGCGCGACGCTACATGGGGGGCGCGGAATGAACCGGAAACTGAAAGCGCGGGTCAACAAGACCGCGCTCTGGGTTGCAACTTTCATATTGATGCTTGTCATTTGTTTGCCCGGTCTGTGGGTGGTTTTGTCGGGCTTTCGCCCCAACAGCGAAATTCTGGCCAAACCCGCCATTTGGATACCACTTGACCTGACGCTGCGAAATTTTGCTGAAATCTTTGGGTTTGGCCAAGAGCGGGTGGCAATCCCCGTCTTGGCTTATTTTACAAATTCGATGGTTATCGCGCTGACCTCAACGGTGATCGCGGTCTTGATCGGAATGTCGGGCGGGTATGCATTTGCACGGTTTCGCTTTGCCGGAAAAAATACCCTCTTTCTTGGGTTGATGCTGTCGCGTGCCGTCCCTGGTATTGCGTTGTCGCTTCCGGTTTTCATGATTTGGTCAAGACTGGGATTAATCGATACCAAACTTGGTATCATTATTGTTTATGTTGCCATCAATGTTCCGTTCACCATCTGGCTTATTGATGGTTTCTTTCGCCAGATACCCAAAGAGATGAACGAAGCAGCGCAGGTTGACGGATGCACCCGGTGGCAGGCGTTTTGGAAAATCGAATTTCCGCTTGCCCGATCTGGAATCGCGTCGGCAGGCGTGTTCGCCTTTTTGACCAGCTGGAATGAGTACGCGCTTGTCAGTCAGCTTTCGCGATCGACGGATAGTAAAACATTACCAGTGGGGCTGATGGATTTTACATCACAGTTTACAATTAACTGGGCTGGCATGTGTGCCATGGCATTCATCATAATCGTACCGGCGCTGATCCTGACATTCCTCGTACAAAAACATCTGATTGCCGGACTCACATTCGGCGGCGTGAAAGGATAAGGCACTTGGGAAGTATTACCCTGAAAAAAGTCGTCAAGCGCTACGGCAAAACCGAAGTGGTTCACGGCATTGACCTGGACATTGGTCACAACGAATTTGTGGTTCTTGTCGGGCCGTCCGGTTGTGGCAAATCGACGACGCTACGGATGATCGCGGGGCTTGAAGAAATCACCGATGGCGAAATCAGCATCAGTGACACGGTGGTCAACGACCTGCCGCCACGCAAACGCAACATCTCAATGGTATTCCAGAATTACGCTCTGTATCCGCACATGAATGTGCGTGAGAACTTGGGCTTTGGGTTGAAAATCGCCAAGCAATCTCATGCGGTTGTTAAGGAACGGGTTGCGAAAGCCGCAGATATTCTGGGTCTCAGTGAGTTAATGGACCGCACGCCCGCCGAGCTTTCAGGTGGTCAGCGCCAGCGCGTAGCGATGGGGCGCGCTATAGTGCGCCATCCAGAAGCGTTCTTGTTCGATGAGCCCTTGTCAAACCTTGACGCTAAGCTTCGGGTTAAAATGCGAACCGAGATTAAGAAGTTGCACCAAAAAGTCGCAACGACGATTGTTTACGTCACTCATGATCAGGTTGAGGCGATGACTCTGGCAGAACGGATAGTGGTGATGAAAGACGGCTATATTGAGCAAGTCGGCACCCCGATGCAAATATTCAACCATCCTGTAAACACCTTCGTGGCGAGCTTCATCGGATCGCCTCCGATGAATCAGCTACCGGCGCGGATTGAAGGCCAAATGGTGGTCTTTGGCGACGGAACCACTTTACCCGTTCCGCAGCGGCTTGCGGAAAAAGTAACCGACGGGCAGCATGTGATCTTTGGAATACGTCCGGATGACATGAGCCCAGAAGGCCATGGAATTCAGGAAACCGGTCAAAGCGCCACACTGGAATTGAAGGTGGACCTGACTGAGCTGCTAGGCACTGAGACTCTGATCTATACCAGTCTTGCCGGGCAAGAGATCCAAGTAAAGATGTTCGATCCAAGGGATGTATCCCCTGGTGAGGTTCTGAGATTCCGGTTGTCTCTGGACAAGGCACATCTATTCGACGCCGCCACCCAGCAATCTATGAGCGTTGGCTGATGGCCCGAATTACGCATATTGAGATTCTGATGATCGACCTACCACCAAAGGTGATCAGGACAGATGCGATCCAGTCGTTTGCAAGTCAGGAAACACCCATTGTGCGAGTCACAGATGAAGAGGGGCAAACGGGCACCGGGTACTGTTACACCATCGGTACTGGCGGTCCGGCGATTATTAGCCTTTTGAAAGAAACGCTTGCGCCCCGCCTGATTGGCCGGGAAGCCGAAGAAATCGACGGCGTTTGGCGCGATTTGCTGTTTTCCACACATGCGACCGCTGTTGGTGCGATAACGTCGCTGGCGCTGGCAGCCATAGATACGGCCCTTTGGGATTTGCGATGTCGGCGTGCCGGCATGCCCCTTTGGCAAATGGCCGGGGGGGCCAAAACGTCGGTCCCGCTTTATTCTACAGAAGGTGGCTGGTTGCATCTTTCAACCGAAGATCTTGTCGCTGATGCTGTCAGGATGAAAAAAGCTGGATTTGCCGGAACCAAGATCAAAGTTGGAAAACCCTCGATTACGGAAGATCGGGCCCGCTTACTGGCGGTGCGTGAGGCTGTTGGCGACGACTTCATGATCATGGTCGATGCAAATCAGTCGTTTTCGCTTGCAGAAGCTCAGCGCCGCAATGAAATGTTGGCAGAGGCAAACGTTCATTGGTTTGAAGAACCCATGCCTGCAGATGATATTGGCGCGCACCGTGAACTTGCGCGCCACTGTCGTGTTCCGATTGCTGTGGGCGAAAGCATGTACAGCCTTAGCCAGTTCAAAGACTATCTAAATCAAGGGGCCACGTCGATTATCCAAGCGGATGCCGCCCGGATTGGCGGAATTACGCCTTGGCTGAAGGCCGCACATCTGGCAGAAGCGTTCAACGTGCCGATCTGCCCACATTTTCTGATGGAGCTGCATGTCAGTCTGGTTTGTGCGGTCTCGAACGCCCCGGTGCTGGAATATATTCCGCAACTGGATGAGGTGACGCGCCAGCCCATGGAAATCCGCGATGGCCACGCCATCCCGCCATATGAACCCGGTATCGGAATTGACTGGGACTGGGACATTATTCGTACCCGTATGGTCAAGGGTACGCACCATCAGTTCGCAAAGGAGGAAACCTGAAATGCAACGTATGGGAATGATGATCGGTATCAAACCGGAACAGATTGCTGAGTATAAAAAGCTCCACGCAGAGGCTTGGCCGGACATCTTGGCGATGATCTCCAAATGCAATATCACAAACTATTCCATCTATCTCAACGAGGCCGAAAACCTATTGTTCGGATACTGGGAATACACCGGCGAGGATTTTGCAGCCGACGGTGCCAAAATGGCGGCGGATCCGCGTACTCAGGAATGGTGGGCTATCTGTATGCCGATGCAGGAACCGCTCGTTTCACATGCTGAAGGCGAATGGTGGTCAATGATGGAAGAGGTCTTTCATCATGATTGATAATCGTCTTCCACACTTTCGGGAATGTTATACCAGTGTTGTCCACGACGTGATGCGCGCGATGGGCCAGCGGAACTTCACATTGCCACCCAGAATTACCTCCCTTCAACCGGAAATGACACTGTGTGGTCCCGCCTGGACCGTGCAGGGGCGGGTTGACGAAACCGCCGATTCCCACGAAACACTTCTGGCTTGGACGGAGCTGTTGTCAAAGGCGAAACCCGACCACATCTGGACGGCCCAACCCCACACGCATCTGATCGCGCAGATGGGCGAACTGTCTGCCGAAACGCTTCATAGCAAGGGGGTTTTGGGATGTGTTATTGATGGTGCACTTCGTGACGCCAATTTTATCCTTAAACTGGGCCTCCCTTGTTGGCGCACGCATCATACGCCCCGTGATATAGTAGGGTTCTGGGTGCCAACCGGAACAGAACTCGACATCATGATCGGTGAAGTTCTGATCCGACCCGGCGACTGGCTTCATGGCGACCGCGACGGGATGGTGCGTATACCTGTCGAAATCCTGGATGAAGTATTGGACAAGTCGCAAATCGCGATGAAGACCGAAAGCAAGATCCGCAAAGCAATCCTTGAAGGTCTCGACCCGCAAGAAGCCTATTTGAAATACAGAAAATTCTGACCATGAAAATCGCCGCCCTGGATATTCGCGCTTGTCGCCATTCGGGTGCTTCGGTTTCCGGTGCGGCCATGCGTGATGGCCAGTCTCAAGATGAGTTGGAATTTCTTGTCTACACAGTGCGAACTGAAGACGGATCGCAGGCCTCTTCCTTTGGTTTTGCCGGGCGTTCCGCTCTTGGCGCGGGGCATCTGGCGGCCGCGTCTTTACGCCCCTTTTTCCGTGGCCGAAACGTGCTGGACAGAGAGGCCGCTTGGCTTGACTGGCGGGTGGCAGACCGATGGTGGCATCACCTGCCGATCTACAGCTACGGCCCTGTTGATTGTTGCCTTTGGGACCTTGCAGCAAAGGCCGCGGGACAACCCCTTTGGCGGTATATCGGGGGCGCGCGCAGTAAGGTTCCAGTATATGTGTCCTCGTTGGTTTTGAGGGATTCTGACGCTTATGCCGCCGAGGCTAAGGAGGTGAAAGCGGCAGGATTAAAGGGTTACAAGATCCATCCACCAGGGCGGACATTGGATGAAGATATCGCCATTCACCAGTCGGTACGCGAAGCTGTCGGGCCTGATTTTACACTGATGTCGGACCCTGTTGCGCCCTATACATTGGAAGAAGCCGTGCGGCTTGGCAGGGAGCTTGAAAACTTGAATTACCTTTGGCTGGAAGAACCGCTGCCTGACGAAGCCTTTGGGGCCCTTCGCCAATTGACAAGGCTGTTGGATATTCCAGTAATCGGGACCGAGGTTTTGCCTAAACATCCCTATTCAGTGGCAGAGTGTATCGCAACACGCGTTGTCGATGGGGTGCGCGCCGATCCTTCGTGGAGCGGTGGCGTCACAGGCACTTTGAAAACTGCCCGCTTGGCCGAAGCCCATCATATGAACTGCGAATTGCACTCAACGATTTTCCACCCGCTGGAGTTGGTAAATTTGCATTTGAATGGTGCTATCGGTAACTCAAGTTACTTCGAATTATTGTGGCCATTTTCCACGTTCTCATTCGGACTGGCTGAGCCTTTGCCGATCACAGAAGGTATGGCCCAAATGCCAATGGGACCGGGCCTCGGGATCGATTTGGACTGGGACCTGATCGACAACGCAACGATCGCAGAGGTATAGGCCATGGAAACGGACACCCGCCTTTTACTGCTTTCGCCAGACGACAATGTTTTTGTGCTGCGTGCCGCCATTGAAGCAGGGGAAACCATTGTTGTTGGGGGCCAGAAATTCAAAATCCAAGACAGGATCGGCCTTGGGCACAAAATAGCCAGCAGAGCCATCAAAAAGGGCGACAATGTTTTAAAGTACGGCGCTTCAATTGGTTCGGCAACCTGTGAAATATCGCCAGGCGACCACGTTCATCTTCAAAATCTGCAAAGCAATTACACACCGACCTATTCGCTTGATCTCGAACGCACGGCCCATTCGGGAGCGCGGAAATGAGCGAGCTTTCTGGATATCTGCGTAACGACGGACGCAAGGGCATCAGAAATCATATCGCGGTGACCTATCTGGTCGAGTGCGCCCATCACGTCGCCCGCGAAATAGCGTGGCCAAATCGGAACTATGCGCACGTCATCGGCTTTCCGGGTTGCTATCCAAATGACTACGCCCAGAAAATGATAGAGCGGCTGTGTACGCATCCAAACGTCGGTGCTGTTTTGTTGGTTTCGCTCGGCTGCGAAAGCTTCAATCGTTACGCTTTGGAACAAGTGGTGCGCGACAGCGGGCGGCCCATTAAAACTCTGGTCATCCAGAACGATGGGGGAACGCTGGCAAGTATCCGTAAAGGGCAGAACTGGATCGAGGAAACGCTTGCCCTAACCGAAAAAATGACTCGTGCGCCGATGGATGTAAGCGAACTTGTTGTTGGGACAGTGTGTGGTGGGTCAGATGGCACAAGCGGTATATCTGGCAATCCGGCCGCGGGCCGGGCCTTTGACCGGTTGGTTGAAAAGGGTGCGACCTGTATTTTTGAAGAAACCGGCGAATTGATTGGCTGCGAAGAGATTATGGCGGCCCGCGCGGCCACGCCTGAATTGGCAGATGAGTTGCGCGCCTCGATCGCTAAGGCCGCCCTTTACTACGCAACTCTTGGGTACGGCAGTTTTGCTGCAGGTAATGCCGAGGGTGGGCTGACAACTATCGAAGAAAAGTCCATGGGGGCTTATGCTAAATCGGGATCCTCAGAAATATCAGGTCTGATCAAACCCGGGGATATGCCCCCACGTGGAGGGCTTTATCTGATGGACGTCGTCTCGGATGGCGAAGTGCGATTTGGCTTTCCGAATGTTTCTGACAACGCGGAAATCGTTGAGATGATGGCCTCGGGCGCCCATATGACGCTTTTCGTGACCGGGCGCGGCTCAGTTGTCGGGTCTGCGTTGGCCCCGGTGATCAAGATCGCAGCAAACCCGCACATGTATCAGCGCCTTTCCGAAGACATGGACGTCAACGCGGGTCGGATCATTACCGGCGACTCGACGATTGATGATATAGGGAATAAAATCTACGACCTGGTGCTCGACGTCGCCGCCGGGACCAAAACCAAATCCGAAGCACTCGGTCATGCCGAGTTCATACTGACCTACAAAAGCTTTGAGCCGATCGGACCGGCCTGCTTGCCAGCATGAGGAATGAAATGGGACGACTTGAAGGAAAAACCTGCCTGATTACTGCTGCGGGGCAGGGGATTGGCCGGGCATCTGCGCTGGCCATGCGGGCCGAAGGCGCCTCGGTCATTGCAACTGACATCAATGAAGGCGCATTGCAGGAGTTGTCTGGCGATAACCTGCGCACGCTTCGGCTGGATGTTCGAAACCCAGGTTCCATTACGGATGCGCTTTCCGAAGTCGGCGCGCCTGACGTTTTGTTCAACTGCGCGGGCTTTGTCGCAAATGGGACGATCCTTGATTGCGACGAGGACCAATGGGCGTTTTCGATGGATCTGAACATGACAGCGCTTTACCGGATGTGCCGCGCGTTTCTTCCCGGCATGATCAACAACGGTGGCGGATCGATCATCAACATGGCGTCGGTGGCATCGTCTGTAATTGCCGCGCCAAATCGTTTTGTTTACGGCGCAACAAAAGCGGGCGTCATCGGGATTACCAAGGCAATTGCCGCCGATTTCATATCTCAGGGCATTCGCTGCAACGCGATTTGCCCGGGAACAGTGGAAAGCCCGTCGCTGGAACAACGGCTCGCGGCAACTGGTGACTATGACGCGGCTCGCGCAGCTTTTATTGCCCGCCAACCCATTGGCCGCATCGGCTCCGCTGAAGAGATTGCAGCGCTGGTTGTCCACCTTGCCTCGGATGAAAGCGGCTACACCACGGGTGTCGCCCACATCATAGACGGTGGTTGGTCTAATGTCTAAAGGAGAGAATTCATGAAACTGGTCAGATACGGAGACATCGGTGCGGAAAAACCCGGCATTCTGGATGGCAATGGTGCGATCCGCGATCTTTCGGGCGTTGTCGATGACATAGCGGGCGCGGCGCTAACTGCGCAGGAAATCACCCGCTTACAAGGGATCGACCCCACCGACCTTCCGCATGTCCCGGATGTTGTGCGGCTGGGACCTTGCGTCGGCGGGACAGGCAAGTTCATTTGTATCGGTCTCAACTATGCTGATCATGCGGCAGAAAGCGGAATGGATATCCCGCCCGAGCCGGTCATGTTTATGAAAGCGACAAGCTCAATCTGTGGCCCCAACGATCCAATCGTGATCCCCCGGGACAGCACAAAAACCGATTGGGAGGTCGAGCTTGCCGTGATCATCGGTGACAGGGCGAAATACGTGACCGAGGCTGACGCAATGAAATATGTCGCGGGCTACGCTGTTACCAACGATGTGTCAGAGCGCGAATTCCAGATTGAGCGCGCAGGTCAGTGGACCAAAGGCAAAAGCTGCGACAACTTCGGACAGATCGGGCCCTGGCTTGTGACGAGGGACGAGATCTCGGATCCACAAGACCTTGAAATGTGGCTGACGGTCAACGGCGAGACGATGCAAAGCGGAACAACCAAAACCATGGTCTATGGCGTCGCGCATCTGGTGTCATACTTAAGCCAGTTCATGACACTTCACCCCGGCGACGTCATTTCAACGGGAACGCCTCCGGGTGTTGGCCTTGGAATGACCCCTCCGAAATACCTGAAAACCGGTGACGTGGTTGAACTGGGAGTAGAACGCCTTGGACGCCAGCGCCAAAATGTAATCTCAGATTAAAAGGAGCAACGATGGAATTCATTGACACACACCAACACCTGATTTTTCGTGACCGCTTTGGCTATGAATGGACCAACGGCATCCCTCCTCTTGCCGAAGGCGACTTTACGCCATCCGACTATGCAGCGCTGACCGAAGGCAAAGGCATTGGCGGAACGGTCTTCATGGAAACCGGGGTCGATGACGCCGATTATCAGGCCGAAGCGCGTCACGTAGCGGGGATGATCGGCACCGAGCGAATGCTGGGCCAAATAGCATCATGTCGACCTGAAGATGAACTTGGTTTTGATGCGTGGCTTGAAGAATGCAAGGATCTAGGAGTTGTGGGTTATCGGCGAATTCTGCACGTCATGCCCGATGAGTTGTCCCAATCCTCGACCTTTCGCACCAATATCAAAAAGATCGGCGCCGCTAATCTTCCCTTCGACATATGTGTGCTTGCCCGCCAGTTGCCGCTCGCTACAGAGTTGGCGCGGGCTTGCGAAGGGCAGCACTTTATTTTGAACCATTGCGGCGTTCCGGATATCGCAGGCGGCGCGTTTGAGGTATGGGCAACCGACATTGAACAGCTTGCCCAACTGCCTCATGTGACAGTAAAATTATCCGGTTTAACGGCTTATTGCACCCCGGGAACAGGAAATACCGAAACCCTGCAACCTTGGGTTAACCATGTATTGGATGCTTTTGGACCTGCGCGGATGGTTTGGGGCGGCGACTGGCCGATCGTCAACCTTGGATCAGGTCTGCCAGATTGGATTGCTATTACTCGCGAACTTCTGAAGGAGTTGTCCTCTGACGAACAAAGTGCGATTGCTGGCGACAACGCGCGTAAATTGTTCAAGCTCTAAGGGATAGGAATTTGCTTTTAGAAGAGGTGAGGGATTGCACCAAGGGATAGGAATTTGCTTTTGGCAGATGTGAGGGGGAATGCACCTTCAATGGGACTCGAAACCCTGTCATCCCAAACAGCCATTTCATCCCCTCATCTCTTCTGTTTTCAATCACCAACACATGTTTTACCACAGTTGTATAGAAAGTTTATTGATCCAGATCACGATGGCGATTGTTTTCAAGCGCTGTTACCACCCAACAGCCAGAGAACACTCCGCCTGAGATTAAACAACGGCTCAGGCGATATACTACGGCTGGCACAGCAACCGCAGCCGGGGGATCGAAAAGGAACATACTGCACCACACACGAAATGCACTCGAAGCGTTTATTCTAGATATGGGTTACTTCAGAAACACATGATTTATTATATTAATTAATGTGTTAAATGGTGGGCCGTGCAGGGATCGAACCTGCGACCACCTGATTAAAAGTCATGATAATCGACACCCCCACTCACTCAGGCTCACCTAAACTAAACTACGGATTTCTCACGACTACCTGCCAAGCCGTGAATGGATGCCAGAAAAACTTCGTGTATTTTAAAATACTTGAAAGAGCTTGATGAAAATATATTGAAATAATCTAATACCATCTAACCATCCCAATAATTCCTGCTGTTGCATAAAAGAACTGAAGTAAAAGTATTCCATTATGTCGACTAAGGTATGCCCAATATCCAATTGAAAAGGCCGACACTAGCAATAAAAGAAAGCCAGTAAATTCGATCCCAATATTTAATGCCACTAACATTGAATACATTATTGCTGTAACAACACCAAACCATTCTAATGCTTTAGTTTTCATAATAATATCTCCCAAGTTCAATAAATAGGAACAATAGGCTCTTTTAATAAAAATATAGAATTATAAAGTAATAGAGTGAGACTGATTCATCTTATGCTCGGCAATGTATTAATAACCTCCATCACACATCAAATGAAATTTTGATTTTTATGTATATTAGGTTCAAATTGACCAGGAGTGAAAATGTTTTGTATTCAAACTGAGATACCGCAAGAGATATGTGAGATTGATGATGAGTTAAAGGCGATTTATCACAGTAAGGATACGGTGTGTATTTGGGTATTCAAGACAAGGGCAGATAGAAATAGGTTTATGGATGAAACTGCTGGAATGCTGAAAGATA
>CEUC01012983.1_pt1 | contig 21387 bp, 15 predicted proteins | sample 356471 | NCBI WGS metagenome assembly CEUC01 (sample SAMEA2623295, study PRJEB7988) | marine metagenome | biome: marine biome (ENVO:00000447); feature: deep chlorophyll maximum layer (ENVO:xxxxxxxx); material: "saline water (ENVO:00002010), including plankton (ENVO:xxxxxxxx)" | depth 40 m | reverse complement strand
CCACCACCCCTTCTTTCTGAATTCAGATGAATTTGTTAGTCTTAGAGACATGAAAAAACTGATTTTTATATTATTATTAGCTCTCATTTCTTTTAACTCGTTTGCTCAATGGTCAGAAGCACCAACAAATGAAATCGTAATCCGCGGTGGCTGGTTATTTGATGGGGTAAGCAATTCCCGAAGAGAAAATAAGGGCATTTTGATACGGGAAGGAAAAATCATAGACGTTGATACAAGCAAAAAAAATAAAACTCTTCCTTCAGTTGAAACAATAGAGCTATCGGATGACGAAACCATTTTGCCTGGGATGATCGATCTTCATGCACATTATAATTTTGATTTCATTGATGAAGGTCGTGCAGAGGAAGTTAAAAATAATGGCATTATATTTCTAGCCAATGGCGTTACTTCTACCTGGTCAGCTGGCGAGTATTTCCCAGAGCGTGTTTTGGAGCAGCGTGATCTCATCGATACCGGGCAAGCTATCGGTCCAAGGCTATTCTCATCAGGCCCTTATTTTGGTGGTTTTAGGTGTGAGTATAACGTTGTCACTGCCCAAGATGACTGCACTGGATGGCCTAATGATATTACCGAGGAAGAGATTAGAAGAGAGGTAGATAAATGGGCTAAAAGGGGAATTATCAGTATCAAAATCAAGCAAGCAACCCCCGCTGAGACAGAAATTATTATTGATCAAGCACAACAGCACGGGATCACTACTGCAGCTCATTTAGCTAATTATGAATGGGAATATGACGTACATCCTAGAGATGCAATTAAAATGGGATTAGACCGTCTCGAGCATCAGATTACCTTAGGTAGTGGCGGGGTAGAAAGTGCCGATATGGATGAAGTCATTGATCTCATACTTCAGTATCAAGTTTATTATGATCCCAATTTACAAATGTATGGTGGGGTAAATCTTCGACAGGAGCTCGGTGATGACATGATTTGGGCCGATGAAGCTAAGTACTTCACTCCTTATGCTCAAGAATTATATAGGAAAAGAGGAGACCCGCCTCCCGAATCTGATGTCATTGAATATGCTCAGCGAATACTCGAACTCAATAGGTTGCATGATTCTGGCGGTGAAGACCTCATCATTGTAGGTACTGATGAGCCAGTATATACAACCTTATTGCCAGGCTTTGCTTATCATCGTGAACTTTTTGCCTTAGTGGATGCAGACCTGCCTATAATTTCAGTCTTAAAAGCAGCAACCATCAATGGGGCTCATGCTCTTGGCGTTGCAGATAAGATTGGGTCTATAGAGCCTGGCAAACTGGCTGATCTTTTCATCGTTAAGGGCAATCCATTTGAAGACATTAAGGCTGCAAGAAATATTAAATTGGTCATTAAAAATGGAGTTGTTTATGATCCAAAGATATTATTAGGGTTAGCTGAAAATAAGATCGGCCCACAAGGACCTGATGATCATGATAATTGGAAGCTGCATATTGAACCACTTAGAACGCAATAGTAAATTGATATAGCTATGACATCAAAATACGAAAAAGAACTCGGTATGGATAAATCCATCACAAGAAGGGATTTTTTCATAGGCTCTTCTCTAATTCTTGGTTCTGCTGCTATCGGCTCTGGGAGAGACGTTTATGGTCAGCCTAATTCACGCGGTGATTATTCTTTCAATGTTGACTCTGATTGGTATGGACCTGGAGGAATAGGTGATTATAAACAATCTCATGGCAACACCCCTGAACTTATAAAGACAGCTCATGAAATAAGGGCTGGAAGATTTAACACAGAAGCAGAATATGCGGTTGACTCAGGAGAAGAATATGATCTAGTAGTGGTTGGCGGAGGCTTTTCAGGTTTATCTGCTGCATACCATTTTAATCGTCTAAATCCGTCCGGTCGCATTCTCATTCTTGATAATCATCCCATCTTTGGAGGAGAGGCAAAACGCAATGATTTCAATGTAAATGGGTACCATATCTCAGGTCCACAAGGGTCTAATGATTTTGGAATACCAACAATAAATGGTGGACCGGATGATTATTTTTCTGCATTAAATATGCCTAGAGAATTTAAATATATAGAACCGGGTGGATCTGCAGCTGGTATGCGTATTCCTCTTGATAATTATGACTGGATGACCTGGCAGGAAAGACGTTTTGATGTGGGTCATTTTTTTCAGGATGAAGCAAATCCGTGGGTCAAAGATGTTTGGAATAAGGGATTGAATTCGACACCATGGAACAAAGAGACAAGAGATGCTTTTACTTATGTCCGCTCCTTTGATCGAAGAGAAACTGATACACCTGAGACTGAACGATGGTTAGATTCTATTACCTTAAAGTCTTATTACGAAGACGAATTAGGATTGCCGCCTGAGGTCACATCATATTACGACCCAATTATGGCAAGCATTATTGGCCTTGGGTGTGATGCGACCAGCGCATATTGGGGTAAGTATTTTGAAATGCCAGGATTCTATAAAACCTCTGAGTACGATGAAACATTACTTCAGAGCTTCCCTGGGGGAAATGCAGGCATTGCAAGACACTTTGTAAAAAAACTCAATCCAGAGGCAATTTCCGGTACCTCATTTGAGGAAATATTATTCGGTAAAATAGCTTTTAATAAGCTTGACGAGGAAAGCAAACCTGTTCGAATTCGACTTAATTCAACCGTGGTTAGTGTCAAACATGAAGGACAAGGCAAGAAACATGAGCGAGTAAAGATCGTTTATTCCAAGGATGGGCAGTTAAGCCAATTAAATGCAAAAACAGTTGTTATGGCATCTGGTGGTTGGGTTAATAGGCACATACTTAAAGACCTGCCTCAGAATTATCATAGGGCATATAGTTATTTTGGTCACTCACCTGTACTTGTTGCCAATGTTGCCTTAACAAACTGGCGTTTTCTTCAACGCCTTGGTGTCTCTTCGGCAATTTGGTCAAAAGGATTCGGTTTCAGTTGCAATATTCGCCGCCCAATGATTGTTGGAGATCAATCACAACCATTGCATCCAGATAAACCCATTGTGATGACATTCTATGCACCGATATATAAACCAGGCCTAACAAGAAAAGAGCAAGGCGCTATGGGTAGAGCTGAGATTCTAGGCACAACATTTGCTGATTATGAAAGACAAATCAGAGAACAAATGGTCATGATGTTCTCAGATGCTGGATTTGATCCAGTAAAGGATATTGCAGGCATTATTTTGAATCGATGGGGTCATGCCTACGTAAATCCTGGTTTGGGCTTTAGGTTTGGGGCTAATGGAGAAACTGCGCCACCAGACATCATTCGTAAGCCATATGGCAGAATCGCAATAGGTCATTCAGAGCTGAGAGGCCATCAATATTGGTCTGGAGCCGCTGGCGAAGGAAGGCGAGCAGTCGAATCGCTTATTGATCAGTATTTTTAGAATGCATAATAGAAAATCTTATTTGTAATATTTCGCCTAATAAATGGGTATGTTTTGAGATTCAGGACAAGTAATTAGTTGACTGTACTATGCATATCTCCGTATACAATCTCTCCACCAAACATGGTGAGCATAACTTTTGCTTCTGAGATTTCACTTGGTGGAATTTCAAATAAATTTTTATCAATCACGATTAAGTCAGCAAGCTTGCCTACCTCTATAGAGCCTGTCTTTTGGTCTAAAAAATTTCCAAATGCGCTGCCTAATGTTGCAGCTTTAATAGCGGTTGCTAAATCAATGGATTCATTTGGTAAAAGTGGATCAGTCCTGTAACCATCTGGATCAAGTCTCGTAACAGCCACTTCAATAGCCAGCAATGGATTGGCAGAAGTTACATACCAGTCACTTCCAAAGGCAAGCGTTACTCCACGCTGGTGAAGTGAGTTAATCGGATAGATATACTTAGACCTTTTCTCTCCCATGCGTGCATATGTTATCTCATCATAATGTTTATCTTTAGATGCCCACAGTGCTTGAAAATTAGCAACAGCATTTAGTTCTGCCATGCGATCATAGTCATTGGGGTCCCAAACCATAATATGTGAAAGGTGATGACGGCTATCACGTTGACCATTCATATTTCGTGCATTTTCAAGAGCATCTAATGAATAGTGTGTTGCAGCATCACCGATTGAATGAAAGTGTATCTGAAAATCTAAATCATCTAGAAGCGTTACAAGATCTATTAGATTGGATCGAGAAACCAGAGGTTCTCCTTTAATGCCCTCAGCCTCACGATCCGCATAAGGTTCTAGCATGGCAGCCGAATATGAAGTTGCCACACCGTCGACTAGAATCTTGATTGCAGTTGCATTCACAAGCTCACGATTCGATTCTTTTCTTTGTTTTTTAAACAATTCAATCTGTGGCCTAAGCGGTAAGGTTGGATCATAAAGCATTGCTGCAACCACATGCATCTTTAGATTACCTGCGTCCGCAAAAGCAGTATATGCTTCCATATTTGAATAAGCAGTTTCTCGACTAACTTCTACATAGGAATCATGAACGCCTGTAATACCATAGCTATGAAATAACTTTTGAGCAAAAGCAAGTCCTGCAATTCGTTCTTTTAGAGTGATTGGAGGTTCAAAATTTTGTATTAAAGGCATCGCGGATTCTTGAAAACTACCAGAGGGTTCTCTTGTTATTGGGTTGCGATCAATTTGACCTCCTTCTGGATCTAAAGTTTCTGCTGTTATCCCCGCATGTTCTATAGCAGCTGAATTTGCCCATACAGAATGAGCTGCATTGGATAATAGTGTTATTGGTATATCAGGAGAAATTTCATCCAAGAGTTCTTTAGGCGGTTTGCCTGATGGAGAAAACGTGCTCACATACCAGCCAGCCCCAACAATCCATTCAGCATTTGGATTATTGTTAACGCATTCTTGAATCGCATCTAATAAGTCTTGGAGTTGAGGTAAATTAAAAACCGCACATTGATTGTAGGTCATTCCTGAATCGACAGGATGCACATGCGCATCTTGAAATCCAGGCATTAGCATTTTCCCATTTAACTCAACAACACGGGTATCTGGACCAATAAATGGTATCACCCCCATATCATCACCAACATAGGAAATCTTATTCTTACTGATTGCTACAGAAGAAGCCCATTGTTCGTTCTCAGTGACTCGGTAAACTGAACCGCCAGTAAAAACAATGTCTGCATGAGTAATCTGACTGTAAGCAATGTCAGTGAAAAAGCTTAAGAGGCTCATAAGGATAAATTTTCTTTTATGCATAAATTTAACTACTAAATTTCTGAATGTTGAACGATTTACTTTTAAATAATAATAACATTTATAACTCCTACCTATTCTATAGAGGATATTTTTTTACTAAATGCTAACTCAGCATGAGTTCTGATTCAGTTTGAAAAATACCTCTATTAGATGCACTATATGAGAGTAGTGAAATTATCTTAGGGGTATAATTAGTATGTCTAGAAAGCATATAAAGGCTTTAAAAAGATCAAAAGCGATCAGAAGAAAGCATAATATTGAACGAATGAAGAATAAGGTCAGGGTAGCAGCTACGGTAGCTACATCAGCAGCAGTACTAGCCATCCCCGAGATCAAAGCTCAAGCAATTGATGAAATCACTGTAACGGCAAGGAAGAAAGAAGAAATCGTCCTCGATATTCCAATGAATATCTCAACTATTACAGAGACCGAGATCAAAGCCAGAAATATTGTCGATAAAACTGAGTTATATCGAACAATCGCAGGGGCAGCATCACCACGTGGTGAGCTAATCCTTCGAGGACTATCAGGCTCGAACAGCGCATACCCTAATACAACCAATGTTTGGACTGATGGAATTCCTTTCGATTTTGACAATGTCTACGATGTTGAACGGGTAGAGGTTCTCAGAGGTCCACAAGGAACTCTATATGGATCAAATGCCATCGGCGGCACAGTTCATGTCATCACAAATAAACCAAATTTAAATGAATTAGAGATCTCAGGATCTGTGATGTTTAAGAATGAAAGGCACCGACCTGGAACAGAGGTTAGAGCATTTGGGGTGGTCAATGTTCCTATTGTGGAGGGTTCATTAGGATTACGTGTAACAGGACACAGTGGAAGCAAAACAGGCAAGATTCTAAATATAAATGATGGCCACAGAGGAGAAACAGAGGATGAATTTCTCAGAGCACAGTTACTGTGGGAGCCCAATGATAAAACTCAAGTCAATCTAAGTGTAGTGAGAGATGAGTGGTTTTCAGATGAATATGCTGATGTAGATCTGTCAACACCACCTTACTACTATGAAGCAATTTTAACACCAAATGAAGATGCTAGTTATGGATATGATGTCGAACTCACATTTCCAGACTGTCCATCTGGTGCATCCAGACCAGAGTGTAAGATCCATTCTATTGGTGCATTGATTCAAGATGGGTATAACCCTGATTTTGCGACTTGGTATCTTTTGAACCACTTCGATGCAAATGAAACAAGTTTGATTGGGTTGACAATTGACAGACAGGATATATTCGACGGGGTCGACTTGTCATATGCGGGATCATACAGAGACTCCGACACCTCTGGCAGACAAAACCACTGGTCTAGATACGATGCACAAGACATGTTTAGAACTTGGATCGATGACACCAATGGTTGGAACAGATTCACTCATGAGCTTCGTCTACAGTCATCCGGCGATGGACCAATCGAATGGACGGTTGGAGCATTCCATGATGATTCAAGAGGGAAAGAAAACCCAAATGTCCAATGGCAATATCATGCAAGCGATAATCGAAGTAGAGCAATTGCTGATTATCTTTGGGGATATTGGTGGGGTTATGAGGATCCAACTCAGTTAGGTATTGATGTTTATGGTAACGGAAATGTCCACTACAACGGCAATCAGTTACGATGGGACGATACCGAAACTGCGTACTTTGGTGAGGTCAGTTACACAATGGATCTTCAAGATGGGAAAACCTTAGAGCTTACAGGCGGTATCCGCTTCTATGATATAGAGAACGACTATTACTATACCGATTCAGGTCTTTGGAATAATGATGTGACCGATATCAAAGATGGTGAGGATGGCAACAGAATTAAGCTCAGTGCTAACTATAGGCCAACTGAAAATTTTGCGGTCTTTGGGATTTATTCAGAGGGATATCGGCCCGGAGGCAATAATGGATCTGCGCCACCTGTATCTTGCAGAAACGATCCTGCTGTTGGCGATTACAGTGATCGTTATACATCAGACGAAACTGAAAACATGGAAATCGGATTCAAAGGTCTATTATTTGACCGAAGAGTTCAATTCTCTGGTGCAATCTATCAAATAGACTGGTCAGGTGTTCAAGCCAAAGTCTATATGGAGACTTGTGGTTTTAGTTACACAGCTAATGCGGCAACGGCTGAATCAAAAGGTTTTGAGATTGAAACAACCACCTTATTGGCTGATGATCTTAAATTGATTGCTAATTACTCAAGAACAAAGAGTGAAATGACCTCTGATGTTCCAAGTATTGGAGCTTCAGCAGGCGATGATATGACAATGGTACCTAAGTACAATTATTATATTGCTCTTGATAAGGAGATAACATTCCGAGGAAGGGACGGCAATCTGCGTCTTGATGTCAATGGCTATGGTAAGTACAAATCACACTTTAATGTCCGCGAGCAAGATATTTCAGATGCATATGAAGTGGTGAATCTGCAAGCCAGTCTTCAAGTCAGTGAAAATACTACCCTCAATGTGGTCGTTAATAATTTACTAGATGACAGGATTATTCGATATAAGAATGCTCGATCTAGAAACATTGGATCCTATTGGAATATTTATCATACATACTATGCTCCAGACCGAACTGTTGCATTACGCATGGACTATACCTTCTAGGAAATAGATAGCACATTCTCGTTTTTGAGAGAGGGGGGTCTTTAAATAGACCCCTTAGTGTTTGGATGAGAAAAAATTGACTGAAGAATACAACCAAAAATATCAAACGATTGCTGATCAAATAAAGCAAGGCAATACCGATGATGCCATCACTAGTCTCAAAAAGATCCTCTCATCCAACCCGAATGATTTACTTGCTTTATCGATGAGTGGCTCTGCTTACATGAGAGCCGGTGATGAAACTGAGGCATTCAATTCTTTTGAGGCGGCCGTCAAAGCAGAACCAAACTCATTTGCATCTCATGGTGATCTGGCTTTTGCAGCAATGAAATGTGGTCAATCTGCTCGTGCGATCACTCATTTTGAAAAGTCATTAGAAATAAACCCAAATTTTTATCCAGCTTGGAGTTTTCTTGAGGCATTGTATTTTGAGAAGAGAGATTATGTGGCTGCACTGAATGCAGTGACAAAATCTGAAGCGCTCGACCCAATGGATGAGGAGTATAAAGAAATGCAAAATGCTCTTAAGAATGGATATCCTGGAAATGCTGAAAAAATAGCTCGCTCTATGATCGCAAGACATCCTGGTCACCCAAGAGCATCTTTTATGCTGGGACATTTGGCTTCTAGATTGGGTGCTCATGAAGAGTGTACAAAGATTCTCAGATATGCGCTCCAGCATCATCCGGCAAATATGATGTTAAGAAAAGCACTGATTCAGAATCTTGAGCGACTTGGAGAATTTATATTAGCAGTTGATGAAGCTGAGGGGCTGACAAAACTCGATTCTGACTATAGGCATTGGGTGCTTCTTAGTAAGGTTTATGGGCACATAGGATCGCATGAGGATGCACTTAGAGCAGCGGAAGAGGCCGCAAAAAATATTCATGACAACACTGAAGAATTCGGCAAGATCGATCTTTTACGTGGTCATGCTCTCAAAATTCTTGGGAGGCGATCTGAAAGTGAGAAAGCTTATCGTGACTGCATTGTAAATACACCTGGTAACGGGGCAGGTTGGTGGGGGTTGGCTGATTTCAAAGATTACAAGTTTGATAAAGCCGATAAGTTAAATATGAAGGAGATCTTTGAGAACGAGAGATATGAGCCTGCTCAAAGATGCCAAGCAGCATTTGCCTTGGCAAAAGCTTTTGAAGGAGATACTGACTTTAATGAATCATTCGCTTGGTATAAAAAGGCGAATGATCTTCGACCCAATTTAAATTTTAATCCGAAGGATCATGGGAAATTTTGTAAAAAAATTATCGAAGGATTTGATCTTGATACTTTAAAAAATCAGGCTAATAAACAAAATGATGCACCAATACCAATATTTATCATTGGTATGCCAAGATCTGGATCAACTTTAATTGAGCAAATACTATCCAGTCATTCTCAGATTGAAGGCACTATGGAACTGATGACGCTTCCAAACTTGGAACGAAAAATGATCATTTCTGGAGGGCAAAATTTTGATAAAAAGTATCCGGAATCTTTTAAATACTTCAATAAAGAACAGCTTGCTGATTTTGGGATGGAATACCTCAATCAGACATCTATATACCGTACAGATAAACCTTATTTCATAGATAAGTTACCACCCAATTTTGAGAGAATTGGCGTAATCCATAAGATTTTACCCAATGCAATCATTATTGATGCAAGAAGGCATCCTTTGGCTTGCGGATTCTCTATCTATAAGCAACATTTTGCTGGCGGTCATGAGTATAGTTATGACTTAAACAATATTGGCTTTTACTACAATTGTTATTTAAATGTCATGGATCATTTTAATCAATTGATTCCAGAGAAAATCTTTTTGATAGAGTATGAGAAGAACGTCCAAAACACAGAAACAATGACGCGCAAATTACTTGATCATATTGGTCTTGAATATGAACCTGCTTGTTTAGAGTTCTATAAAAACAAACGAGCGGTGAGAACTGCGAGTTCCGAACAAGTTCGAAAACCGATTTATACTGGAAGTTTAAACGAATGGAAGAATTATGAGGAACAGCTTCAGCCTCTCAAAGAGGCAATGGGTGATGATACAATTAGGCGTTTTGAGGAGCTCTCATAGCTATAGTTAAATGGATATTTTTAGTAAAAATAAACTCTTTATTTTTTTTATAATTTTATTCAGCCATAATCTTATGTCTATGAATGACCAAAATCGTCATCTTGATGAGTCTTTTCAGTTAGACACCACCTATTTCAATGAACTTCATGAAGAATTCAAAAGGGGTAATCATGGATACATTGATAGTTTCCTAGTCATTCAAAGTGAAGAAGTAATTTTTGAGAAATATTACGAGGTTGATTATTCGACGCTCACAAAAGAAAGAAAGAATGAGCAGAGAAATATTATGCAAAAAAATTATGGTGATTTAGCCACAGCCCAATACAATTATTATGACCCTGAATGGCATCCATATTATAAAGATACTAAGCTCCACACCATACAGTCTGTTAGCAAAAGTGTGACTTCTGCTCTATTTGGTATTGCTTTAGAGCGAGGAGAGATAGAAAGTATTGATAGTGAAATCTATGAATATTTTACTGATTATGAGCATCTATTCGATAGCAGACTCAAAAAATCAATCACCATCAAAGACTTATTGAACATGACATCAGGTATAAAATGGGATGAGTACAGTTACCCATATACCAATCCCCTCAATGATGCTGCAAGCATGGAAAATAGTTTTGACTGGATTGAATATATTCTTTCATTGCCCATGGAGCATAAACCTGGCAGTAAGTTTGTCTACAACAGTGGCATCACCGTTCTGCTCTCACACATCTTACAAGAAGCAACCGGGCTGAGTGTTGCTAGGTATGCTGAGAAATATCTATTTAAACCTATTGGCATACAAAAATATTTTTGGAAAAAAACTCCAACTGGATTGACTGATGCAGAGGGAGGGCTTTACTTATCTACGAAAGATTTTGCAAAAATTGGCCTCTTATATCTTAATCAGGGAGTTTCTGGTGGGCAGCAAATATTAACAAAAGACTGGGTTGGGTTGACCATGTCGCCAGGTGTTTCAATTGAGGATAGTGATCGAAGATATGGATTCCAGTGGTGGTTTGTGCCTTATGGTATCGGAAAAGAAAAATGGATTTTTAGCGGAAGCGGCTATGGAGGGCAATATCTTATGGTTATACCAGAGTATGAACTTGTCATAGTATTCAATGGTTGGAATATTTTCGACACCGAAAGACCATCTATTGAATACTTATCCTCAAGAGTTCTGGAAGCCGTGATACTGAATAAATAAATCAATGGATCAGATCAATATCATCCCTTTGGCTAATTTGATGCTCGGATTTATTCCAGTTGCTGTTTTAATATTAGTCATGCGTTTTTGGGGGCTAAATATTACCAGTTCATTGTATGCAAACTCCAGAATGCTGATTCAATTACTTCTTATTGGCTACGTACTGACTTACATATTTGAAACGGATCAACCAATCATCATTGGCTTAGTTGTTTTATTCATGATTCTTATGTCTGCATGGATAGCAATGCGTCCACTTAAAGAAAAGGGCATTTATTCTTTTATAGTAATTTTTCTATCTCTTGCTTTGAGCGGACTAGCAGTACTGTTTCTCATCAGTCAGTTTATTGTGGACTTACCAAGATGGTTTGAGCCCAGTTTCATTGTCCCAATTGCCGGCATGATTTTTGCAAACAGCATGAATACAGTGAGCTTGGCAGGTGAAAGGTTTTTTATTGAGAGGGATCGTGGAGAACATTATAAGAGTTCAAGAAAAATAGCCTTAGAGACAGCACTGATACCCCAGATTAATGCTTTGTTTGCTGTTGGATTGGTATCACTTCCTGGCATGATGACAGGGCAAATATTATCAGGCATTGAGCCACTTATGGCTGCTAGATATCAGATCATGGTTATGTGTATGATATTCAGTACTGCAGGACTTTCTGCAGTGACTTACATGTCTTTTAAGAAATATTAAGGAGAAAACTATGACAGCGAATATGGGTGGTTACATTTCGGTAGGTACCAATGATCTTGAATCAGCAAAGAAATTTTATGACCATGCTTTTGAGGGACTTGAAATAAAAGTTTTAAAGGCAACGATCGTTCCTATTTCTATTTCTTTGAAAGCACAAAAACTTATTTCGCTGTTTTCTCGCCATATGATGGCAATCCTGCGAGTATTGGGAATGGCTCAATGACAGGCATCACATTTGATTCTATCGAAGAGGTCGATGATATATATAATAGAGCTATTGAAGCAGGTGCAACGTGTGAAGGTGCGCCTGAACAGAAGATGGAAACCTTTTATGGTGGGTATGTCAGAGATTTGGACGGCAACAAGTTGGTCTTTTGTAAAATGGGTTAAAGATTAGGATGGTCACATTACTCTTTGTTATTTTTTTAGCGATTGCACTTTTTTTAGGGCAGGCAGCTCTCAGTCTATTTCTAGGAATATTTTTAGCATTTGTAAATAACAAGTTCACCCTAAAGCCAATCAGCGTGAATGGCTCAAATTTTTTGAAAGCCGGAATCATATGCTTAGGGGGTACCATCAGTCTAAAAGCACTTGGCGATATCAGTACTGACTATATTCCGATGGTTTCTCTCTATGTTCTTTCCATCATGATCTTTGGGACTCTTCTAGGTAAATTAATCAAGCTGCCTAGAAACCTTACACTCTTACTGGTCTCAGGCACCGCAATTTGCGGAGGAACAGCCATCGCCTCTCTTGCGCCCATCATTAAGGCAAAAAGCGAAGACTTGGTTGCATCCATCAGTTTGGTTTTTCTATTGAATGCGATAGCAATCATTCTTTTTCCATACATCGGTGAGTATTATGAGATGACCAATGAAGAATTCGGGATTTTTTCTGCTTTAACCATTCATGACACGGCATCGGTGGTTGGTACAGCCAGTTTGTATTCCGATGAATCAGTCACGTATGCAAGCATCACAAAATTGGGCAGAACACTATGGATTGTTCCATTACTCATAGGTGCTTCAATTTACACCAAGAGCGATAACAAAGACTATGAGTTCCCTTATTTTATTCTTGTATTCCTTGCCTTTGTTATTATCGGCAATACTTTAGGTGTTGATGAAGAGATCAAATCCATAATGAAAAGAGTCAGTATCGCTTTATTTCAGATTGGTCTCTTCATGATTGGTTATAAGTTTCAACTGAATACCATTTTAAATTTATCCATCAAACCCGTTCTTTTTGCGGTCTCAATATGGATAACAATCATTGCATTGACGTTATTGGTTTTCCATGTCTAGAAGAGTAGTGATTGTCGGTGCTGGCATCAACGGTTTAGTTGCTGCAAATTACTTAAGAAGGGCTGGCTATCATGTCACTCTTGTTGAGAAAAAAACATCAACGGGCGGCGCTTGCACTACAGAATCATTTGATCATGGGGACACGCGTTATCAGTATCCATCTGGCGCATCAGTCCTTGGTTTAATGCAAGACTTTGTCTTTCAGGAGACCGGGCTATCAAGTAAACTAAAAACATTCGTGCCTGAATCGCCAAAACTTGTTTTTTTTCCTAATCTAGAAGGCCCCACATACATTTATCGTGATCCAATTCAGCTGGATGCTGAATTAAAAAATAAATGGGGTGAGTCTGGGGATGCCAGAGCTTTTAGGGCTGATGAAGCTAAGATCATAAGCTTCATTCAATCCGGTTACCGAGAAGCTAAAACGCCCTCTATTGAAGAGGCAAAATCAGTCCTGGGAAGCGATTTGGTTGACTTATGGATTACCGGTGACGCCCGGTCATTGCTGGATCATTATTTTGAAAGTGATTTTTCAAAGATGTATATGGCAATGACAGTGACAGAGAGTGGACCGGTTTCACTTTCTGAGAGATACTCAGCCTTCACCATTCCAATAATGGGTTCAGGGTCAGTTTTCAATGGATACTATGGCTTTGTTTTCCAAGGAATATGGAATCTCACTCAATCTCTATCAGCGATCAATATCGGTCTTGGTGTTGATATCAAGCTCTCATCAAGCTTGGTGGATAAGGATTTAGATAATAAAAAAGTATTGGTGGAAACCAATGGCAAAGAGGAATGGCTTTATTATGATGATTTAGTGTTGGCGACAGACCCACTCACTGCACACTCAATCATCGCTGATTATAATGAGGAGCAGTTTTTTTCTGAGAACAAGCTCACAGGCAGCAGTGGTAAAATGAACCTATTCTTTTCCAAACCCATTCAATGGAAGGAGGAGGTTTCGCATTCAGACTCAGACTCTGCATTTCGATTTATTTTCTCAGTAGGGACGCTTGATGCATTTGAGAGTGCCTCTCAAGAGATTCTAGGCGATAGAGCACACTATGCACCAGGCTTTATGCAAATTTATTGTGAAGGCGCTGCTGATCGAACAATTGACCCATCAATAGAGCATGATCGAATTGCAGTTTTTTTTAAAAACCTTTCTCTTTCTTCTAATGGGGAAGATTTAGGATCGGTAGAGGAAGAGGTGAAGCAGCAACTATTTAAGCACATCAAGAACCCAGAAGATTGCTTTTGGAGCAAGCTATCTACACCCAAGGATCTCAAAGAAACGTTTTATTTCCCTTCTGGCAACGTTGATCAAACAATGTTGGCCAATGAACAGATGTATTTTGATCGAACATTTTCATCCAATCCAAGTGAAAACTTCTATGGCTTCTTAGACCATGAGAATATCTATTATTGCGGTGCCGCTGCTTATCCATGCGGCTCTATTGCAGGCACTCCAGGATATATGTGTAGTCAGCAAATCATTAGACAACAAAAAAACTCATCTTAAATTAGATATATTTCTCAACATTCTTTGATTAAACTGTTCAGCCTGTTAAGTAGATGAAAGTGAATGAAAAATAAAATACATAACATTAATGTGGTCGCTAAAGAGAAGCTGCCTTCTCCAAAAGCGCTCAAGGATACCTTGCCTCTGACGACTAAGGCGAGGAAGACGGTCTTATCTAAACGTAAAGAATTGATGAGAATTCTAGATGGCAAGGATTCAAGACTTGTCGTCGTCGTTGGTCCTTGTTCCATTCATGATACAAATCTTGCAACAGATTATGCATTGAGGCTAAGGAAGTTATCCAAGGAAGTAGAGGATGCTTTTTTGATTTTAATGAGGGTGTACTTTGAGAAACCAAGGACAACAACTGGCTGGAAGGGCTTAATCAATGATCCCAATATTGACGATACGTTTCAGATTGATAAAGGCATCCATATCGCACGCTCATTACTCATTGATCTCAATGAGATGGGCCTAGGGGTTGCAACAGAGGCGCTTGACCCGATAATGCCACAATATTTAGGCGATTTAACCAGCTGGACTGCAATTGGAGCAAGAACTGCAGAATCCCAAACACACAGGGAAATGGCAAGTGGATTATCAACACCTGTGGGTTTTAAAAATGGCACGGATGGATCGCTCTCTGTGGCTGTAAATGCTATTCAGTCATCAAGACAATCGCATCATTTTTTGGGTTTGGATGACGGCGGAAGAATCACTGTTTATCAAACGAAAGGGAATAAATACTCCCATGTGGTTTTAAGAGGGGGAACCAAGCCTAATTATGACAGTCGAAGCATTCAATCATGTGGAAAACAACTAATGGATGCAGATTTGCCAAAAAAGATTATGGTCGATTGCAGCCATGGCAATACGAATAAGGACTTTAGATTACAACCCAAGGTAGCAAAGAGTATTGTCAATCAAGTAAAAAAGGGCAATCAATCAATCATGGGTTTGATGCTTGAAAGCAATATCAATGAGGGCAATCAGAAAATCACAGAGAACCTGAGTGATCTTAAATATGGAATTTCCTTGACTGATGCATGCATTGATTGGGACACAACAGAAGATTTACTAATAAATCTCAGATCGACACTAATTTCGAAATGACATGATAGAATAATATGTTATGAAAAAAGAATTTAAAGATTTTGAGGAGTTTTATCCTTATTACATAGGTGAACATAAAAATAAATACAACAAATTGCTCCATTTTATCGGAACAACCATCTTTCTTATTTTCATGATTATTTTTCTTTCATCCCTAGACCCAAAGTATGTCTTTTATGCTTTTCTATCCGGTTATAGTTGGGCATGGATTGGGCACTTTTTCATTGAGAAGAACAAACCAGCAACCTTTTATTTCCCTTTGTATAGTTTGAGAGGAGATTGGAGGATGTATAAAGAGATCATTCAAGGCAAGCACACCATAATTTAACCATTAAATACCATGAGCATTGATTTATTTGATATCAATTCACTTCTAAGCAATGAGGAGAAAGCTGTTCAAGATTCTGTCTCTAGATTTGTTAAGGAAAATGTCAACCCGGTCATCCAAGAGTGTTTTGAAAATCATGAGTTTCCATCTGAACTCATAAAACCACTTGCAGAATTAGGTCTTTTTGGGACTTCCATAGATGGTTATGGTTGCCCAGGGATGAATTCAATCATTTATGGCCTCATTTGCAAAGAATTGGAAAAAGGCGACAGCGGAATGAGAAGTTTTGTTTCCGTACAAAGCAGTCTTGTCATGTATCCGATATATGTGTTTGGCAGCGAGGAACAAAAAGAAGAGTGGTTACCAAAGCTGGCATCTGCAGAAGCCATTGGTTGTTTTGGGTTGACTGAATCTCAAGGAGGTTCCGATCCATCCAATATGAAAACTCATGCCAAAAAAGACGGCAACGATTGGGTCATTAATGGATCGAAGATGTGGATCACGAATGGTTCTATTGCAGATGTGGCAGTCATTTGGGCTCATACGGATGAAGGCATCAGAGGGTTTATTGTCGATACCAAAACAGATGGGTTTGTTGCAAACAAGATTGAAAATAAGTTTTCTCTGAGAGCTTCAGTTACCTCTGAGCTATTTTTTGACAATGTTCGACTTCCAGCAGATAGTGTCCTCCCTGGCGTTACCGGCTTAAAGGGACCGCTAAGCTGCCTTACTCAGGCGAGATATGGAATATCATGGGGCGTTATAGGAGCTGCAGAGTCATGCCTAGAAGAGCTTTTGGAGTATACGCAAACCAGGATATTGTTTGATCGATCACTGGATGAAAATCAGGCAATTCAGATAAGACTCGCTGACATGCAAAGAAGGATCGTTACTTCCAGTCTTCTTTCATACAGATTGGGACAACTGAAAGATCTTGATCAAATGAATCCCACTCAAGTTTCTTTGGCAAAATGGAACAATGTCAGAATGGCACTCGATGTGGCAAGGGATTGCAGAGATATGCTTGGCGGTTCAGGCATCAGTGCAGAGTACGTTCCAATTAGGCATATGCTTAATTTAGAAAGTGTAGTGACTTATGAGGGAACAGAGACGATCCATCAGCTTGCTGTAGGACGATCACTCACTGGCAAGAGTGCCTTTTAGACGAATCATTCTTTTCTGTTTTCGAAATATATATCAACCACTTTATCTGCAATCACAGTCGCATCGATTTCATTGGTATTGCAGAAAACGACTGTTGAGAAACCCAGTTCTGGAAATCTAGCATAATGCGCAAGCCATCCCACCCAGGATCCTGAGTGAGACCAACGCTTATAACCGTTGTAGTAAGAAAGATTTTGAGCAAACGCATAGGTACCCTCATTTTCTTTTTCCCTATCCATTTTTTGATTTCTCTTACTCACTTGTGTTTCCTCAAATGTCATTTCCATGGTTTTAATGAGCGATTCATCTTCTTTGCCTAATCTGTTCTTATAGAAATTCTGATCCCAATTTATGAAGTCGTTTAGAGAAGTGTAAACACCACCATCACCCACCCAACTTAGGTTGGTTACATTGATTTTATATTCATCAGATGCATTATCTAATGGTGAATAGGCATCAGCTCTATTTTTAAAAAGTAAATTTACATCATCATTGAAAAAAGAATGATTCATACCAAGTGGAGCAAAAATCTCTTTTTCTGTAAATTGTCTAAGACTCATGCCAGAAGCATTTTCTGCAACAATTGCGAGTAAGACATACCCAGTATTGCTATACCAAAATTTCTTTTCAGGTTTTCTGATCAATGGCAGGGTTTTAATTAAATCATGAAATTCTTCATTGGATAGATAGTCTTCATTGCCCCATCTAAATTCATTGCCCACAGCATTTTTGAATCGACCTGGGTAGTCCATGTATTCATAATCTCCCAATCCACTGTAATGGTGGATCATATGGTTGATTGTGACGATTTGATCATAGTCAATTAAGTCTGGGATATGAGCTTTCATTTCATCCTCAAATGAGAGCAGGCCTTTCTCCTCTAGAATTGCGATAGCCATTGCTGTGAATTGCTTGCTTACTGAACCAATTCTAAAGATTGTATCTGAATCAATTGCTATCTCATGCTCAAGATTGGCAAAACCATATCCTTTTGAGTGAAGATAGACACCATCCTCTATAACACCCACAGCGCAGCCCGGTTTCTCGGTTCGATCATCAAATAGTAAATCAATCTTTTCAGATAAATTAGATGCCTCCACACCAACTGAAATTGATGCGGTTAGGATAAGTATTTTTGCAAGAATTAACTTCTTTTGATGCTGTTTCATTTTAATTAATTTACAATTATCGTCCTGAAAAAAATAAGATTTAGGTAGCTAGAATATTATGAAGACAATAAAAAGAATAATAATTTTTCCACTTACTCTTTTATTCGCCCTTTCAATATCGGCAAATGATCAATTGCCGGAAATTGAATATGAGAAATTTACTTTACCAAATGGACTGAGAGTCATTGTTCATGAAGACCGGAAGATACCGGTTGTTGCAGTAAATGTTTGGTATCACGTGGGTTCCAAGGATGAATTGCCAGGTAAAACAGGATTTGCACATTTATTTGAGCATCTGATGTTCAATGGAACTGAAAACTACAACAATGAATATTTTGCACCATTTCAGAAAGTCGGTGCGACCGACATGAATGGAACCACCAATAATGATAGAACCAATTATTTTCAGAATGTTCCTACGACAGCGCTGGATCTCGCTTTGTGGATGGAATCTGATCGTATGGGGCATCTTCTTGGTGTTGTCGATCAGGAGAGACTCGATGAGCAAAGAGGGGTTGTTCAAAATGAGAAGAGACAAGGAGAGAACCAACCATATGGGAGAGTTTTTTTTCAAGCCTCAAAAGCAACCTTTCCCGAAGGGCATCCTTATTCTTGGAGCGTCATTGGATCAATGGAGGACCTCAATGCAGCATCGATGGATGATGTTCAGAATTGGTTCAAAACGTATTATGGCCCCAATAACGCGGTCCTTTCGCTTGCTGGTGATATAAATCTTCAGGAAGCAAAAGAATTGGTTTATAAATATTTTGCTGACATCCCTCCAGGGCCGTCTCCATTAAAGAAAAAAAAGTGGATTGCAAAACGCACGGGTGAGAAGAGAGAGATCATGTATGATCGTGTACCAAATGCTCGCATATATAAAGTTTGGAATACCCCAGAGATTGGTTCGAAAGAGCACCCACAATTTGAGCTAATTGCAGCACTTTTGACAGGCGGTAAGAATTCAGCACTTTATCAAGAGTTGGTTTACAAGCGTCAGCTCGCAACCAGCGTGTCTGCCTTTTATTATGACAGGGAACTGGCAGGACAATTTTGGATTATTGCAGATTTAGCAAACGGTGTCTCCTTGCAGGAATTAGAAAATGCACTGGATGAAACTCTTGCAAACTTTATAAAAAAAGGACCCAATTCTAAAAATCTCAAGAACACTAAAACATCAATCAGAGCTTCATTTATAAAAGGGCTTCAAAGAATAGGGGGCTTTGGTGGTAAATCAGACTATCTCGCATACTCTGAGGTTTACACAGGAGATCCGGGTCGGTTTAATAGTTTTTACTCAGATATGCTTTCTACAACAAAGCAAGAGATCCAGGAAACAGCCTCAGATTGGTTGACTGACGGAGTTTATGTACTGGTGGTTCAGCCTGAAAAAACGCATACATTTGACAAAGAGCCATTGGCAGATCGTTCCCAGTTGCCTTTCCCAGATACATTTCCGAAGCTAAACTTACCAGAAGTTCAAAGAGCAAAGTTGGATAATGGCATCGATGTAGTTTTTGCAGAAAGACACGATGTTCCGATGATTAATTTGAGTTTATTGCTTGGATCCGGACATGCTTCTGACCCAACGGATAAACCAGGCTTGGCAAGCTTTACAATGTCAATGCTGACCGAAGGAACTAAACGTTACGACGCCCTTCAATTGAGTGACAAGCTTGATGAATTGGGTACAAGTTTATACACAAGTACTGGCCTAGATTCATCTAGCGTGACACTTTCAGCACTGAAGTCTAACTTTTCAGAATCGCTCGACTTGATGATAGGGGTTATCAATGAACCAACATTTGATGCAACCGAGATAGATCGTAAGAAAATGAGATGGCTGGCATCAATTGATCAATCACTATCAACGCCCAATGGAATCGTTTCTAATTTCATCCCAGAACTAATGTATGGAGAAGATCACCCCTATGGTAAGCCCTCCAGCGGAAACGGAACTAGACAATCTATTCAATGGATGACTCGCCAGGACATGGTTGATTACAAAGAGGCTACAATTACAGCAGTCAATTCTACAATCGTAGTGATCGGCGATACCACGCTTGAGGAACTTCTTCCAATGCTTGAGTCTAAATTTGGAAGTTGGAATAGTGAAGCCAGTCAAGCAACTGACATGAACTATGAAGTTACAGTCCAATCAAATGCAAGAAAGATTTATTTGTTTGATAAGCCAGAAGCCATGCAGTCACTCATTGTTGCAGGGCAATTATTGCCAGCCAATGGAACGGATGACGAAGTTGATATTGATTTAATGAATCGGGTCATTGGTGGAAGTTTTACCTCAAGACTCAACATGAACTTAAGAGAAGATAAAAGCTGGTCATACGGCGTAAGAGCGAGGCTATCATCTCGCAAAGGACCAAGACCGATGCTTGTGTATGCACCCGTTCAGACAGATCGAACGGTTGACTCAATCAAAGAGATTCAAAAAGAATACAGCGAGTATCTATCCTCAAGACCAGCCACAAATGCAGAGTTGGACCCAATCAAACAACAAATTATCCTTGGATTGAATGGACAATTTGAGACCTTTGGTAGCTTGCTATCAGGAGTATCAGGAATTATCACATTTGATAGGGGTGATGATTATTTAAATGCCGTTCCAGAAAAATACAATGCCGTCACAATTGGACAAGTAAATGCTGCAGCAAAGAAATATATGGATCCTGAAACATGGACATGGTTCATCGTTGGTGATCTATCAAAAATTGAAGAGGATATTCGTAATTTAGGTTTAGGAGAGGTAGAGATTATAGTATTGGATTAGTATTGCTTTTTTAAATATACTTGCCATCTAATATCACTATTTTGTTGATATTTCTTGGGTCCCCTTCGTCTAGAGGCCTAGGACACCGCCCTTTCACGGCGGCAACAGGGGTTCGAATCCCCTAGGGGACGCCATATCTCTGAAACCCAATAAGAATAGGGGTGTCAGAGATATAGATAATTGAGGGATC